>ODAI010488425.1_pt1 | contig 21661 bp, 15 predicted proteins | sample 1539321 | NCBI WGS metagenome assembly ODAI01 (sample SAMN02144231, study PRJEB22623) | gut metagenome | biome: sheep rumen | host: Ovis aries | place: New Zealand | reverse complement strand
GATCGTGTCCTACCATGAGGTGGGCCATGCCCTTGTATCCGCCCTGCAGAAGGATTCCGAGCCGGTCCAGAAGATCACGATCGTTCCCAGAACCATGGGCGCCCTCGGGTATGTGATGAACGTGCCGGAGGAGGAGAAGTATCTGAACACGGAGAAAGAGATCCGGGCCATGCTGGTCGAGTTCGTCGCCGGAAGAGCGGCCGAGGAGATTGTGTTCGACACGGTTACTACGGGCGCTGCCAACGATATCGAGAAGGCCACAAAGCTTGCCCGCGCGATGATTACCCAGTACGGCATGAGCCGGAAGTTCGGCCTGGTCGGGCTTGAAAGCCCGAGCAGTATGTACCTGGATGACGGACGCATCATCATGAACTGCTCCGACGAGACTGCGGCGGAAGTGGATCATGAGGTGATCGCCATCCTGAAAGAATCCTATGAGGAAGCAAAACGGATTCTGAACGCCCACCGCAGCACGATGGACGCGATCGCTGCCTTCCTGATCGAGCGGGAGACCATAACCGGCAAGGAATTTATGGATATTCTGCATAAGATCGAGGGCGACAGGAGCGAGGAAGAGCCCAGAAGCCGCATTACGGAAAAAGCATCTGCCGCGTCCCCGGAGCCTGCCGGCTCAGACGGGAAGGCTTCTGCCGCCGGAGCTTCAGCCGGAGACAGCAGTTCAGATGACAGCGGCAGCGGGGGAAGCACGGATGAGAGTGCTGCCGGAAGCGGGGACAGCATGGATGAGAGTGCTGCCGGAAGCGGTGACAGCACCGGAGACAGCAGTGCTGCGGATGATGTACAGAATTCAGAACTGAAAAAGGAAACGCTTGACAGGGCAGAGGAGGAAGAGTAATATTCGTCATTGGACTCTTGAGACCTGTATGCTCAGAGATCTGACGGAAAAGTTTTTTGGGGTGTTTTTTTCGCGGCATCGGCCGCAGGGAGAAGATTAAATGAATGTTTTCAGGAAGTTTTGTCATCTGCTCCGCACGCACAGGCACCTGTACTGGATACTGCTGTATACGCTGTTTTATCTGATCAGTTTTGCTGTGCTGGAGCATGCCGGACACAGGCATTATCATGTGATCCACACATGGCTGGATGAACAGATTCCTTTCTGTGAGTATTTTATCGTTCCATACTTCCTTTGGTTTGGCTTCATGGTGGTAACGGTTGCCTGGTTCGTGCTTTTTGCGGATGTGAGAGAGTATTACAAGCTGATCGCCATGCTGATGATCGGCATGACTATCTTTCTTGCGGTATCCCTGATCTATCCGAATATGCTGGATCTGAGACCGGAGAGCGTTCCGACGGACAACATTTTCGGAAGGCTGACGGCATACCTGTACCGGACGGATACGCCGACGAATGTTCTGCCGAGCATTCATGTATTCAACACGATGGCGCTTGCTTATGCCATCCACGGGAACCGGACGCTGAAACGCTGTCCGAAGGTTCTTCTGGGATGCGACATTCTGTCCGTATCCATCGTACTGTCAACCATGTTTCTGAAACAGCATTCTGTGATTGATGTGGCGCTTGGCATCGTCATGAGTGTAGTGCTGCAGCTGATCTGCGACAGAGTCTTCGAGACCGAGGAGGAGAGAGTGCTGGCGCTGCAGGCGTCCTACGGAACAGCATCCCGCAGAAGCCGTACAGAAAAAGGCTGAGAGATCCGCAGAACTGTATTTACAGGGAAATCAGAGGGCAGGCTTTAGCCTGCCCCCTTTTCATATAAAGAAACGAGGCCGGATATAGGAACGAGGCCGGAGGACAGGAGAGATGACAGAACGCACACAGGGTGCTCCCGGATTTGACATACAGGAAGAACTGAAAAAGCTTCCCGACCGTCCGGGCGTCTACATCATGCATGACGGGAAGGACGCCATTATATATGTGGGGAAGGCAATCAACCTCAGGCGCAGGGTACACCAGTATTTTGTGCGGAAAATCGGCCGGGGGCCGAAGATCGAGCGAATGGTGGAGCAGATCGCGCGCTTTGAGTATATTGTGACGGACTCCGAGCTGGAGGCTCTGGTTCTGGAGAATAACCTGATCAAGGAGCACCGGCCCAAGTACAATACCCTGCTGAAGGATGACAAGACTTACCCCTACATCCGCGTCACCGTGGAGGAGGAATATCCCCGGGTTCAGTTTACGCGGAAGATGAGAAAGGATAAGTCCAGGTATTTCGGACCCTTCAAGAGCGCCTGGGCTGTCAGAGATACCATCGATCTCCTGCGGAAGCTTTATAAGATCCGGGACTGCAGCAGGGTCCTCCCACGGGATATCGGGCAGGAACGGCCCTGTCTGAACTATCAGATCGGACAGTGCGAAGCACCCTGCCAGGGCCGGATCGGGAAGGAAGCCTACCGGGAGAATGTGGACCGGGCCCTTGATTTCCTGAACGGGAATTACGCGCCGGTGCTGAAGATGCTTGAGGAAAAGATGCTGAAAGCGTCGGAGGAGCTGAATTTCGAGGACGCGGCAGCCTGGCGGGACCTGCGGGAGAGCGTCCTGCAGGTATCTCAGAAACAGAAGATCGACCAGTCGGACGGCGAGGATAAAGATATCCTGGCTATGGCCCAGGACGGGCAGGACGCGGTCGTCCAGGTTTTCTTCGTCCGCGGCGGACGGCTGATCGGCCGGGATCACTTTTTTATCCGGATCGGGATGGACGAGGAACCGCAGGAGATCCTGTCCAATTTTGTAAAACAGTTTTATGCCGGAACGCCCTTCCTGCCAAGGGAGCTTATGCTGGAGTGCGAAATCAATGACCAGGCCCTGCTTGAAGACTGGCTGAGCAGCAGAAGGGGCGGCCGGGTCTATATCCGTGTACCGCAGAGGGGGACGAAGGAGAAACTTGTCAATATGGCGCGGGAGAATGCCGAGATTGTGCTCAGGCAGGACCGTGAGCGGATCCGGCAGGAGGAGGGAAGGACGATCGGCGCCATGCAGGAGCTGGCCTCCCTTCTGGGCATCGGCTATATCAGCCGGCTGGAGGCTTATGATATCTCAAATACGAGCGGTGTGGAATCAGTCGGTTCCATGGTTGTGTTTGAACACGGAAAACCCAGAAAGAGCGATTACAGAAAATTCAGGATCCGGACCGTCCAGGGCCCCAACGACTATGCTTCCCTGAGGGAGGTGCTGACCAGACGCTTTGAGCACGGCTTAAGGGAACGGGAGGAGCTTGAGAAAAAGCATGCGGACAGCAGGCTGGGGTCCTTCACGAATTTCCCGGATCTGATCATGATGGACGGGGGAAGGGGCCAGGTCAATATCGCTGAGGAAGTGATGGAGGAACTGAATCTTTCGATCCCTGTCTGCGGCATGGTCAAGGATGATTATCACAGAACGAGAGGACTCTACTACCGGAATGTGGAACTGCCGATCGACAGCCATTCGGAGGGCTTCAAGCTGATCACCCGCGTGCAGGATGAGGCCCACCGCTTCGCCATCGAATATCACAGATCCCTGCGCTCCCGCGCGCAGACGCGGTCCATGCTGGAGGAGATCGAAGGAATCGGGCCGGCCAGGAGAAAGGCTCTCCTGCGCGCTTTCGGCTCCCTGGAGGGAATCCGGGACGCGGACCTTGAATCCCTGAGCCGCGCACCGTCCATGAACCGCGGCAGCGCGGAGAAAGTCTACGCTTTTTTCCATCCGCAGGAGGAGAAAAGCGCGGCAGACGGTTACGGACAGCCTGCAGAGACTCCTTCTTCGTCCGAAGGAGGCGAAAACCGATGACAGAGGGCGGGTCGGGAGCGGCGCTTAGCCTGAATAAGGGATCGGCTTTTCCGCGGCGGAAATGCATCCGGGCCCGCGGCAGCTGCCGGGGATGAAATTTTATATTTTATCCAAAACAGAAGCGCATTTATGCTATACTGATACGGAGGTGTTTTTCATTCTGCGGTTCCTTTCAGGAAAGGGGGAAAGAAGAAGTATGGGCCAGATGACAGCTGTTATTAGCACGGTTTTGATTATTAGTTCCATCGTTTTCGGAGTGAATTCTTCCTCTCCTTATGCCGCGGATTCAGAAGAAAGTGAAGGAGTCTTTTCCGCTTATGATTTCAGTTCCGGAGAGGATGCCGCAGCGGAAGAAGCAAATCTTCCGGAAGACGCGCAGATTCTTGTAGATAATGAAGATCTGCTGATTGCTGCCACGGACTGGGATCCGGAAGATCTGTGGGGCTGTACGCTGGATGTTTATCTGAAGAATAAGACGGACCGCAAACTTGGCTTCCTGATCAATAATGCCTGTATCAACGGCCTGATGATGGATCCCTTCTATCAGACCGCCCTTGAGCCCGGTGAGGCAGTGAACGGGGAAGTGGAGTGGTTCCAGAGTGACTTCGATGAGGCAGACATAAAGGATGTGACGGATATAGAACTGGAATGGGTTGTCTATGATTACGATGACTGGGCTGCCGATTTTCTGCTGGAGGAAAAGTTCCATATCTATCCATACGGCGAGGATGCGGCTGTACCCTATGTCAGAAAAGCGCGGGACACGGACCGGGTTCTTGTTGACAATGAAGAATGCACCATCATCGCAACAGGAAGCGAAAAAGATGAGCTCTGGGGTTTCAGGCTTCATCTTTACATCATCAACAAAAGCAGCAGCCACTCGATTACAGTAGCCATCGACGACGCTTACATAAACGGAGAGTCCTGCTTTCCTTACTGGGCTACTATGATTTATCCTGACAGGGCTGCCTGCGAGGCGATTACCTGGAGCAATTCCCTGCTTGAGGAATCCGGAATAGAGACGGTTAAAAGCCTGGAGCTTCCCATTGTCATTATGGACTCTGAAGATTTTTCAAAAAAACCTGTCAGTGAGACGGTGACTTATGAGCCCTGAAAACCTGGCATATGAAAGCATGATAACGGCGGTATGCTTAGGGAAACGCTGATTTATTCTGACTGACAACTCTTGATGCCGTGAAAACAGCGTTTCCCTATATAATCTTTGAGCACATAATGCGCTCAAAGCCGCGTGCTGCGCGGCTTGCAAAGCAAGCCTTCCTCTGCGCAGCAGGATACTCCCTGAGAGAAGAAACGATCAGCAGCTACAGATATTGCAGCCCCGATGAGTACAGAGACGGGAGAAGGAGACGGAGCAGATGAATACGCAGTCCAGTGTGCCTCTTGAGAAGCTTGTTCAGCAGATGAAACTTGTGAACAGGACGCCGGAGATTGACATTACAAAGAAGAAGATTCTCACGACAGAGATCAACCGCCCTGCCCTGCAGCTGACCGGTTACTTTGATTATTTTGACGCGGACCGTATTCAGATTATCGGATACGTGGAATATACTTATCTGGAGACGAAGACCAGGGAGGAGCGGCGGCAGATCTATGAAAAACTGCTTTCCTACAAGATTCCCTGCCTGGTGTATACCAGCCGGACGATCCCGGGCGAGGATCTTCTGGACTTCGCAAGAAAGACAGGGACGCCGGTGTTCACCACGGACCGGGCGACAAGCCCCTTTATGGCCGAGGTCATGCGCTGGCTGAATGTGGAGCTGGCTCCCTGCATTACCATCCACGGCGTGCTGGTGGACGTATACGGGGAAGGCATCCTGATTACGGGCGAGAGCGGAATCGGTAAGAGTGAGGCCGCGCTGGAACTGATCAAGAGAGGACACCGGCTGATCACGGATGACGTCGTGGAGATCCGCCGGGTGTCGGATACAACCCTGGTCGGAACAGCTCCGGATATTACAAGGCACTTTATTGAGCTGCGCGGAATCGGCATCATCAATGTCAAGACTCTGTTCGGCGTGGAATCGGTCAAGGATACGGCCAACATCGATCTGGTGATCAAACTGGAGGAGTGGGACAAGGACAAGGAATACGACCGCATGGGGCTTGAGGAGGAATATACGGAGTTTCTGGGCAACAAGGTTACCTGTCATTCTCTTCCGATCCGGCCCGGCAGAAATCTGGCGGTTATCGTGGAAGCTGCCGCCGTCAACCACAGGCAGAAGAAGATGGGCTACAATGCCGCGAAGGAGCTTTACAACCGCGTGCAGCAGGGCCTGATGGAAAGCATGAAAAAGCGTCAGCTTGAAGAGGGCGAAGAGGACTGATCTGTGCAGAGCCGTGAACAGCGGCGAAAACAGGCTGTTAACAGGAATGACAAACGGAAGGCAGGAACGGGCCGGAAGGCTGGCTCCTGTCTTTTCATTTTCCGGATAGGGAAAGGTCAGGAAGAGAAGGTGTGAGGGGACTATGAGAATTCTTCTGGTTGCGGTCAACGCGAAATATATCCACTTAAATCTTGCCGTACACAGTCTGAAACAGTACGCGGAGGAGCATGACAGTTCCCTGAGGGGGCAGATCGGCCTGAAGGAGTTTACCATCAACCAGACCAGGGAAGAGATCGAGAGAGAGATCTACAATTATGCGCCGGACCTGCTGGCATTTTCCGTCTATATATGGAATATATCGATGATCAGCGATATAATCGGGGACCTTAATCAGATTCTCCCTGAAGTCCCCATCTGGCTGGGAGGACCGGAGGTCTCCTGCTGCGCTGAAGAGTTTCTGCGCCGCTGCGAGGCTGTCAGCGGAATCCTGTCGGGAGAAGGGGAGGAGACTTTTCTGAACCTGTGCCGCTGTTACCTGAGTCCGGAAACGGGGGAGGCTGCCTTTCATCAGCTTAAGGGAATCTGTTTTATGCCCGGACGGCTGAAGAAAGCAGCCGGCGGGAAGGAAGCGGCGGAGAAAGCCGTCGGGCAGGCCCCGACGCCGAAGGCATGCGGCGGAAAGCAGCCGGCGGCAGAGACAGCCGAAGGGATGGACAGGCAAAAGGAAGCGGTGGGGAAAACCGGCGGGCAGAAAGGGACAGAGAAAGCATCCGGGGAAAACCCTGTGTATACAGATCCTGCCCCCTACCTTAATATGGATGAGCTTCCCTTTATCTACAGAGATATTGAAAAGTTCAGCAGCAGAATCCTCTACTATGAGACGAGCAGGGGCTGTCCCTATCGCTGCAGCTACTGCTTTTCCTCTCTCGACCGGGCTGTCAGGATGCGCAGCATGGAACTGGTCCGGAGGGAGCTTCAGCATTTTCTGGATGCCCGTGTAAGGCAGGTAAAGCTGGTGGACCGGACCTTCAACTGCTCAAAAGCCCATGCGATGGCCATATGGACTTATCTCAGGGATCATGACAACGGGGTGACGAACTTTCATTTTGAGATCGAGGCGGATATCCTGTCTCAGGAGGAGATCGACCTGGTATCCGGCTTCCGGCCGGGCCTTGCCCGCTTTGAGATCGGCGTTCAGTCGACCAATCCTGATGCACTCAGGGCTGTAAAGCGTTTCGCCCGCTGGGAAAAGATCCGGGACGCGGCAGCGCAGCTTCGGAAAGCGGGCAATATCGAACTGCACCTGGACCTGATCGCCGGACTTCCCTGCGAAGACTATGAGAGCTTCCGCAGGTCCTTCGACGAGGTGATCGCCCTGCGGCCGCACGAGCTCCAGCTCGGTTTTCTCAAGATCCTGAAGGGCAGCGCCATGGAGGGGGAAGCCGCCGCATACGGAATCCGCTGGCGGGAGCGGGCGCCCTATGAGGTGCTTGAGACGCCCTGGCTCAGCGCCGGGGACCTGTTCCGCCTGAAGGATGTGGAAAATATGCTGGAGACCTTCTATAACAGCGGGCAGTACGGGCGGACTGTGGAACATCTTCTGAAGCTTTATGAGAGCAGAGGCTCCGCGATGGCTCTCTTTGAAGACCTGGCGGATGCTTTTGCCCGGGCCAACCCGGAGGGGAGAAGCTATTCCAGACAGCAGAATACAGAGTTTCTCAGGACCTTTATCCGGACGGGACCGCCGAAAAGCGGGAGGATCCCGCTGCGGGGCGAAGATGGCGGAAGGATTCCGACTCAGCTTCAGGAAGCCGGGAGGATCCCGATGCGGGGCGAAGATGACGGAAGGATTCCGACGCAGGTTAAGGAGGGCGGAGAGATCCCGGCACGGGGCGAAGACGGCGGAAGGATTCTGCTTTCAGGCCAGGGCAGAATGGCACAGATGCCTGAGGCTTTTGCGGCAGAGGAAGCATTTCCTTCCTGGGAGTCTGAGCGGGGGCGTTGGCTTGCCTGCATGGATGACGAGCTGACCTGCGATCTGTATCTGAGGGAGAACGGAAAGGTGCGGCCGTCCTGGGCAGCGCCGGATGCTCTGTGGAAGCAGGAGAGCAGGGCCTTCTACCGGGAAGAGGAGAAAAGCAGGCGCTTTTTCCCCCATCTGTCTTCCTATGACCATAAACAGCTGTCCGGCCTGACGCATTTTGAGATCCTGGAACATCTGGGAAGACGCGTCGTTTTCGATTACAGCCGGAGAGATCCGGTGACCGGGAATGCCTGTATGAGGCTGATTTCATCAAATTCCCCTCTTGAGGGTTTGGGAGAAATGAGATAGGATAGAGAAAGCTGCCGCAAAAGTCCGGTGAAAACAGGCAGAATGCGGCAGGAAGGCTTATATCAGATACAGATGCCCGGCAGGGCGGAAGGAGTTTTATTATGAAAAAGAAGAATCAGAAGATCGTTGCAGCTGTAATCGCAGGGATTCTTGTCCTTTCGATGGTACTTACTCTGATCCCGAGCTTCCTCAGATAAGGAAGGCGGAAGAAGGGCTTTTTACCTCAGTTCAGCAGCAGATCAGGCGGAGGAGCTTTATTTGAAAAGCAGCAGATTACTGGCGGCAGGCGTGCTCTGCGCGTTTCTGGCCGCGGGATGTGTGCTCCCCGGTGCGGGGAACAGGGTCTTCGCCGCACAGGAGACAACCATCGCGAAGGGGATCTATGTGGAGGGCATCGACGTCGGCGGCATGACCATGGAGGAGGCCACCAGTGCGATCCAGGCGAAGGTGGACGAGATGGGCTCCACTTCCGTCACGCTTATGTTCGATGACCAGCCGATCACGACGACTCTGTCGGAGCTGGGTTATACCTGGAAGAATACGGATGTTCTCGACGGAGTGAAGGATCTGGGAACCAGCGGTACGATTGTGGACCGCTATAAGGCCCTGAAGGACCTGGAAGTCGGCAGGAAGAATTATCCCCTTGTCTTTACGGTAAATGAGGAGCGGGTGCGCAATTATGTCCGTACCTGCAGCATATACAACTCGGAACCGGTTGAAGGCAGGCTTTACATGGGAGACAGCGGTGTCCCGGAGGTTGAGGGCGGAACTGACGGACTTACCCTGAAGGTGAACAAGTCCGCAAAGGAGGTCCGCAATGCCATAGAGAACTGGCAGGGGGGAGACATAAAGGTCGACCTTGTTGTGGAGCGGGTCAGCCCGAAGGCATCCTATGAACTGCTTTCCCAGGTGAAGGACGTGATGGGGACTGCCACGACGGATTATTCGGCTTCCAGCTGGGCCAGGGCAGTCAATGTCCAGAACGGCTGCTCCCTGATCAACGGCTCCGTGGTCTGGCCGGGGGAGGAGTTTTCCGTCACGGCGGCGGTCACGCCTTTCAGCGCGGAAAACGGCTATCAGCCCGCTCCTTCCTACGAGGAGAACCGGGTAGTGGATTCTTACGGCGGCGGAATCTGCCAGGTTTCCACGACCCTTTATAATGCGGCGCTCAAGGCCGAGATGGACATCACAGCCAGGTCGAATCATACTATGATCGTCACCTATGTGGAGCCCAGCAAGGATGCGGCCATCGCCGAGGGCAGCATGGACATGGCCTTTGTCAACAATACGGATGCCCCCATCTATATAGAAGGCTATACGACGGGCGCGACGATTACATTTACCATCTTCGGCCACGATACGAGGGATCCGGCACGGTCGATTGAGTTTGAAAGCAGGGTACTCCAGACCATCGAGCCTTCCGGCATCCAGATGTACCCTGATACCACGCAGTATATCGGATACCTCAACCAGACGAACACGCCCCATACGGGTTATTCGGCGGAGCTCTGGAAGAATATCTATTATGACGGCGTGCTGCAGGATTCGGTTCAGGTGAATTCCAGCTATTACCAGGCAGTGGGTACGATCTACAGCGTGGGCGTGAAGAGTTATTATCCGAGCGTTACCCAGGCTATGTACCAGGCGATTGCCATGAACAGCCTGGAGGCAGTGCAGGGCGTCATGAGAAACGGCAACCCGCCGGCTCAGACCCAGAACACGGCCGGCACGACGGACACATCCGCCCAGAATACCGACGCGGGAGCAGCGGATGCGGGAACGGGCACTGCAGGAGGCGACCCGTCCGCGATCAATGTGACGACCTCTGATTCAACAACCGCAGTGGTGGATGATTCCGGCGATATGGATGACAATATCTCCTATGTGAACTGAAGGCCGCCGCCGGCGGCCTGCTGAGCGGGCAATCATCCATTTTGCTTATTCGGCCGGGTCCGAAATCGTAGATTATGGTGACGGTGTCCGGAAGCGTGAATCGCGGCGGCCGGGTCCGAAATCGTAGATTATGGTGACGGTGTCCGGAAGCGTGAATCGCGGCAACCGGCCCGGAATCCGAGGAATGGCGGGGAGGCTCATGAAATCAGGGAAGATCAGCCAGGCGGTGTATGACCGCTCTGTATTCAGACCGCTGAAACGATCCGGCAGACTGGATCCCGGGGTTTTTTACGGAGCGGATTCCTGCAGCTTTGCGGCTGTGAGCTGCGGTCCGGTGTGCGGCCCTTTCGATCCCTTTGTCTCTATGCGGATCGCGGAGGCCGTGAACAATCTGGCTGTGGACGGCGTGAAGGCATCTGACTGCCGGATTCTGACCGGAATCACAGTTCCTGCAGGGATTGTCTTTTCGGAAGATGCTCTGAAGGATCTGGTAACAGAGATCGGTGACTGCTGTGCCTGCTGGAATCTGACCCTTGCCGGAGGACACACGGAGTGCTCGGACGCGCTGACAAGACCGGTGCTGACGGTGAGCGCTTATGGCCCCGACAGCAGCAGCAAGGCCGGTGCCGCGGCGTTTGCCGTGGATGGAAACGACAGCGCGCTTCCTGCATCTGACAGCAGCAAGGCCGGTGCCGTGGAGTTTGCCGTGAATGGAAACGACAGCGCGTGGTCTGCATCTGACAGCAGTAAGGCCGGTGCCGCGGCATTTTCCGCGCATGGCAGCGGCGGAACCGGTGAACTTTTTCCGGGGTGGGACTTTTCTTCCGCCGGCCTGTATATGGCGGGCCGGGCAGGATTTGCCGGGAGCGCTGTTCTGGCGGAAAATTTCCGCGAAAAACTCAGAGAGCGCTTTCCGCTCTCCATGATCGACGCGGCCCGGATGGATCCGGAGGATCTCTTTCTGTTTAAGAAGGCGGCCGCGGCGCTGGAAGCAGGGGCGGTTTTTATGAAAGATGTCTCCAGAGGCGGCATTTTCGGTGCGCTCTGGGAGTTTGCCGGCAAACTGCAGTGCGGGTTTGAAGTGGATCTGAAAAAGATCCCGATCCGGCAGGAGACGATTGAGATCTGTGAATATTTTGACCTGAACCCCTACCAGCTCTACGGGCAGGGAGCTATCCTTGCGGCAGTGCCGGAAAAGGACGGGGAGAGAAGCTGCGCTGAAGGCAGGGATCTGCTTCGCAGGGCGGGCTTTCAGCGGATCGGAAGACTCAGCGCCGGCAGGGCGAAGATAATCCGGAACGGGGAAGAGATCCGCTATCTGGAGAAAGCGCAGCAGGACGCCCTGAACCTGCTGGCGGAGAGAGAACAAGTTTGAGAAACATGACAGGAAACTGGCGGCCTGGCAGAGCAGGCAGAAGGAGTATGATATGATGATGAGGGAACAGATTCTCGCTCTTCTGGAGCGCAATTCGAAGCTGCAGCCGGAGGAGATCGCGGTCCTGCTCGGCTCCGGGACTGAACTGATCAGGGAAGAGATCAGGAAGATGGAAGAGGAGCGGATCATCTGCGGCTACAACACGCTGATCAACTGGGATCAGGCCGGGGCGGACAAGGTTACCGCGCTGATTGAAGTCCGCGTAACGCCTCAGCGCGGGCAGGGCTTTGACAATATCGCGGAGCGGATCTACAACTATCCGGAAGTGCAGTCCGTCTATCTCATCTCCGGAGCCTATGACCTTCTGGTCATCCTGGAGGGAAAGACGCTGCAGGAAGTGGCCAGCTTCGTCTCCAGCAAGCTTTCCACGCTGGATACCGTGATCAGCACCGCCACCCACTTCATCCTGAAGAAGTATAAGGATGACGGCATCATCTTCGAGCAGAAGAAAAAAGATGAACGCATGAAGGTTATGCCCTGAATCAGAGCGGACTTGCCTTGCAGCTGTTCGGCATACAGGAGGGAAAGGACCGGGTACAGACATTGAAGAATCGTATTTCACAGAAAACCGCGCAGATCAGGCCTTCCGGGATCCGGAAGTTTTTCGATATTGTAGCCGAGATGGATGACGTCGTCTCTCTGGGCGTGGGCGAACCGGATTTTGATACGCCCTGGGCGGTCCGGGATGAAGGAATCTATACGCTGGAGAGAGGAAAAACCTTCTATACGTCCAATTCCGGCCTGAAGGAGCTGCGTGAGGAGATCTGCCGCTATATAAACAGAAGGCTGGGACTGAGGTATGATCCCGCCGGGCAGGTCCTGGTCACGGTGGGAGGTTCCGAGGCGATCGACCTGGCTTTCCGCGCCATGATCAACCCGGGCGATGAGATCCTGATCCCGGAACCCTGCTATGTATCCTACTACCCCTGCGCGGTCCTGGCGGACGCTGTGCCGGTGACCATCCCCCTGAAGGCTGAACATGAATTCCGCCTGACAGCGGAGGAACTGCGCCAGGCTGTTACGGAGAAATCAAAGATTCTGGTGCTGCCGTTTCCGAATAACCCGACCGGCGCGGTCATGCGGCGGGAGGATCTGGAGGCGATCGCCGGGATCTGCATAGAGAAGGACCTGATCGTGGTGTCCGATGAGATCTATTCGGAACTGACCTATACCGGAGAAGACCACGTATCCATCGCCCAGATTCCCGGCATGCAGGAGCGGACCATTCTGATCAACGGCTTCTCGAAGGCATTTGCCATGACCGGCTGGAGACTGGGATACTGCTGCGGCCCCGCTGAGATCATCAGCCAGATGACCAAGATTCACCAGTTTGCCATCATGTGCGCCCCGACCAACAGCCAGTACGCGGCGGTTGTCGCGCTCCGCGACTGCTTCGAGGAAGTGGAGAAGATGCGCGAGTCCTATAACCAGAGGCGCCGCTATCTGCTGCACGCTTTCAGCGAGATGGGGCTTCCCTGTTTTGAACCCTTCGGCGCTTTTTATGTATTCCCCTGTATCAGGGAATTCGGCATGACGAGCGAGGAATTTGCCACGCAGCTCCTGCAGGAGGAGCGCGTCGCGGTGGTGCCCGGGGACGCCTTCGGCGAGAGCGGGGAGGGCTATGTCCGCATCTCCTATGCCTATTCGCTGGATGCCCTGAAGCTGGCGGTCGGGAGACTGGAACGCTTTATCAGCCATCTGAGAGAGCGCAGGGACAGCAGATAAAGCAGCCTTTTCCGGGAGGCGGAAAGCCATGCTGAATATCGTATTATATGAGCCGGAGAAACCGGCCAATACCGGCAATATCGGGCGGACCTGCGTCGCCGTCGGCGCCAGGCTCCATCTGATCGAGCCGGTGAGCTTCAGCCTGTCTGACAGCCATCTGAAGCGCGCCGGCATGTATCACTGGAAGCAGGTGGATGTGAGCCGCTACGCGGATTTTCAGGATTTTCTGGACCGTAATCCGGAAGCGAAGATCTATCCGGTCGAGACAGGCTGCGGAAATCTTTATACGGACATCTCATATGACGCGGATGCTTACCTTCTTTTCGGCAAGGAGAGCAGCGGGATCCCCCGGCAGATTCTGGACCGGTATCCGGACAAGGGCGTGCGGATCCCGATGCGGGAAGGTGTGATTTCCATGAATCTGAGTGACTGCGTCTCGATTGTGCTTTTTGAGGCTCTCAGGCAGCTGCAGTTCCCCTCGCTGAACTGACGGGGAGGCTGCGGCTTTTTCCTTTTATCAGTTCCGATCCGGAAGCAGCGCCTCCGAGCGCAGGGATGCTTCGTCACATGGTCCGGCAGGATCGCCGTGATCGGGGATTGCGTCTGAGCGCAGGGATGTTTCGTCATGTGGTCCGGCAGGATCTCCGTGATGGGGGATTGCGCCTGAGGGCAGGGATGCTTCCGGCGGTCTTATCATAGTACAGGAAGGGAACAGGAAAATGGAGAATAGGCTGCTGCCTGCTGCTTTTACGGATGAAATGCGGCGCCTCCTGGGGCCGGAATATGAACTGTTTGAGGCAAGCTATGAGGCTCCGCGCTTTAACGGCCTCAGGCTGAATACGATGAAGATGAGCCCGGAAGAGTTCGAAGAGCGGGCTCCGTTTCATCTGGAGAAGGTCCCGTGGGCGCCGGGCGGCTATTATTATGACTACCGTGACGCGCCGGGCCGGCATCCCTATTACAGGGCCGGTCTTTATTACCTGCAGGAGCCGAGCGCCATGCTGCCCGCAGCGCTTCTTCCGGTCAGCCCGGGGGACAGGGTTCTGGACCTGTGCGCGGCGCCGGGCGGCAAGGCCACCCAGCTGGGCGCGCGGCTCATGGGGGAAGGCCTGCTTCTGGCAAATGAAATCTCCGCATCCCGCGCGAAGGCGCTTTTAAAGAACATAGAGCTGTTCGGGATCCGGAACGCCTTTGTGAGCAATGCGGTGCCGGCAAGGATGGAACCTTTTTTCAGAGGGTATTTTGATAAGGTGATGCTGGATGCCCCCTGCTCGGGGGAAGGTATGTTCCGGAAGGATCCTGACGTCGCACGGGCCTGGTATCCGGAGAAAGTAAAGGAGTGCGCCGACGTTCAGAAGGATCTGGTGCTCCGGGCGGCGGATATGCTGCGGGAGGGGGGAATGATGGTATATTCCACCTGCACATTCTCGCCGGAGGAAAATGAACTTGTCATTGCCCACCTGCTGAGAGAGCGCCCGGAGATGGAGCTTGTGCCTCTGGGCCCGGCTGGCGGGAGAGAAGGATTTGCCCCGGGCTTCTCCCTGAATAAGCTGGTGCGGCTGGGATACCTGACCCGGGAAGAGGCAGAAGAGATCCGGGGATCGCGCGGTTCAGCTGCGGAAGCTGCGGGAGAGTACCAGAGTTTTCATGATCCGGCTGCGGAAGAGATCCGGGGATTTCGCGATCCGGCCGCAGGAGCGATAGAAGAGATCCGGGGATCGAAGGATCAGGCCCGGGAGGAAGCGGACGGAATGATCCGCCTCTGGCCTCACAGAATCCGGGGCGAAGGCCATTTTGCCGCGCTTCTCCGGAAAAAAGGGGAGAAGGAACCCCGGGAAGAAGTGCCGGTATCCGGCCGGAGAGAGAAACGGGCGGAAAAGAGCCGGAAAAAGGACCGGCCCGGAAAGAACAGAAAGGATGGGGCTATCGGCATCCAGGGGCCGGATGCGGAGCAGAGAAGGCTCCTGGAGGCATTTCTGAAGGATTTCACGGAAAATATTCCGTCCATGGACAGGGTCGAAGTGCACAATGGACAGGCTTACCTGATGCCGGAAGCTATTCCGGAGACTTCCGGGATCAGCTTCCTCAGGCGCGGGCTTTATCTGGGCGAACTGAAGAAAGGGCGCTTTGAACCGGCTCAGGAGCTTGCCATGGCGCTGGATGCGCATGGAGAGGATCCCGCAGGGAGGCGGATCAGCTTTTCTCCGGAGGACGACCGCGTCAGCCGCTATCTGAAGGGCGAGACGATCTCCGGCTTTGAGGATCCGGAGGAGTCCGGGATGAACGGATGGCGTCTTGTGACAGTGGACGGCCTGCCCCTGGGCTGGGCAAAGCTGGTCGGCGGGCAGCTGAAGAACAAGTATCTGCTCTCCTGGAGAGATCAGTAAGGATCTGAAGACTGCGGATCTGCCGCGCCGAAGAAACTGATCAGCACTCAGAAGGGGTCACCAGCTTCCGTGTACAGGAAAGACAGAGGATGCTCCGGGAAATCCGGGCAGGAGAGTGCGCATGCAGAAAAAAGAATTCCCGGGCTCAGTCCCGGGAATTTCCTTTCCGCATCGCAAGCGGGATATAATCTGCATTTTCCTTTACGGCCTTGTAGGCCGGGCGGATGATCTTTCCGCGGTTGGAAAGCTCCTCCATGCGGTGGGCGCTCCAGCCCACGGATCTGGCGATGGCGAAGATCGGCGTGTAGAGCTCGGTCGGAAGCCCCAGCATCTGATAGACAAAGCCGCACAATAAAAATGCACGGCTTTTCAAAAAAATGCCCTGCATTTTTGGCGGTTGCTTCCATTGACTTTTAATGAGCCTGCGCTATGATATTAGCCGGTTGTGGGAGGGACCGGATAGTGTTTACAAATAAGAATCTGAGGGACCTGATTTTCCCCCTGATCATAGAGCAGTTTCTTGCGGTATTTGTCGGCATGATGGACACACTGATGATCTCCGCGGCAGGAGAAGCCGCTGTCTCGGGTGTGTCCCTTGTTGACAATGTGATGATTCTGATGATCGGCTTTTTTGCAGCCCTCGGAACGGGAGGCGCTGTCGTGGCGGGCTTCAGCATCGGCCGCAAAGACATGGAGACGGCCTGCCGGTCCGCTGAGCAGATGGTTCTGCTGGTGACGGAGTCCTCGCTGCTGATCATGGCCGTTCTGTACCTGATCAAGCCCTTTATCCTTCACCGGGTATTCGGTTCCATCACGGCGGATGTGGAGAGAAACGCGAACATCTATTTTATGATCGTTACCGCCTCGATCCCCTTTATCGCTCTGTACAACGGCGCAGCGGCTCTTTTCCGCACTATGGGGAACTCTTCCATCGCCATGAAGACATCGATCCTCATGAACGTGATCAATGTGACCGGCAATGCGATCATGGTGTACGGCCTTCATATGGGGGCGGCGGGCGTCGCCTGGCCGACCCTGATCAGCAGGGCGGTCTCGGCTGTCGTGATCACGCGGCTGCTGACAAAGGACGTCTATCCTGTGCATCTTCGCCGGGGAATGTCCCTGAAACCGGACTTTTCCATGATCAAAAGGATCCTTCATATCGGCATCCCGAACGGACTGGAGAACAGCATCTTCCAGCTTGGAAAGCTTCTGGTTCTGTCGCTGGTTTCGACCTTCGGGACCGCCGCCATCGCCGCGAACGCGGTGTCCGGCAGCATCGCCAACTTCGAGAACATTCCCGGATCGGCCATCGGCATGGCCATGGTCACGGTTGTCTCCCAGTGTGTCGGGACCGGGGACTATGAACATGTGCGGCGCTACATCCGCAAGCTGATGTGGATCTGCTATCTGTCCATGTGGGTGACCATTCTCATCATCGTGCTGGCGCTGCCTTTCCTGGTAAAAGTGTATAATCTATCACCGGAAGCGGCACACTATACAAGACAGATCATCCTCTACCACAGCATCTGCGACGCAATCTTCTGGCAGCCGTCCTTTACCCTGCCGAATGCGCTCCGGGCCGCGGGCGATGTCAATTATACGATGGTCATCTCCCTGCTTTCCATGTGGACCTTCCGGATCATCATGAGCTATGTTCTGGGAGCCTGGCTCGGAATGGGCGTTTTCGGCGTCTGGGTTGCCATGACCATCGACTGGCTCTTCCGTGCGGCCGCTTTCATCTGGCGCTACAGGGGCCATAAATGGGAAAACCGGAAGGTGTGAAGCGTACTTTTCCGGGACAGCACTGACAGATCCGGGGCTGCCTCAGTCCGTGCTTCTGGTCAGGTACCTCCAGAGCGTGGATCTGCCGATGTTCAGCTGTTTGGCGGCAGCACTCTGATTGCCGTCATTTTCCTCCAGCACCAGGCGGATAATGTCCATGGTGATATCGCTGAGCGGGCGGGACAGGTCCAGGGTATAGCCTCCGGCGCCTTTCTGGACGGCATTCGCCGTTCCTTCCGCGGGATTCTCCCTTTCCAGGAGAGCGCGCACGTCGCGGGCCTGGATATAGGAGGCGTTTGTCATCAGGGCCAGTTCGCTCAGGACCCTGCCGAGCTGGGTGTAATTGTAAGGCCAGGCGTATTCCTGGAGCAGGCGGAGCGCTTCCGGTTCCAGACCGACGATCTGGTTGGCCATGGACAGGCTCAGGGAGTTCAGGTAGACGGCGCACAGCTTCGGGATATCCTCAGGCCGCTCCCGGATCGGTTTCATATAATAGGTTACGCAGGAGAGCAGGTTGACAAGCTCTGCCGCCTCCTTCGGAAGAGGTTTTCCTGCCGGACATTCGCAGGAGAAGATCAGCCGGTTGCGCTTGGACAGACTGGTGTCGATGATGGTGGAGAGCAGCTGCGCAAAGCGGTTCTCGGGAAGGGCGTTTACATTCTTCAGGAAAATGGTATTGCCGTTGTCATTAAACGGCGAATTATAATGGTTGATCAGAAAGTTCCAGCTCCGCTCATTGAGCAGGCTGCAGCTGATAATGATCAGAGGGTTTGCTTTCAGGCGGCTGCGGGAATAGATCACCCGGGCCGCCTGTTCTTTTCCGGTGCCGGGCTCACCGGCGAGCAGCACCGGGGTGGAGAGTTCGCCCAGCTTCTCCGTGTCGATGTTCATGACCTTGAATACATCGCCTACCAGGACATCCTCCGTCTCCTTGAGGGAGGAATACTGGATTCCGTATTTCCCGGAAATAATCGGTACGGAACTGCTGGTCAGGTAGAAAACGGCGTAATAATGGTCCGCAAAATGGATGCACCTGCAGATGCAGGAGTAAAGAATATTGTCGATATTCTTGAAAAATTTTGAAACCTTCCTTCTGATTACGTCCGAAAGTTCCGGGGTGAGCAGGGCGATGGTTTCGTCCAGCTGCTCCGGCTTTACGGTGGAAAAAATCAGCTCTCCGTTTTCTTTCAGGACAAGGATCTGCTGGCTTGCATTGCGGAGGATATCCTGGTAGAAACGGCCCTCGGCCATCATCCTGCTGCAGGTATGACAGAGGGTTACCGCCTGGTCAAGGGCGTCGGAGACGCTCTCCATGCCGGAAGTGATGAGCAGGGCATTCATGCCCAGCTTCTGCGCGGTTGTATAGGCGATCATGTCGCAGAGAACGATGGAGTAATTCTTATTCTTCAGTTCAAGGAGGGTATCGGCCGCCTCCTCCCTGCTGTGAATGGGTATGATGTCGATGGAATACTGCATGAGTTCGCAGAGAATGCCCGCGTTCGCCGTGACATTCGGAAAGCCGACGATCGCCAGATGCGAAGAATCATTTTCCGACATCTTGATGGCTCTCAGAATATCGTAGATGGAGATCCCCACTTCAATTACGGGAAGAGAGGACGCTTTCTCCAGCATCTTGGCTGTGCCTCCGCGGGAGATCAGCACGTCATAATCGCTCTGCACGCTGCTCAGCGCGAGCTTTACGCCCTGTTCAAGGTCGCCGACATAGACGGTCAGATCGATGTCCGGCCTCTGGGCGGCAAGCTGTTCCATGATGATTTTCATCCCGCTGTAGGGAGCGATGCCAAGGATTTTTACTTTCTTTTCTTCAATATCAGGCAAAAGAATTCCGTTCATAGTACGCCCTCCCGTGTTTTATTATAAAACAGAATAACAGAGACAGGAGAAATCATCAAGATTGTTCTGACACAATCAGAGAAAAACCTGCCGTCTCTGTTTCAAAACGAAACCAGCATGATCTTGCGAATTCCTTCTGAGGATTCTATTATGAAATAGAGCGCGGCGAAGGGAAGCAGACAGCGTGGACGGCATCCGGGGCTTCCTTCCGCGGCGCGGAGACAGAAAAGACAGCGCATTGAGTCAGGATACAGATTTTGTTTTCGGAGGAGGAATACAGCTATGCCGGCTTGTCAGATCAGGATTCCTTCCTGCATTTTTGCGGGGGAGGGCAGTATCGGGAAACTTAAGGAAATTATTCAGAAGGAGGCTGCACAGTCGGTTCTGGTATTCACCGATAAAGGGATCGTGGCGACCGGTCTTCTGCACCTTGTCACGGATGAGCTGGAAGAGCTGGGCGTGCGCTATACGGTTTTTGATGATCTGAAAGCCGAACCGGCCTACACGGACGTGGAACGCGTGCTTGAGGATGTAAAGAAGGCGGAAGGGGATTTTATCGTCGCCATGGGAGGCGGCAGCGTCATGGACGCCGCGAAGCTGGTATCCCTTCTCAGAGGCGCCCCCTACACGGTCAGGGACCTGCTGGAGGACCCGGCGATTGCGCAGAAGCACCTGAAGAGCGTGATGATCCCCACCACCTGCGGGACAGGAGCCGAGGCTACCTGCAACGCGATCGTCGCGATTCCGGAGGAGGAGACAAAGAAGGGGATCGTGAACAATGCCATGATTCCGGACTACGTCATCCTTGACGCCCGCACCATCGCCAAACTGCCGCCCCATATCGTGGCCGCGACCGGCGTCGACGCCCTGGCCCATGTTGTGGAATGCTACACTTCAAAGAAGGCAACGCCGCTGAGCGATACCTACGCCCTGGCAGGAGCGAAGCTGATCTTTGGCAATATCCGCAGGGCATATGAGAATCCGGATGATATGGAGGCAAAGAGCGCGATGCTGCTCGGCGCTTTCTACGGCGGGATCGCCATCACCGGAAGCGGGACGACGGCCGTTCACGCCCTGTCCTACCCGCTGGGCGGCAAATATCACATTGCCCACGGCGTCTCGAACGCGATCCTCTTCGCTCATGTGATGGAATACAATCTGGAAGCCTGCCGCAGCCAGCTGGCCGGGCTGTGCGACGCCATCGCTCCGGAACTTTTCAGCGCCGGGGAGGATGAGAAGGCCCGCTATGTCATCGACCAGATCGCCGATATCGTGAAGACGACGCAGATCCCGACGGACCTTTCCGGTTTCGGGGTGCGCATGGAGGACCTGGATTTCCTGGTGACTGCCGGGAGCCAGCAGACGAGACTTTTAGTCAACAACAGAAGAGAACTGTCGCTTGATGATATCCGTGAGATCTATCTGAAGGTTCTGAAATAAAAAGGAAGAGTCTTTTTTTCCGGAAACCGCATGCAGACTGTTAGCTTCAGGCAGCGGATGTTCGGGGAGGGCAGACAGTTTCGCGGCAATTAAGAAGGAGCAGGGAATGAACAATTTACCGATACTTGGAATCACCATGGGGGATCCTTCCGGAAATGGTCCGGAGATTTCCGTCAAGGCGCTTATGGATCCGAAGATCTATGAGAAATGCCGTCCGCTGATCGTCGGGGACGTGTCAGCGATGGAGGAAGCGCTGAAGGTCGTGCCGGGCGCGCAGGAATTTCGCATTCATGCGATCCATGACGTAAAAGACGCGCAGTTTTCCTGCGGAGTCATCGACGTCTACGACATGGGCCTGCTGGATCTGAGCAAACGTTACTTCCGCAAGGACCGCGCGGCTCTGGCGGAAAAGATGGATCCGGAAGCTCTGGCTGCGGCCTATGACGAGAGCGAAAAGATGTGCGGCGACTGTGCCTTCCAGTATGTGAAGAAGGTGATCGAACTGGCCATGGCAGGCGAGATCGACGGCACCGTCACCAACGCATTGAACAAAGACCATCTCAACAAGGCCGGCCATCACTATTCCGGTCATACCGAGATCTACGCGGATTTCACCCATACGAAGAAATACGCGATGATGCTGGCCCACGAGGACCTCAGGGTTGTGCATGTCTCCACCCATGTGTCGCTTCGCGAAGCCTGTGACCGAGTGAAG
>ODAI014539989.1_pt1 | contig 21664 bp, 45 predicted proteins | sample 1539321 | NCBI WGS metagenome assembly ODAI01 (sample SAMN02144231, study PRJEB22623) | gut metagenome | biome: sheep rumen | host: Ovis aries | place: New Zealand | reverse complement strand
GGCGTCGAGCTGCCAGAAACGCACACCAGCCTTGACTGTGCCGTCCTCCTCGTCGTACAAGGGAGCGAAGCACGGCAGGTCCCGGGAGTAGATCGGGAATACCTCCAAGTGATCGAGGTTCCAAAAGCCAAAGCACACACCGCCTGCGAGAGCCGCCTTGCCAATCATGGAGAGCTTGGTGTCGAAGTCATTTCCCAGCTTCTTTTTTGTCGCGTCGTTCGTGAACGTTACGCCGTTTGCCAACAGCGTCTGGTTCTCCTGCACGATAAACCGATTGAAGAAGTTTGAAGGCAGTTTGAAGTTCGCGGAGTAGTTGTCTGGAACGGCCTGCCCGGTGACGGTGTACAGCAACTTCTGGTACAGCCGGATGGTTCTGTTTTGCCGCCGGTCGTACTCGTCCGCAAGCTTGGCGTCCTGGTAAAGGTTGCTGCCGACGTGCTGGTTGATGACCTTTTTTGTGAAGTCGATCCGCAGGGCGTCATCTTTGCCAACTGCAAGTAGGTCCTGATAAGTGAGCATTTGCTATCTCTCCTAATTCCAAAGCGGGATGTATTCCGGCTGGTTGTGTTTCTTCACGAGCTTCATGGTTTTGACGAAGTATCTGGTCGAGTCCATCGCGTGGTCGTTTTCTTTGATCGGCTTATCCTCCGCCGGGTTGTCATCCCAAACGTAGCCATCGGCCTCGCGCTGCCAGTTGGTGAGCTTTTGGCTGATTTTGATCAGGCCGGTCTGCATGGCCGTCGCGGTTTCTCGGATGCCGTCAACCACTGCGTTGTCTGCCGCATGGACTCTGTAACGGTCCCGGTCGAGCCGTAAAACCGCAATAAAGGACGCCGCCGACGGGTCGATGATCGTTCTGATCGATCTGCCCGGTGCGATGTCCTTCAGCCAATCGTCTAAATCGTCTTTGTATTGGGAGTCCGTCTTCTGGATTCCCGTGTCTCTGCCGCTGTAGTAGTATTCCCGGACGGCGTACCAAACCTTGCCGTACTTCTCCCACAGGATCGCGGCAAAGGCGTTCTGTGTGCCGTAGTCAATGCTTACAGCGTAGTCGATCGGCGTTTCTCCATCAGGCGGCTCCCCAAGCGCGTCTTTGTACATCGGGTAGATCATGCCCTCGGCAACGACCCACAGGCCGAGGATGAACCGCTCGAAGAAAACGCCGGAGTACATCCGGCGGTAACGTTCTTTTACCTTTTCGGAAAGGCTGAGGTTGTCCTCCATCGTGAAATGGAGATACAGAAGGTTCTTCTCTGCGGCCTTGTCGATCCAGTTAACTTTGAACCAGTGTGCCGGGGACTCTGGATTGCAGTTGAACCAGAACCTGGAGCCGTCCACGGAGCAACGGCCAGTCGCTTGGTTTACGAAGCTCTCCGGCATCAGGGCAACTTCGTCAAGGAACACGCCAGCCAGTGTGATACCTTGGATCAGGTCCTGGCTCCGTTCGTCTTTGCCTCCGAAGATGTAGAAGTAGTTCTCGATGGTTCCTTTGGAGATGATGACGAGGTTTTCGGTACGCCGGTCCTCGACCGTGTACCCTCGGCCTGCCAGCATCAGCTTCAGCCAGAACAGGACGTTCCTGCGGAAGCTGCCGACCGTCTTGCCGCACATGGCGAAGTTCTCGCCGCTAAACGAGGACATGGCCCAAAGCACAAAGGCAAGGCTCATGGACAGGGTTTTGCCGGAGCGGATTGCTCCGTCCGCTATGATGCCGTCCGCATCCTTAACGGGACTGTCCTCTGTCCACCAGTTCAGGATTCGGCGCTGCTTCCGGGAGAAGGGCCGGAACTTAAAGACTGCCTGTCTCTTCATCGTCATCAGCCCAATCTTCTGCCGCAGTTCCCTTCAGGGCTTCGAGGAATCCGTCATCGGTGACGTCCTCCTTCGCCTCGGCAATGATCAGCCCTTCTGTAAGGTCCTTCCAAGCAGCCGTCAGGTCGCGGAGCTTGTACTCCGTCGACATGTCCTTTGTTTTCTTCGGTCGCTTTCCTTCGTACTCGTACTGGATGACGGCCTTTCGCTTGTTGGTTCCGATCTCGTCCGGCAAGGCGTCGATCTCCCTTTCCAGCCTCGCTAGGAGCTTCGCTCGGATGCGCTGGGCTGTGACTGCGTTAGAGGCCGCAGACTCCGCAGTTTTCTGCGACGCCTTTGCGACAGCCATGCGACGTGTATTGTCTCTGTCTTTAACCCAGCCTTCAGATTCAGAGTGATCTCTCAGTGTTCGATAAGGAACTCCATGCTTTTCTGCCAGCTTTCGCTGCCCGATTCCCCCAGCAATGTACTCGGCTCGGATAGCATTCCAGTCTACCCGCTTTTCATTGTTGTCCGGCACAAGTTATTCACCGCCGTTCAAAAGCACGGCCTTCTCTCCGGTGAATTCCTCCCAGCGTTGGACAATCACATCGACGTACTTCGGGTCGAGTTCCATGCAGAAAGCTCTGCGCCCGTCCTGCTCACAGGCGATGATGGTAGTTCCTGAACCGCCGAAAAGGTCAAGAACGCAGTCGCCTTTCTGAGTGCTGTTCTTGATCTGGTAGTCGAAAAGGGGAACCGGCTTCATTGTTGGATGCAGCTCGGAGCGGGTCGGTCGGTCAAATTCCAGCGTCGTAGTCTGCTTCCGGTCGTTGTACCAGCCATGTGCGCCGCCGTCCTTCCATCCGTAGAGGCAAGGCTCGTGCTTCCACTGGTAGTCCTGCCGTCCGAGAACGAGGGAGTTCTTTACCCAAATCAGGCATTGACGGACGGTCCATTCGATATCGTGGCAGGCCCCTCGGAAGTTGTACCCTTCGGAGTCGGCATGCCAGATGTAAAAGGCAGCTCCTGGTTTCATGACGCAGTCGGCAGCGAAGAACGCCGTTGCGAGGAACTTTCTGAACTCGGCGTCCTCCATGTTGTCGTTCTGGATGGTCATGCCGGTGCCGCCCTCGTAGTTGACGTTGTACGGAGGATCGGTCAGGAGCAGATCGGCCTCGTTGCCGTTCATGAGCTTTCGAACGGAATCCACATCGGTTGAGTCGCCGCACATCAGTCTGTGTCTGCCGAGCTGGTAGATGTCGCCCAGCTTGGATTTCGGTTCTTCCGGTGGCTCCGGGTCGAAGTCATCATCCACGACTTCTTCCTCTTCCTCGTCTTCATCGTCCTCGAAGCCGAAGTCGAAATCGTAGCCATCAAAATCAAGGTCTTCCAGCTCCGCTTCCAAAACGTCGAAGTCGTAGCCTGTTTCGGCATTGGTCTGATTGTCCGCAATACGCAGTTCCCGGATATCCTCCTCGGTAAGCTCGTCGGCTTCTTTGTCGATCATGTGGTACGGCATCTCGCAGCCGAGCTTCAATGCCGCCAGCCTGCGTCCGTGGCCGATAACGAGCACATAGTCGGTTGTGATGACGGTGTCCTGCTGCCAGCCGGAACGTCGGATGCTGTTGCAGATGTTTTCGATCTGCTTTTCGGTGTGTATCTTTGCGTTCCGCTCATACGGCTTTACCTTGTTGGGATCAATCCACAGTTGGTACTTGCTGTGGTCGTTCACCCGATCTTTCATTGCCTGCGCTACCTCCGTTTGATTTGATTTTTAAATGCTGCCGGGACCCCGCCTCGTCCCATGGCCTAAAGGGCAGCTTTTACCCGCAGCATCGAGGGAAGTGGAAGGAACCTTGATGCTGCTCATCCTGTTTTTAACGGCAGAGCCACACCATGCGGAGGAGGTTCTCGTCCGCCTATCTCCGAAACGGACGTTATGTCCGCATGAGCTGTCATAAGCGGTGACCCTTTTACCGTTGGTGGCTGGCCTAAGAATAGATAAAGCCAGAGAGGAAAGAGCTGCGCTCTTTCCTCTCGGCTTTTATCTATTCTATGTTGTACCACAGAACCAATGGCTACTTCAAGCTACTTTTTTATGTCCTCAAACGCTCGGATCGCTTTTGCCCTGATTTTTTTCACATTCGCGTAGCTGTAGTTCATGTCGACCGCGATCCGTTCCAGCGTCATTCCCCGGATGTAGTAGTCCAGCAGGACCGTCCGGTGCCGCCCGTCTTCCAATTCCCCAATGGCCATCAGGATTTCCGCTTTGACGCCCATCAGGTCCTGCACCTTCTGGTCGATCACGTTGCTCAGTTCGACGATCCGGTCGAGCTTGTGCGGGTCCTTTGTGCTTTGCGCTCCATCCGCTTCGTAGTTCTGCGTGATGCTGGTGAGCTGGTCCCATGCCTCCTGCTTCGATCTGCGCAGGGCCGAAATCTCCCGTTCGATGCTTCTTGCCCTGCCGAGCCACTTTCTCGCGTCTGTCATTGCTTTTCCCTCACGCCGAGGAAGTCCAGATCAAAGCGTTCGCATTCCTTCCTGGAGAGCTTCCGGGAGTACACAACCACGTTCTTGTATTCGTCGAGCGGATCGGTTTCGGCATCGATCCAGCCTTCTTCCGGCTGTGCGCCGGGAGCGAAGCCTCGAACGAGCATTCCGTAGACGTAAACTTTCGCCATCTGGTTACCACCTTCCTTTCGGTCTGTACCGGCTGGCCGTACTGTGGGTTCCGGCCTTTTGCTTTGCGATTGCCTTCACGGTGTAATCGTCAATCCTCGCCCGGTCCCGGTTCTGTTCGTACCGTTCTCGGTTCCGGTTGTAGTATGCGAGGTAGCTCTCACACGTGGCGTGTCTTCCGCAGCCCGTTTCCGGGCAGTCCCAACAAGGATTGTCATGTTTCATAGATCCGAATTCCGTACTCCTTCAGCATGAGTTTTCTCTTGATGATGTAGTCTGCGGTTCGGTAGCCCTTGCAGTCCTCGACGATGGTTTTGCCGTCTTGGACGTACACGAAGTCGGCATAATAGGAACACTCGTTTTCGAGGACTTTGCCCGGTTTTAACCGGCCTTTGTTCCTGCCCTTGGTGTACAGCTCGGTCGTGAACTCGCGCTGGGTCGGGATCAGTACGAATTTTACCTGCCGCCGCAGGTCGTGTATGATCCCTCCCATCTCCATGATCCGAAGCTCGTCCCAGCGGTTTCTTTCCTTCTGGCTGTCAAACCCGTCCGACCTCTTGTTGTGGTACTTGCTGTATGGTGTCTTTCGTTTCATTCTCATCCACCTCCAAAAAGAATTCTGAATGACACGCATAACAGTGCCTATACCGCTTTCCGTTATGCTCCCTGACCTCAGACAGCGCACCGCCGCACCGGCACCGCATTGGCTCCCAATCGTCACATGGCATACCCTTTTCAAGCCCTATCTCTACCATGTGTTTGTAGCACTTATAATCGTCACAGTTTCCGCAGGATCTCCAATTGGTCATCATCCACCATCCTCCAGCGTTTGACGCACATAATCACAAAACTGATCATACTCATCGGTTGACAGCGCCAGATATGCCTCCATGATGCTGAGTTGGATGCTTTCCTTAAAGTCTTCCAGCGTCATTCTTTTGCCTCCTGTCTCAGCCAGTCGAGAATGTTATCCCAATGTTCCATCTTTTTCTCGTCATACTCGGTATAGCCAATAGCGTCACACACCGACTTGAATATGTACATCTGAACTCTAAACATCAACTCAGCCAGTTCCTCATCCGTCATCTCCCTGATCTTGTCTGCGTTTGTCATCACTCAATCCTCCTGTTCCATGACGCTTCAGCCGTTATCCTGTCATCATGCCAAACATTTAATGTTCCATCTCTTGACAAATTTGCGGAAATGTAGCCATAAGCTCCCGGTGCTGTCGCATGGCAATTTACGCACTCAATTCTGAAGTCAAACCTCACCGAGTCCCTGTTCGTTTCCATGATTTGAACTGCTGTCTGCTTAAAAACAGCTATCCCTCCGCAGAACGGACAATTCTTCATCACTCAGCCTCCTCGAATTTGTGATCCTCTGCCCAGGGTCTACACCAATGCTCAAAACATGCTACATATCCGATATAATGGTTATCAATATCGCATCGGCATTCGATATGTGTTCCTGTGTCAACTCGTTTATTGTGCCGACAATTAACACATTTTCTATCACTCATCACTCAACCCTCCTGTATAAGAAAAATAGCCACTACAACGACAAGAGAAATAAGAAAACCCAGCGCCCAAGTAATCAGTGCCGTTTTAACACCGTAAACCGTACAACTCGCTCCAATCAAAATCGCAAACACAAGAACGAGAATGATGATTCCTATAATCCTCTTCATTCGCTGACCTCCTCACATTGCTCCCGTTTCCGGGTCATATGTTTGCTCGTATGTCTCACAATACTGCTGATAATCAGCCGCCGCCTGATAGTCACGCTGTGCCTCGTCAATTCCATCCTCGCTTGCTGGTATGACGGTTGGAGCCAGTCTGATTATCTGCGCAGCATCTTCGGCAGAATAAAAAGGCTCTTCGCCGTCAAATCCGCTGTATGGGGCATTGTCAATGTCAACAAACATCTGCTCCAGTTTGTCCAGATCGCCAAGCCGCCCATGCGGCTCTTTGATCTCAATGATTGGTACGGATAACCCCTCCAAGGTGTCCAAATCAATCATTTCTCCGACTGTTGTTTGAACTGCTACGTATTCTTCCTTATCAAAATTGTAACGCCATGTCGTAACTTTCGTGTCTAAGTCAACAAGTCTCATGCTCATTCCTCCTTCTGCAGCGTCCCAATATAAGGCTGTACATGCGTGAGCTTTTGCCGCTTCACTGTATATTTTCTATGGCAAACTCTGCATATCTCCTTATGATTTCCGTTCCAAAAAACAGCGTTTAATGCTCCGCAATGCCAGCATTTCGCCAAACCAAAACAGGGATTGTTTGCCATGCTCATTCCTCCATCACATTGACCAGATAAGTTTTATAACAATATAAAATGAAAACGCGAAGAACGAAAGCATCTCGGTGAATGCTATGCCTGATAGGATGGTGTCTAGGATGGTGTCTCCGTCGTCTATACATATGACACCGAGGGAAACCGGAAAGAGAATGGCAAGCGTGAGCCAAATCTTCACACCGATACTCATGCTCATTCCTCCTTAATTTTCCTCACGCTGCGGTAGGTATCGCAGTCTTTCCGCATTACGCAGAAGGGGCAAGTTTGCCCTCCTGTAAGAGCCATGCAGCGGTTGAACAGGACTCGAAGCATTTCTTTCTGATCCGGAGCATCCTCGGCTTCTTCTGTCACTTCAATCTTCCTGAGAGCCTGAAGTTCTCTTATGGGAACTACATACTCGCGTAGATCGCGGGAAAAGACTTTTCTATCCATCGCATCATCGAAACAAATGGTTTTCATGTTTCCTCCTTCGGCGGCTCTGGCAGCGTAACAGCCCGCCAATAATCAGCGTCCTTTGCGTCCATTCCCTCTCCTGCGTCCGTCCATGTCCGAAAGTATGCGTCTCTGTATTTGCCACCGCGTCCGAAGCACCCAGCGTGTACCATCCCGCAGCTGATCCACTCGATGTTCCCCACTTCTGCACCGAGATCGCACTCCGGCAACCGCTCCGTCGCCGGAATCCACTTCGGCAGATACCTGCACAAGTCTTTATAGTCTCTTTCTAAGTGCCTGAAGTTCGTATCCTCTTCCTCAATGACATCGGCGGCCTCCAACAGCATTACACTAACATGGTCAGCCTGTCCAAAATCCATGCTTGTTTCTCGCAGCCGCTGTATAAGCTCTTCATACATCGTCATCACCTTCGATCATCTGAGCGCCGCAGTTCGGGCAAAAGTTGAACCTTTCGCAATCGTTGCCCAGTATGCTAAAACATTCTTCGCAAGCAGAGCAAACGATGTGGTCATCAGAATAGGCATTCGTATATTTAAGGCACTCAGGATAACCGATCCACCTTGCTTTCACCACAGGCCGAACGTCTGCGGCGGGCAATTCTGCTAAGTCTTGCGGATCTATGCATCTGTGTCGGTAATCATACCCGCTTTTGATATGGACAATAATGTCCTTTGCAAGAGCAATTGCCGACTTCCGGTCTATGTATTCAGCCATCATTGCACCTCCTGTTTTATTTCCAGCGAGATATCCGGCGGGACCACTTTAGTCAGGCCGGGTTCCGCTTTTCGGCACCACTTGGCTGCTTCATGCGCCGCGAAGCGGTCTGCTCCAAACCAGCGCAGGGTGTCGAGGATCGAGTAGTACCGCCAGCTCTCGTGGGTTTCTTTCTTCCTGCCGGAGCGGATCACCACGTAGGTTTTCCGCTCCGGGGCTGTTTCCTTCTTAGCCATTTGTTATCTCCCGTGGACAGTGTACTGTTTAAGGTCGGCTGTGCCGAATTTCCGACCGCAGTATTCACAGCGTTCCAGCTTCGGCGCCTGCAGTTCCATCGGCGGGACCGGCTTCACTTTGAACATGCTGTTCAGCAGCTCCTTTTCGCATCCCGCGCATAGCGTCATGATTTGGGCCATTACTTCTCACCTCCCTGATCGCATCGCGTATCTGTTTCCCGAGAATCAGGTACCCATTCTTCGTTAAGGTTGGTGTTCCACGCGATTTCTTCCCTCCGGTGTATGTTCTGTTTTTGGCCATCGCGCTTTACCTCCTTTCTCCGCCCTGGTAAAGCAGTACGGGCATCCCTTGATGGGGTCCTTCGTGTACCAGATCAGCTTCTTCCCGCATGTGTGGCAAATGCCCATGCTCAGGTTGATTCCGGTGAAGTCCGGATGGATCAGTCCGTAATTGAGGAACCCGCTCTCCTTCACTGGCAACTTGGACAGCATCGTCGCGATTTGCGATGCTGTCCACGCCGGATTGCATTTGCTATGGTCCTCGCGCTTCTCGGCGTAGTCCTCGATTAAGCTCAGGACTTCGTCTCGGTTGATGTACTGGATGGTGCCTTCCATACCCTTGTTGCCCATTCTTTTGCCTCCTCCTTCTCCTTCCTGGAGCGGTTGTAGTCTTTCCAAGCGTAGCACCTTCTGGTGCAGAATCGTGCCGCACGGCACTTGTTGCACGGATTCTCGATCATTCGTCTGCCTCCGCTCTCATCATGTCCATGTCATCGATGTCCCCATCATGGTCCGGAGACCGTTTGCACCACCAGCAATCGCCTGGGCAGTAGTGGCCGTCGCAGCGGTCCGGGTCGTAGTTGTATTTGCTGACGCTCACCGAAGCTCACCCACTTTCTTCCATCCGACCATCCAGCTCGGCGGGGTCGGCATGGCTTCCTTTTCCGGTCGCCAGAGGTGGAGGCAATTGCCGACGTTGTTAACGTACTCCGTCTCCGCCGGGTGGAACTGCACCACCCACTCGTCCTGTCGGAAGAAAATCTCCTTCAGCTTGCACATGTCGGCCCAGCTTGGGGTGTACTTCCGGTTGAAGGGAGCAACGCTAACGTGCTCCCAACCGCCGCCGTAGGACCAGATCACCGAGCCAGAGAGCTTCCGGTAGTGGATCACTCCGTGTCCACCGTCGGGGCCGGTCCTCACAACAGTGAAGCAATTCTGCTTCCTGATTTCATCCAGCGTTATCATGCCAGTCTGTACTCCTTGTAGCGTTTTGTCTGCCCGAGTGGGCTTTTGTATGTCACCCAGCGGTCCTCAATGGCGATTCCCGCCTTTTTGAGATCGTCGATCCTCGCGCCGAGCCGCAGGCAGTTGTATTCCTCGAAGGCGACCAGCGGGGTGATGGGGCCAACCTCTTTCATGTGGGTGTAGATCAGATCCAGTTGCGACTTCATTCCGATTCCTCCCCGTTCCCGGTTTCCCGCATGAATGCGGCAAGGTCTATCGTTTCTATCTCCATGCCCTTCAGGATCGTGTCCCTTGCTTCGATGCCACCCGGGCCGAAAATCTGTTCGAGTCCGGCGTTCGCTGCGATTAACGCTCCCGAAAGGAAGATCCAGTCATCGACCACGGTGTCGTTTATAACGTTTCCGATTTTCCCGATGTAGTACTCCATCGCCGCCGCGACGATGTACTTCAAGTGGTCCTGCTGGCCGTTTTCTATGGCGGCTTTCGCCAATGCTGAAAAGCTCATCCCTGATACCTCCATGTTGACATTCCGGTTGTCGATTCGTAGCTGTCTCTCGCGGTGCCGGTCGATCCGTTCCACTCGAAGTAAACCATGTCCGGCGTCAGCCCGTTCGGAAGAACGCCGTCCTCGTAGAAGGGCCGGATCAGGCTTTCGGAAAGGTCCCAATCGTGCTGGGTGTAAGTGTTGTCCTCCGAGATGAACATGAACTGATTCGCCTGCGCGAAAACCTCTTTGATCGTTCCGGGATAGTTCGGGTTCAGCGTTCTGGCGATCCCGACGCCGAGCTTGGTGCCTTTGACCTGATCGTTTGCCTCTTTGCTGATGGCCTTTGCCCCAGCCGTGATCTCCTGATTGATGAAGGCTTCCCGGCTGGCGTCCCCTGAAAGCCAGTGGGCTTTCTGCACCTCGTAAGCCTGCTCGGCCTTGTAGGCTTCGAGCTGTCCGGCGTACTTCGTCTCAGCTTCTGCCCACACCCGCTTCTCGGTGCTTGCCTCGACGCAGCTCGAAAGGATGATCGTGTACAGCGTGAATGCCGCCGCCGCGATCAGCAGGATGCCGTACCGCTTCACCAGGCGATCCATTGCCGGGATGCGGATCTGCTTCCGCCGCTGTGGCTTTGGCTCCGCATGGCGTGTCTTTTGCCGAGGTTCGTAGATTTTTACCGGTTCCATCTCTGCCCACCCTCCGATAAGTGCTCTTGCATTTGCTTCTGTCATGTGATACAATCCTTTCATCTTCAGTTTGGGCGTTGTCTTACCGCCCTGATTTTGTGCCGCTGCCGGAGTTGCCGCTCCGACAGCGGCTCTTTTCATATCTTGTCGACCAGCTTCATGATCTCCGCTGCCGACATCGCTGGTTTCGGGGCTTTGTACTCTGCGGCTGTCGTCACCGTCTTTGGTTTTGTGGCATTCTGTGTCCGCTTGTAGGTGGCTTTGGATTCCCAGCCACGGTTTCGCAGCCATTTCTCCGCGCTTGGCACGAACTGCAAGTCCTCTGTGGTTATTCCGTCGGTCTGAGCCTTGATCGCCTCGACCAGCTTCTCCGGTGTCGCGCCCAGGTCTATTGCGTGAAGGTAGGCCATGAACGCCTGACGGATGTCTCCGCTTTTTTGCGGGTAGGTATTCCAGAAATTTGTGAATCCGGGATCTTGCTCGTCCTCGCGTACGCGAGTTTGGATTGGATTCGTATTCGTATTCGTATTGGATTGGATTGGATTACGGGGACATTTGATATCATCTGATATCAAATGATTTCCGTTACAATCGGGTGCTGGGTACTTGCTTTTCTTTGCGCGAATCTGCTGGTGTTTGTCCCACGTCCGCATCTGAAGGTATGTTTTCCCGTCTACTTCGTAGAGCGTTATCATCCCGGATGCCGCCAACGCCTGAAGTGAATCCTTGATCTTCTTGGTCGGCATTGACCGCCGGAGCGGGTAAAGTTTTGATGCCAGAATGTCGGGCCTTGCATCCATCCTGCCAAAATCGTCACAGTTGACGATCAGCCGGTAGAAGAACGTTTCCTGAAAAGCCGTGAGCTTGTCCACGCTCTCGCTGGTGCAAATGCTGTCCTTAATCAGTCTGTTCGGCATCCTCCAATCGCCCTCTTTCTTTGTGCTGATGCATCGGAACCCAAATGCTGTCCTGGGCCATGTTCTTCCGCAGCCACTCGACCGTTTGCTCGTAGCTCAGGTGGTTCTGCGCCGCAGCCGTTTCGTAGGAAAACTCCCCTGCGGCCATCTTCTCTTCCACTCTTGCCTCAAGCTCGGCCTCGCGGTGATTCGCTTCGACAAGGTAGGTGTTGTAGCCTTTCGCCCAAATGCCGTCCAGCGATCCGGTGTCCGTTGCGTAGAAAAGCGTCTCGTCTCCGATGCGGATGTGGTAGCCGCAATTCGGCACGTTGTGGTGGAGCGGTTCCGGTCTGACGCTGAGATCGTCAACCGCGCTGCCGTAGTAGTAGTCCATGCCGTCCGGCTCGTAGATATCGATCTGCCGGTAGTCCACTCCGCAGGAATAGAGGAAAGGCGTCATCCATTCGCAGCATCCCCAGCGGAGCTGCGGTCTGGTTTTCGCCAGCCGCTTCACCGTTCCCGGATTGAAGTGATCCCCGTGGTGATGCGTCAGCAGGACCAGCTTCAAGTCGTAGAGATAAGGCTCGATCACCTTAAACGGCACACCGATGTCGATTGCGATCTTCCGGTTAATGACCGTGCAGTTCCCGTCGCTGCCGGTCCGAAGAATCTCGTAGTTCATACCTCATCCAGTCCAAACTCAAACGGCAGATCGTCCGCAGGACCGCCGTAACCGTTGCTCTGCGCGTTTTCATCTGATGGTGCGGTGTCCACGCTTCCCTGCGGATCTGGAACCGCTTCAGATGGCGTTTCTGCCGATTTGTTCACTTTTCCCTTCTGTTGCTCTGCTCCAAGCTTCCGCATACGGTCGGTGAAGTAGTCGCTCCCGACGATCCCGTCCCGCAGGCTTGTGTAAACCTTCCGCAGCCGCCGGAGGTCTGCATCGTCGAAGTACTCCGGTCCATGCTTCCCGCAGAATGCAGCCAGCTCCGCAGGTTGGACGTTAAACTCTGCAAATGCGTTGATCATCTCTGTGATTCGCTGTTCCAGAGGGACTCCCTGCTCCTGCGCCTTCATGGTCAGTTCGCAGCCGCGCATAGCCCTGTCGATTACGTCTCCGGGGATCAGGGCGAGGATGCAAGCCCGGACTCGCCGCTGGGCGTTGTTGGCAATCACCTCGTAGATGTCGCGCTCCTGCGTGACCGGTTTGCTGCCGCCACCAACATCGCGCTGATGTTTCACCGTGAAAATCTGGCTCCTGCGGGAGTTGGTTTCGAGGTCCCATGCGTAGGCCATCACCGAGCTTTCGTTTTCCTTCCGGTCCAGCTCCATGTAGCCGAAGTCGATGTTCCCCCAATTCTGCGCGATGCATTCTGCCAGCCGGATGCTGGGTCCGTAGATCTTGCTGCCGCCTCGGTTGTACTCGTAGGTCGCGGCTTCCGCAAGGGAAGGTCTCGCGCAAGCGTCGAGGATGCGGTTCATGCTCTCGCGCTGGTTGCGAGGAAAGTGCTTTGCAACCACCATCGCAGCCTGCACCTCCTGCGCCTGCCTCGTGGTCGCCATCGCTGCCGTAACGCTGGCCAGCGTCTTTCCATTCGGTTCGACAAAGGGGTTCAGATCGTTACTCATATCGGATGCCCTCCTTTTTCAGTGTTTCTTTAAGCTGTGCGAGGATCGGCTTTACCGCCTCGTACTGTTCGACCGTATCAAAGTGGATCGCAAAGCGCATGGTCTTGTTCAGCGGGGTGGCCTTCTTCTTCGCAACCGGAGCCTCCGCCGGTGCTGTTGCCGGGGCCGCAGCCGCTTCCACCCTTGCGAGTGCCTCGGCTCTCTTCGCTTCGAATTCCTTCCTCTTCTCGGCGGCTTCCTTTTCCGCTTCGACCGATCTCTTGCGCTCCTGCACGGTCGCCACAGCTTTGCCGACGTCAAGGCAAACCTTGTACTCCGCCATTATCTCGGCGGCATCGTCCATCTTGTTGATCTGCTCGATGCCCAAGGCAACCGTCGATACGACGTTCGCTACCTGATCCATCAGCTTCTTCGGGGTGTTCTTCTTCGCGTCCCCGACGCCAACCTTGATGTTTCCAAGCTGCATCGCCCTCATGAAGGGAAGCCAGTCGATGCCCTCGACTCCGCAAAGCTCCTCGTAGTAGGCTTTGAGCTTGCTGATCGTCTTGTCCTTCAGGTCGTTCTGAAAGCCGTCGACCGTGGACTTCAGGCTCTTCTCGGCCTCTCCGAAGGGAATCGTGATGCACTCCTTGTAGACCGCTTCGAACCGGTTGTACGGTTCCATGATCTGCGCTTTGACCGCCTTGCGCTGGGTTTCCAGGGCTTCGAACTGCTTGTTCAGCTCCGATCTGCGGTTCTTCACCGCCTGAATGGTTTCCTCGGTCGCGACCATACTTTTGGCTTCCGCTACCGCCGCCTCGACCGTGGCCTTGACGTCCCGGAGCCGCTCCTCGATGATCGGGAGCTGCGTGACCGCAATCAGGTCCGTTGCTTCCGCCTGAGTTTCGAAGCTCATCTGCGCTTCTTCAAACATGCTTTTTGAACCTCCGTTTTTTTTGAATTTTGCTGGGGTTAAATGCAAACCTGCCTCGCGAGGTCTGCCTTGGTTACTCTGCCGGTTGCCGGGTTAAACTGGATCTTGTGCCTCCTGACCGTCTTCGGGTCGACGCCGAGGAACTTCGCAACCTCGCCCTTCGTGAGCATTCCCTGCTCCGGGAACATGTCGTTCAGGGCCGCAATGCACTCGTGGTACCCTTGTTTCTCTCTGCTCATTCGTCATCATCCTCACCTTCCTCAAAGAGGTTTATCTGTCCCGGGAGAACATCGTATTCCATCCACCAGTTGAAAACATCTTGTGCCGATGTTCCCATTCTCCACGTGCCGTTGAGTTTTCCTCTGCGTTCTCGTTCTTTTAGCATCCGTTCAAAGGCTTTTAAGTAATGCCATTTGTACTTCGGCCATCTCAGAAACTCGGTTTCTCTGCCTGCCTTCCGAGCCATTGGGCACCCAATGCATCCAAGACGGTGGAAGCCTTCATCGTAAAGACTGCAGTATGAAATTCCTTCTCCGTGTATAAATTTCCATACATCGCTATCCGTCCAGTCGATTATTGGGTTTACTGTGGTCTTGTGGCGTTTATAGCATTGTTCCACAAGCCTGCGGCTCTTCTCGTTATCGTTTGTCAGGATCAGGCTACCATGCTTCTGATCTCTTCTGAAGCTATCCTCGTCGTAATCTTCAACCTTGCCAACAGCCTGAATTACAACCTCACCTTGTGATTTTGATCTATTTACGCTTTCTGCCCAGCGCACTCCAGTTACAGTCATTCTTCCGTCTCCACCACTTTCTTTAAGTGATGAGCAGCAATATCTCACAAGCCGAGTCGGCGGCATTAGTTTCTCTGGAATCAGGTTCCACATCGTGATCGGCTTCCCAGCAAGTTTCGGATTGCGGTATGTTTCTGGATATCGCGGAACTTCCCGCTTCACGTCCGGGTGCTGGGTTTTAATAAATCGGACCAGCTCCGGAGGGTCAACGGTTGTCACTCGGTACGTCGCATCGTACTTGCAGCCGCTCATCTCCAGAAGTGCCTTACAAACCACGCTGTCCTTCCCACCGCTAAAAGCAAGATAGTATCCTTCTTCGGGGCAGAACGCTTTCAGGCGTTCGATGCTCTTTCTGACTTTTTCCTGTAGTTCGCTCATGGCCTGTGAACCTCCAGGACTCCGCCCTTCATGTTCCCCCAGGCGTTGAGGACCATTTCAGCTCTCTCGTTTCCGTCATTGTCCTTGACCGTTTCACCGGTACAGATGAAAACGTCCATGTGGCCGTCCGGGAACCACGTCATGCTGAGGTGTCCATTCTCCGGGGTGATGTCTTTCACGCTCTCACCGATCTCCCGGATCTGTGCCAGCAGCGTTTTCTCCCGATGATGCCGTTCCGCTGTGGTCATGCTCTTAACCTCCCTTCTCTGTAGTCTCGTCGCCGCTGTCCGGCGGTGCCTCGCCCATGGCGTTCTGCATCATGACCGCTCCTTTCGCCATCGCGAGGAATTCATCCTGCAGGGCATCCGGCAGCTTCCCGATGGTCTCTACCAAGGACCGTTCTCTTTCGCTCAACGCAGTCACCTCCTTTGCTCCTTTGCTGAGCACAGTTTAACTCAGTGAAGGAGCATTGTCAAGAATTTTCTGCACAGCTACTGAGCATTTTCGTTCTTGCTTTATAACCTCCGTTGTGTTAATATGCGGTGGAGAGGAGGTGGTAAAAATGAAGGATCGCATCAAGGCCATTCGAAAGGAAACGGGGCTGAACCAGACCGAATTTGGGAGGTCGGTTGGCGTCTCGTTCTCTGCAGAGCAGAAGTGGGAGCTTGGCCTGACGGTCCCGAGCGATGCCGCGATCATGAACATTATTTCTAAGTACGGCATTCGCGAAGATTGGCTGCGATACGGTACCGGGGACATGCATGAATCGATGCGGGAGTCGGAACTTCGGAAAGCGGTCATCGCCAACATGGGCCAACGGCCAGCAGCTTTCCGGGATGCGCTTGTCGATACCCTGAAGCAAATTGACCCAGATGGGCCGGGGTGGACCGCCCTTGTGGAAATGCTAAAAACGGTCCTCGAAAAGATGTGAACAGAAGGGAAAACCCCGGATCACTCCGGGGTTTTCTTATTGCAATAATGTGAACAGTTTCTGCCGCGATTCTTTGTGTAGTTTATGCTTCTGAAATGATCATAATTGTCTTGCTATTTAGGGCCTTTAGAGTGATTAATAGGACAACAAAAAAAGGAGGAGAACAGCATGAACATCAACTACAACGTCACCGGAAGCGACCGGAAGCGGCTGGTCGGGATCATTACCCACGAGACCGGCATCAAGGGCAAGTACGAAGGGATGCCGAGCATGGCCTTCACCTTCGGCGGGTTCCGGGTGGACAAGGCCGGGAGCCTTACCTGGGACGAGACGGTCGACACCGAAACCGCCATCCGGGTCACTAAGGCTCTGGCGGCAGAAGGCTTCGATCCGGAGGAGCCGATCCGCTTCGAGGCAGAGCAGGCCGAGCCATGCACCGCCAAGGCCTCCGCGCAGGAGCCGGATGAGGCCAGAACAGGCCTGACGGTCAGCCTCCCGAAGGACGGCTTCACCCCGGAGAGCTTCGACCTCCTGGTGAGGCTGGTCGACAGCAAGGCCGACCTGATCAGAAAGGCCCTTGGAGCACAGACCTTGGACATCATGCAGACCGAGGACAAGGTCGAGTTCCCATGGTGGACGAGGACTACGGAACCGGAAGAGGCCCAGGCTTACATGGCATTCATTGCAGCCCTCTGCGCGATGGCGAAGGGAGCCAAGAGGGTAAACGCCAGCGGTCACGTATCCGAGAGCGAGAAGTTCGCTTTCCGGGTCTGGCTCCTTCGGATGGGCCTCGGCGGGGCCGAGTACAAGGCAGTGCGGAAGGTCCTCCTGAAGAACCTCACCGGTCCAGCCGCATTCCCAACCAAGGCCGCAGCCGAAGCCTTCGGGAAAGCTCAGAAGGCCAAGCGTGACGCAGCAAAGGATGCCTGAAAACGAAGAAATCCGGGAGCCGGAAGGCTCCCGGATTTGTACATAATCTGCACAGTTTCAGGGCTGAATCTTTGTGTACATTATGCTTATGATTATCTTGCTATTATGCCGGTTCAGAGTGATATATAGGATAGAAAAACGAAGGAGGTACGCACCATGACACACACCGAACTGAAAGCCAGAGAGTTCCGGCTCCCGCTCAAGACCACTCCCGAGGACCTCTCCTGCGCCTGGGACTGCACGGTGGACTTTGGAGACCGGGTTCTCCTCGCCGGGTACTTTTACAAGGGCCGCTACGAGCCGAGCTACTTCGCAGCGATCTACCAGCACCTGGACGACGACCTTTCCTGCGAAGGCGACATTGAGCTGGTTGAGGTCAGCGACGAGTTCTTCAGCGACAACGGACACGCCCTGGCCTGGGCCATGATGAACTGAGGAGGACGAGAACATGACACGGCAGAAAAAAGAGATCCTGCGGAAGGTAGACGAGATCGAACGGTTCATTGAAGCCGACATGGAGCTTGGATGCGGATTCGCACCAGCCGGGTTTTACGACCCACTTTACCAGCAGATCGACAGCCTGATGGAGCAGCTTGCAAAACTCAGGCATTACGGAAGCGCAGTGGAGATGATGATGGACAACCGGGGCTGCGCCGCAGAAAGCATCCCTTTGGCATGAGAAAGGAGGCAAATGCCATGACGGTGAAAGAATACGATGCCATGATGGAGGCAAAGGGAACTCCAAAAGTCTGGATGGTTGTTTATGCGTTCACGTGTCCTGGGTTGACACATAGCAGGTTGTTTGCAACCGAGTCAGAAGCAAGAGCGTTTGGTGAGAGATGCAGCATTCTGGTTTCCCTTGGGGAGACCTGGGACATTTGGAATTGGGCAAAGCGGAATGGGGTGGTCGCATGAACGTTATATTAACAGCACGGATGAGTCGGGCCATAGCCAGGATCGGAGGTCCCCTTTCGGTCCTGGCCCTGCCGGACGAGGTGAAGCAGCCGATCATCGAATGCAAGGACTACGCCACACGGGTCAAAATGCTGGAGCTGGTTGCTGACCGGCTTGAAGGGATTCGAAGGTCCACCTAATCGGGTGGGCCTTTTCCCGTTCTGTCTGGTTTTGTCTTGCGTTTCATACGGCTTTGAGGTAAAGTAAGCTCCGAGGGGAGTGGAAGCCCAATGAATAAGAAGCCCAACTATGCGGAGATGTTCACGCTCCGCAAGGACGGTCGTTACCAAGGGTACTACCGTGAGCTGGACAAGAACGGTGAGCGGAAGGGCCGTCGGCGCATCGTTTGCGACCGGGACCCGGAGAGACTCTATCGGAAGCTGCTGGAAAAGGAGAACGAGATCCCGCCGAAGTACACCTTCGACGCCGCCGCCGATGCGTGGGAGGAAAAACACTGGGACCGGATCGGCTCCAAGACCGCAGAGACGTACACCGCGCCGCTCCGACGCATCCGGGATAAGTTCTCCGGGTACGACGCCGACGAGGTCACCGCCCAAGCGATTCAGGCTTTCCTCGCGGAGCTGGGCAGGCAGGGCTTTGCCCGTCGGTCCGTCCAGATGCATCGGGACGTCCTGAATATGATCTTCAACAATGCGATCCTCGAAGGGAAGCTCACCTTCAATCCGGTGGTCGCTGTTTCGATGCCAAGGAACCTCCCGACGAAGAAACGGGAGCTTCCAGACGATGCCGCCATCGATGCTGTTAAGCATGGGAAGGACGCGCCGTTCGGTCTGTTCGCCTTGGTCTGCCTCTATGCCGGACTCCGCCGGGGCGAAGCCCTCGCCCTGTGCTACGAGGACGTGGACCGACAGAACAGAACCATCCGGGTGAACAAGGCTGTGGAGTACGTCGGGAACAATCCGCACCTGAAAGCTCCCAAGACCGACGCCGGGGTCCGTGTGGTGCCACTCCTCGATCCGCTTGCCGCCGTGCTGCCCGAGGACGGCTCCGGGCCGATCTTCCATCGAGAGGACGGGAAGCTACTCACCAAGACGCAGTACCGGAAACGCTGGGCAGCATACTGCAAGGCCATCGGCTTTGAGATCACCGCCCACCAGCTCCGGCACGGATACGCCACCTTGCTCTACGAAGCAGGCATTCCAGACAAGGACGCACAGGAGCTTTTGGGCCATTCCAGCATCGCCGTGACAAGGGACGTTTACACGCATATCCGCAGTTCTCGAAAGCAGGAAACCGCCGAAAAACTGAATAAATTCGTGATGCAAAAAGATGTCATTCTGCCGTCAGAATCTGATGGCAACGAGCCGACTAGCCCCAAGTAATCAGCATTTGATTCTGCCTTTTAAGCAGGGTGTCCGGGGTTCGAGTCCCCGCTGGAGCACCAAAACATAAACCGCTAGAAAGTTGATGAAAACGACTTCTAGCGGTTCTTTTTTGCAATTTTATCGTAGTTTTGTTTGGCTTCCGGCTGTGTGCTCTAAAATGAGCCGAGGGACAAAATCGGGCATAAAAGGGCATAAAAGGGAATCTTTTGATGGCAAAGCTGATGGCAAAAGACACCCTGCCAAGGCGGCAGGGTGTCCGATTCATGCCAGCTTTTCGATGAAGCTGGCGTATAGTCGAGGGTTCATCACTTGGACCGCAGTCACCAGCTCGTCGATGATCGGCCACACATCCTCGGGATTCCTCCCGGTGATCGTCCGTCCGAAGTCCGTGTTGCTCGAATACTCGACCACAGGGTCCTCCGGGGCCGGTGCGTAGGAGTAGCCGGTCGGTTCAGGCAACAGCCGGAGTTCCTCTTTCCGCTCCGGGTACAAGTGCTCCCGGATTGTGTAGAACGCCGCCAGCTTTATGCAGGTGTTGGCATTCGGGTTTCGTTCCCCTTGGCATTCGGCGATAGCCGCCTGCAGGTCCTGTTCGGTAATCAAGCGGCTACCTCCTTTTTACATGCGGTCCATCTTGTTCACAAACCGCTCAACTTCACGCCGTTTCTCTTCCGGCAGGCTGTCCATCATCTCGCGCATCTCATCGAGAAGGCCGTTGATGTCCTCCGCGTAGGAGTAGTTGTTGCGGGAATAGCGTCCACGGCTGTCGCGCTTGGCGTTCATCCGTCCAGCGTTGCTCATGCCGCCGTACCCGTCGCTGCGGCTCATACCGCGATTGCCACCGTTCTCGTAGGCGTAGCCGCCGTAACGGGGCATCATGTAGCGACCGGAGTAGCCGCCTTCGTCATCCTCGCTTTCCATCATGGCCACTGTGGTCTTGATGGATTTCAGGCTGTGGGTCAGCTTGTCGAGGTAGTCCGCGTCGCCAACGGAAATGGAGGTACCGGACCGGCGGAGCTTGTCCTTCGCCTCGTGAATCCAGTCTCCGTACATCTCGCACAGTTCGTGGAGGTCTTTCAGCATCTCATCCATGGTGTTTTTCCTCCTTCCTGTCAGGCTATCCGCGTCACGGTCAGATTGGCGTTCTGGACCAAAATCGCGGGTGCGGGATCAGCAGCGGTCGGTCCTTCAGATGTGTTCTCAACGGAAACGTTAAAGCAGCATCCCTTCGGCACGGTGATAATCGCCGTGCTGGTCACATTGAAGAAGTTCTCCGTGGTAGGCGGTTCCGTCGCCACAGCCGCAGGGGTGACGATTGCTCTGCTGGTCAGGATCGGTTCCCCGTCAAGGGCCAGAGACACGCTGATCGGTCCGACCGTCCCCGTGGATGGAACAGCGATGTTTCCGTTGAAGGTAACCTGATACCGGGCAAAGCAGCCGCATGGACTGTTGACGATTCCGCGAAGAGTTACAATTCCACTTTCGTTCCGGTGAAGAACGTAACCGCGAGGGCAGCCGATGGACGTGTTGAGCACGACCGGCTGGTTCGGTTGCACCGTCTGGACGGGATTATAAGTAAACTCAGCCATCACGGCACCGCCTTAGAAATTGCCGTTGAAGCCGCCCATGCCGCTGCATCCACAGCCGCAGTTCACGCCCGAGTTGAAGCTCGGATTGCACGCAAACAGCGGTGTGTTTCCTGCTACGGGCTGGGCCGGGATCGGGCAGCTCCTGAGCTCGTTGACGAGGCTGCTTACAGCCGCAGCCTGACCGGCTTTGATCTGCGCGGCCTGGTCAATCTGGCTGGCCTGTCCGCGGGCATACATGAGGTCGCTGCGCAGGTTCGCGTTCTCGCGCTGTTCCGCAGCCAGTTCCCTACGCACACCGTCGAGTTCGAGCTGGCACAGCTTGTCGAGGATCTTCTGCGTGTTGTCGCTGTTGGCCTGACGGGTCGCACACGCTTCCGTCGCGATGGTGTACTTGGTGTCGGCGATGGCAGCGCGGTTCTCGCAGCCGCACTGCTGCTGTGCGCTCTGGATGCCGAAGAGCTGCTGCATGGTAGCGGTCTGGCGTCCGTTCGCGGAAATCTCCGCGCCGTAGAAGCCGTCACGCACAGCTCCGGTGATGGCGTTGCCAGTCTGGCAGAGGTTCTGGTTGATTCCGGCGATGCCGAGCTGGACGTCGCCGAAGCCGGAGGTCACGCTGTTCTGAAGGGTCCCGATGGAAGTCTGCAGCTGCTGATCCCGGAAGCCGTCAGAAATGTGCTGGCTGTTGTTCAGCCAAGGATAGAGGTAAT
>ODAI012021087.1_pt1 | contig 21666 bp, 14 predicted proteins | sample 1539321 | NCBI WGS metagenome assembly ODAI01 (sample SAMN02144231, study PRJEB22623) | gut metagenome | biome: sheep rumen | host: Ovis aries | place: New Zealand | reverse complement strand
CTTTGCAACTGCCGCCCCACACCTATCCCGCACCTGACTGTTGCAGCAATAGGATGGCTTTATGCCGTGTTGAAACTTTTTCACGTGCGAGATGTGCGGGATGTGCGGGTTGTTTTTTTGTTAGCCTATACCTATATACGCGCGTTATGCAAACGTTTGCACAAACTGTAACGTAAAATTAACGCACAAAAAGTGACAACTTAACGAAACAAATCTTAAATTTGCAGTTGGTTTGGAGTGCAAGCACCATGAGACTGCATACATCCTAAGACTGTAAGACACACCATGAGACTGCACGACACTATGAACATGCCAATGAAATGAACGAAACCTTATACTAACTTTAAAAAATTAATGATGAAGCAGTTAAACATTAGCATTCTTCGCTCGCAGAAGCGATGGAATCGATTACCGCTCAGGCTGATGGTCCTCATCTGTGGACTCATCCTGTCGGTAGGAGCCTTTGCGCAGATTGATGTCAAAGGCCATGTGAAAGATGCTCAAGGCGAAGCCATTATCGGTGCCACCGTGCGCGTAGCAGGCACACAGACGGCCACCGTGACGGACTTCGACGGCAACTTCACCCTCAAGGCCAAGCAGGGAGCCGACATCACCGTCAGCTACATTGGCTACCAGACACAAACCGTGAAAGCCGCACCCACCGTGGAGGTCACACTGCAAGACGATGCCACCGTGCTGGAGAACGTGGTGGTCATCGGCTACGGCGTGGCCCGCAAGACCGACCTGACGGGTTCGGTGACGGCTATCAAGCCGGACGAGAAGAACCACGGTATGATTACTACCGCACAGGACATGATCCAAGGCAAGATAGCCGGTGTGAACGTCAACTCGTCCAACGGCGAGCCGGGCGGCAGCGCACAGATCCGCATCCGTGGCGGAGCGTCGCTGAACGCATCGAACGACCCGCTCATCGTCATCGACGGCATGCAGATGGACAACAACGCCACCAAGGGTATGAACAACCCGCTATCACTGGTGAACCCGAACGACATCGAGTCGTTCACCGTGCTGAAGGACGCATCGGCCACCGCCATCTACGGTAGCCGTGGCTCGAACGGTGTCATCATCATCACCACCAAGAAAGGCCGCCGCAACCAGTCGCCGAAGGTGAGCTACAACGGCAACGTGTCGGTGAGCAATACCGCCAAGCGGCTCGACGTGATGGACGGCAACGAGTACCGCCAGTTCATCAGCGACTACTACGGTGGCATGGAGTCGGATGCCTACAAGGGCCTGGGCGACGCCAACACCGACTGGCAAGACGAGATATACCGCTCGGCCGTCAGCACCGACCACAACGTCAGCATCAGCGGCGGCGTGGGCAACCAGACATGGGCCATGCCCTACCGCGTCAGCGTGGGCTACACCTACCAGCAGGGTGTGCTGAAGAAGTCGGACTACAACCGCTTCACAGCCGGTTTCACACTGAATCCCTCGCTGCTGAAAGACCATCTGACGCTGAACATCAACGCCAAGTACACCCACTCGAAGACCAACCCCGGCGGACAGGGGGCCATCGGTGCTGCCACCAACATGGACCCGACGCGACCCGTCATGAGCAACGACGAGCAGTTCAAGAACTGGGGCGGCTACTGGCAGTGGGTGAAGCCGGCCACCGAATACGACCCCACCTACCCCTACGCACGCAATTCGGATGCTCCGTCGAACCCGGTGGAGCAGGTAGAGCACTACACTTTCTATAAGAAAGCCAACGTGCTGTTAGGCAACCTGGAGGCCGACTATAAGATTCACGGATTTGAAGACCTGCGCCTGCACATGAACATGGCCGGCGAATGGGCCACCGGTACCGAATATACCGACAACAACCCGCAATCGACCTACGGCTACTACTATGGCGGCAAGGGCGAGAACAGCGAGAAGAAATACAACGTACAGTTCTCGGCATACGCACAGTATTTCAAGGACTTCAACAAGAACCACCACTTCGACATCATGGCAGGCTACGAGTACAGCCGCACCAAATACTGGGGCGACAGCTGGTACAAGGACTTCTATCCCGCTACCTACCTGGGCACCTTCGACGACGGCACACCTAAGGCAGGCACCGTAAACTCGGAGAACGACAGCTACTGGAGAGGACAGATGATACTGGTCAGCTGGTTCGGACGTATGAACTACACGCTCTTCGACCGCTACCTGCTCACCGCTACCTTCCGTGCCGACGGTTCCAGCCGCTTCGCCGAAGGGCATCGCTGGGGTTACTTCCCCTCGGTGGCTGCCGCATGGCGCGTGAAGGACGAAAAATTCCTCAAGAACGTCGATGCCATCAGCGACCTGAAGCTGCGACTGAGCTGGGGTCAGACCGGACAGCAGGACACGGGCCGGGAATACTACACACCGACCTACAGCATGACCACCGGCAACGACCGCCTCTACCCCATCGGTCCGAACAACACCGGTCGCCTGTTCAAGCCGCTGGTATATAACAACGACCTGACGTGGGAGACCACCACGACATGGAACATCGGTCTGGACTTCGGCATGTTCGACCAGCGGCTGACGCTGACCGCCGACTTCTACAAGCGCAAGACCATCGACCTGCTCTGCACACCGACCATCGCCGCCGGACAGAACTACGACAACAAGATGCTGCTGAACGCAGGCTCGCTGAAGAACACCGGTTTCGAGCTCGCCATCTCGGGCAAGCCCGTGGTAGGCAAGGACTGGTACGTGGAGCTGGGCGTCAACGCCGCCTATAACAAGAACGAGGTGACCGAGCTTTACGGCGGCCGCGACATGATCGAGGCTGGACTGACCGTGGGCATGCAGAAGAACCTGACCTACCACAAGGTGGGACAGCCCGCCAACTCGTTCTGGGTGTACCAGCAGGTGTATGATGCTGCCGGACGACCCATACAGGGGGCCTACGTGGACCGCAACGCCGACGGCAACATCGACGACAACGACCGCTACTTCTACAAGAACATTGCCGCTCCCTGGACAGGCGGCTTCTACCTGAAGGTGGCCTACAAGAACTGGGACCTGGGCACCAACCTGCGTGCCTCGTTCGGCAACTACGTGTATAACGACCTCATCGAGGCACGTATGAACACCGCCGTGCGCTACAACCCGTCGAAGGGATTCTACGAGAACACCACGCCGAAGGTGGCTGCACTCAGATGGACATCCTACGACTACCCGCTGTCCGACTACTTCGTGCAGAACGCCTCGTTCCTGAAGTGCGACAACATCACACTGGGCTACAACTTCGAGAAGCTCTTCAAGGGAGCCAAGTACGAGGGTATCAGCGGCCGCGTCTATGCCTCGTGTACGAACGTGTTCACCATCACCAAGTACGACGGTCTCGACCCGGAGCAGGTGTCTGGTTTCGAGGGCAGCGTCTATCCGCGCAGCCGTACCTTCCTCTTTGGACTTAACTTGAACTTCTAAACCACTAATCTTAAATCAAGAACGTAATATGAGACTCAATAAATTCAAAGCTTTGGTGCCGGCAGCACTGCTGTTGATTGCTGCCAGCGTCACGTCCTGTATGAAGGACCTGGAGAAGGGCAACATCAACCCGAACGTACAGGCGGAACCTGACATCGAGGCACTCTACAGCAAATGCTACGCATGCCTCATCCTGGAAGGTCAGGACGGCGGAGCAGACTTCACGGTGGACGATGCCGGTAAGTCAACACTGCTGCGTAACATCTTCAACGCCAACGTGCTATCGACCGACGAGGGCATCTGCTGGTGGACCGACGGCGGACTGGAGGACTACGGCAAGAACACGCCGAAGACCAACTCGGATGCCATACGCTTCCTCTACTACCGTCTGATTATAAACGTCAGCTTCTGCAACCACTACATGGAGCTGGACGAGGCACAGGCCGACCAGACCAAGCTGGCCGAGGTGCGCTTCATACGTGCATACCTCTATTATCAGTTGCTCGACCTCTTCGGCGATGCACCCTTCATTCCCGCTGTATCGACCGACATGCCGAAACAGGCGCACACCTTCAGCTCGGCGTACGTGGAAGGACAGAGCTACACCCGCGCACAAATGCTGGCCATGGGTCGCGAGTACCTGTTCAACTGGATTGTCAACGAGCTGAAGACCGCCGAGGTCAACCTGATGGCCCCGCAGCCTAAGACGGACAGCGACGTGAACTACGGTCGCGTCGATAAGGCCGCCGCATGGCTGATGCTGAGCCGTCTGTACCTGAACGCCGGTACCTACCTGAACAACAACGGACAGAACAACCCCTACTGGGGCGAGGCACTCTCGTACGCTCAGCAGGTCATCAACTCAGGATACTCACTGTTCACCGAGGACAAGATGACACAGATAGCCAAGGACAATGGCTACACGCCCTACGACCTGCTCTTCATGGGCGACAACGGCTCGAACGGCGCCTCGTGCGAGGCCATCTTCCCGCTGAAGCAGGACGGCAAGGAGACCAAGGCATGGGGCGGCTCGATGTTCTTCATCGCTGCCATGTGGGATGCCTCAATGGCTACCGTCACCGGACTCGGCGCAGCCACCATCCAGAACGCATGGGCCGGCATGCGCTGCCGCCCGCAGCTGTTGGAGAAGTTCACCAGCAACCCGGCAGCATGGGTAGGCAAGACGGCCGAAGAGATTCGCGAAGTGGCTGGCGACGACCGTGCCATCTTCTGGGGCGTGGGCCACACGCTGTCGGTCATACCTAACAGCGAGTTCAAGAACGGAATCACTACGCCGAAATGGAACAACAACTACTCGAACAACGGCACCCCGCACGACGCAGAGAACGTGGACATCGACTTCTTCCTGCTGCGCACGGCAGAGGCTTACCTGAATGCTGCCGAGGCTGCACTGCACCTGGGCGACGCACAGACCGCCAAGACCTACATGGATGCCATCCGCAACCGTGCCCACACCACACCGCGCAGCGCTTATACGCTGGACGACGTGCTCGACGAGCGCGCCCGTGAGATGTACTTCGAGGGCATACGCCGTCCCGACCTCATCCGCTACAACCGCTTCGGTGGTGTCGATGTGACCTACGGCTGGGAAGGCAAGGGCGGCAACGAGGGCTACACGGGAGCTCCCTTCGAGAAATACCTGAACGTCTATCCCATCCCTTCGACCGAGATTCAGGCCAACCGGAATCTGGTGCAGATTGAGGGCTATCCCGAGATAGAATAAGCTATAGAATGTGAAACATAATAAGAAGCGTAATATGAAGAACAAACTTTTGTTAGGCGCGCTGCTCATGGGCACCGCCGCCATATTCACAGCCTGCTCGGACGATAACGACTCGAACCCTCAGCTGGTGGCACAGCCAGCAGAGTTCGCACTGAACGTACCGGCATACGCTACGGAAACCGTTGACTTGCAAAGCACCAACGAGATGACACTGACATGGTCGCAGCCGAGGTTCACGGCAGACAATGCGCCATTGCAGATAACCTACGAGATACAGGTGTCGCCCACGAACAGCTACACCATTTCGGCTGAACAGGCCAGCGCCGACGACAGCGGGGCCACCATTGCCGACTATGCCGCGCTGCCGCGTACCACGACACAGTGCTCGTACACCATGCTGACCACCGACCTGATGAAGGCCATCATGCAGGTGACGAAATGGGACAAGAGTGAAGTGCCCGCAGAGCTGGTGACTTACCTGCGCATCAACGCCTTCATCCTGGAGAACGGCACGCGCCTGAACAGCACCGTGTCGAACAGCATCAAGATAGCTGTGAACCCCTACTACATCGAGCTGAAGGATGCCGAGCCGATCATGTGGTACTTGGTAGGTAACAACATCCTCGACGGTCTATGGAGCAACAACCCCGGCGTGAGCAGCCTGCCGATGTTCAAGCAGAGCGACTACGCCTACGACAAGGCGACGGGTACGGGCGAGATTACCTACCTGAACTACTTCACGACCGACGGCTGGAAGATTCAGCCCGCCGACTTCAACTGGTACTTTGGATTCATGAGCGGCGGCGAAGCCAACAAGGCCGTCTTCCGCAATAATGGCGACGACGGCGGTAACATCTGGTGCGACCCGGCAGGATACTACCTCGTCACGGTGAACACGCTGACGAACACCTGTACCATCGTGAATCAGGACATCACGCCGACCGACTATGGCACGGTATGTATTGCCGGTAGCTTCAACAGCTGGAGCAACGAGGCCATGACACCGGCCAACAAGAGCGGCGAGAACCACGTGTGGACCTACACGCTGACGGTAGCCGCCGGCGAGACGGTACAGCTGAAGTTCAACGACAACGGCTCGACATGGTGGGGATATGGCTCGACCGACGGTTCCGTGAACCTGTGCGGTAAGGCTACCACCAGCGGTGCCAACCTCGGACTGGAGGAGGGCACGTGGGTCATCTGCTTCAACGACATCACCGGTGAGTTCAGCATCATCGCCAAGCAGTAAAACAGTGTATAACCTTTAAAGACTGAAGATTATGAAGAAAAGCATATTATACGGTATCGCCTTGGTGGCAGGACTATGGTCCTGCACCGAGGACTACACCGACTGGAAAACCCCGCAGAGCAATGCCGAGAACGGGGCAGCACAGAAGGTGGTGCTGACCTTACAGCCCGCCCAGAGCGCCAGCCAAGTGATTGACTTCGCCACCTACGAAGGGCAGACGGTGCAGCTGTTCTCAACCAACCTGACTAAGGAAGAGGCCCCGGAATACGAGGTAAACTTCAGCGGGGAAGGCACCACCAAGACGCAGACAGTGACCGTCGATGAGAACGGTACGGTGACCACGGAACAGCTGAAAGAAGTGGTGAACAACATGTATGGCGCTAATCCTACGGAGCGTACCTTGAATGTCAAGGTGACGACGATGGTCACCAACTTTACCGCCGATGGTGCCGTGAAGGTGCAGCGCGAGGCCGACCCCTTCCAGATCAAGGTGAAGTTGGCAGCTCCCTACATCGACCCGAACGGATATTATCTGGTGGGTAACATTGACGGATGGGCTTTGAAGCGTGTAGATGCCTACCACTTGGTGAACAATGGCGGCGATGTCTATGACAACCCGGAGTTCACGGTGTCGCTGGATGCCATAGACGGCATCACCACCTATGAAATCAAGATGATTCCGGCTGCCGACTTCAATGCCGACGGCACGATAAACAACTGGGACCGTGCCTTCTCTGCTGCCGAGGGCGTGGAAACTGCGGCCTACGAGGGGGTGCTGTCGAACAGCAACAAGGGTGGCAACATCAAGTTTGATGCCATTGACGGTGCCATGTCGTACCTCATCACGGTCAACGCCATGACTTCTACCTATACCGTCGTGGGGCAGACGGCTGGAGCTATCTTCGACACCGAACCCGTGCTCTACCTCACCGGCGACCACTACAACTGGGGCGGCACTACCGACGACTGGCTGCCGCTCGTGCCGGTACACAGCCACGCCAACCTGTCGTGGACCATCATCTACCTGCATGCCGGCGAGCAGTTCAAGTTCGCTCCGCAGCAGGGCTGGGGCGACGACTTCGGCATGTCGGCTCAAATTGTTGACAACGCAGGCATGAATCCTTCAGGCGACAACAACATCGTGGTGGGCAATGCCGGATGGTATCTCATCAAGGTGGACAACACCGACGGTGCCCGCGTCGTCACCTTCGAGCAACCGAAGGTTTACCTGATCGGCAATACCTCGTCAACAGGATGGGAGGTTGGCGATGCAGGCCTCTTCACCATACCGACCACAGAGGACGGCAAGTTCGTCTCGCCGGCATTCACGGCCGATGACGAGGTGCGCATGTGCGTGAAGCTCGACGAAGCCGACTGGTGGCAGACGGAGTTTGTGGTCACCGAGAAGGGCCAGATAGACTACCGTGGCGCTGGCAACGACCAGGCCCGCGTCAAGGTAAAGGCCGGCCAGCAGTGCCACCTGAACTTCACCAAAGGCTCTGGCGTCTATAAGTAAAAAAGCACTATGTCACTATGATTGGCAGGCGGGCATTCCTCTGAGCAGGGTGTCCGCCTGTTTCATGGGGAGGGTTGAGAAGGTGATGAGGGATCTTCCGGCACCTTGACTGAGACCTTTACTCCCAATAGGCGATGGTACGCTTCTGCAGCACCTGCGTGCGCTGGCTCTGCATGCCCTTCTCCCAATAGGTGAGGGTGAGCTGGTTGCTGGTCCAGTTGCCCATGTCGTCGCGCGTCAGGTAGTTGTTGTTCAGCTGGATGGTCATGATACATTCGCCCGTCTTGTCATATACCTTCTGGTTCTCCGACTGCACCTCGTCGGTCTGGTTGTAGGTATATTCGTGGACATAGGTGATGCCGGCCACGGGGTTGGTCAGCGTGCGGCGCAGCAGATGGCGGCTGCTGCTGTAGGTGTAGCTCACGTCGCTGTGGCCCTCCTTCTCGGCCATCTTGCCACTGAGCAGATAGCCGTAGCCGTCGTAGTGGCGCTCGGCCAGGTCGGGATTGTCAAGTCGTCCGTCCTCAGAGAAGTGCAGGAACTGGTCTTCTGCCACGGCGTTCTCCGTCACCACTTCCTGCACATTGCCATGCAGCCCCATCATGTAGGCATCTTTATAGAAAGCCCCCGAGGCGAAGTAGAACACGCGGATATCGGTAGAGCCGTCGCCGTTATCAACCTGCGACAGCCTCACGCTGCCGTAATCGGTCATGATGTAATAGCTGTCGCCGCGCTGTGTCATCTCGCCATGCTCCTGCTGCAGTTTATGCAGGAAATAGCTGAAGTTCCGGCCTATCATGCCCTTGGTGCGGTAGGGTCCTATAGACACCGATGCCGACCGTACCAGCCGTGTCGTAGGCGATAGGCTGACGGTGAACTTGGCACGGATGCCATAGAACTTGCCACGGTAGTAGAAGTCCTCGCCGTCCTCAGAGCTGCCCCATTGCGTGAGGCCTGCCGCCCGTAGCCGGACATCCATGCTGTCTATCACGCCCTCGACGGGAATGCCCGTCATGCTGATGCAGCGCGGGTCGCCCTGCGCCATCAGCACGAGAGCCGTCACCAGACAGAGGGTGAGTGTCGTTATTCTCTTCATCATGGCTGCAAAGTTACGAATAAGCAGGTGAAATGCAAAACAAAACCGTGTTTTTTGTTTTTTTCTGAAGAAAAATGCTTACCTTTGTGCCATTATTACAAAAGAAGATGAAGATATTTGCAGTAGGAATGAATTACATTCAGCACAATAAAGAGCTGGATGGCGCGTTATATAAACCAGAGAAGCCTGTCATTTTCACCAAGGCCGACTCGGCGCTGCTGAAGGACCACAAGCCGTTCTTCATACCCGACTGGAGCCAGCAGGTGGACTATGAGACGGAGGTGGTGGTGCGTATCTGCCGGCTGGGGAAGTCGATTCCCGAGCGCTTTGCCCACCGCTACTATGATGCCGTCACCGTGGGCATCGACTTCACCGCCCGCGACTGGCAGCAAGAGGCCCGGCAGCAGGGGCACCCCTGGGAGATATGCAAGGGCTTCGACGGGTCGGCGGTGATAGGCGACTGGGTAGATGTGGCTAAGCTGCGCGACGTGCAGGCCCTGCACTTCCATCTTGACATCAACGGACGGACGGTGCAGGAGGGCTGCACGAGCGACATGCTCTACGGCGTGGACGAGCTGATAGCCTATATCTCGCAGTTCTTCACCCTCAAGACCGGCGACCTGCTCTACACGGGAACACCCGTCGGTGTGGGGCCGGTGCATATAGACGACCACTTGGAAGGGTGGCTGGAAGAAAGAAAAGTGTTGGAATTTAACTGTAAATAAGACCTTGTGCGCATGAGAAAATATTTACTGAGCCTGGCACTGCTGGCAGTCGTGATGACGGCGACGGCCCAGCGGTACTTCAACCTGACTGCCGAACAGGTCAGGATAGACTCGCTGCTGCCCGTGTTCACCACGGTACAGCCGCTGGGCGCCAACTATGCCGACTCCACCTACGAGGTATCTATCGAGTACCCGGAGTTCATACCCATGAGCGAGGCCGACGTGCAGCGATACCATGCCATCACCGTCACGCCGCTGCCCCTGTTGCCCACGGTGCATCAGGAGCTGAGCGTGTCGCGCAAGCAGGGACTGCTGCAGCTGTCGTTCGTGCCACTGGTCTATCGCGACGGCAAATATCAGAAGCTGGTCAGCTTCATGCTTCGGGTGAAAGGACGCAGCATCGCCAAGAAAGCACTGCGCCTGCAGGCACAACGGCGCGCCACGGCGGCTGCCGACCGCTATGCCGCCAACTCGGTGCTGCGCTCGGGCACGTGGGCGAAGATTCGCGTGCCGGCAACGGGCATCTACCAGCTGACCGACGAGTTTGTGCGCACGCTGGGCTTTAGCAGCGTGAGCCGTGTGAAGGTGTATGGCTATGGCGGCGGCTTGCAGCCGGAAGTGCTGACGGGCGACTACCTGACCGAGACGGACGACCTGAAGGAGGTGCCCACCCTGGTGCAGGCGGGCCGCAAGCTGTTCTATGCCATCGGTTCCGTGACATGGAACGGCAGTCATCAGCGCGTGCGCAATCCTTATTCTAATTACGGCTATTACTTCCTGACGGAGAACGACAGCGAGGCAGCCACCATCGACGAGGCTGAGTTCCGCAGCCGGTACTATCCGCTGGCCGACGACTACTGCTCGCTCTACGAGTTGGACAACTTTGCGTGGTATCACGGCGGGCGCAACCTCTACGACAGTCAGGTGCTGGCCAACGGCACCGCCCACAACTATACACTGGCCTCGACAGGCACCGGAACGAGCGGCACACTGACTGTGGTGCTGACGGCTGCCGGAGCCCTCAACGGCGACGGGCATGCCGCACGTGCCACCGTCAGCCTGAACGGACAGCAGCTGGGCACCATAACGCTACAGACCAATGGCAACCTGGAGGTGATGCGCGTGGGTCAGCAGACCTTCTCGGTGAACAACCTACAGGCCACGAACCAAGTGACCATCACGCCCAATGCCGACTGCGGCACCGTCAGGCTGGACTATATCTCCATCTACTGCTCGGAACCCAAGGCTGCCCCCGACCTGGGGCAGGTGTTCGCCCAGCCGGAGTATGTCTATAACATCACTAACCAGAACCACCATGCCGCCAAGGCTGCCGACATGGTGATCATCATTCCAACCTCGCAGCAGGTGCGCGCCCAGGCAGAACGGCTGAAGGCGCTGCACGAACAGCAGGACGGGCTGCGCGTGACCATCGTGCCCGCCGACGAGCTGTATAACGAGTTCTCCAGCGGTACGCCCGATGCCAACGCCTACCGCCGCTATCTGAAGATGCTCTACGACCGCGCCGAGTCGGACGACGACATGCCGAAGTATCTGCTGCTCTTAGGCGACGGGGCCTGGGACAACCGCATGATGATCAGCGACTGGAAAAACGAGACGCCCGACGACTTCCTGCTGTGCTATGAGAGCGAGAACTCGTACAGCGAGGTGAACTGCTACGTGAGCGACGACTACTTCTGCCTGCTGGACGACGGCGAGGGAGGGCACATGGAAACCAGCGACAAGAGCGACGTGGCCGTGGGACGCATTCCGGCACGGACGGCGGCAGTGGCCGACATTGCCGTGAACAAGATAGAGAGCTACGTGAAGAACGAACAGGCCGGAGCCTGGCAGAACATCGTCTGTTTCATGGGCGACGACGGCAACCAGAACCAGCACATGGCCGATGCCGACTCGGTGGCACGGCAGGTGGAGCAGCTGTACCCGTCGCTGCAGGTGAAGCGCATCATGTGGGACGCCTATACCCGCGTGACTTCATCGACCGGCAACAGCTATCCCGACGTGATACGGCTCATCAAGCAACAGATGCAGCAGGGCGCACTGATGATGAACTACTCAGGACACGGGCGAGCCGATGCCATATCGCACGAATATGTGCTGCGACTGGCCGACTTTGCCGCTTCGACATCCCTGCGACTGCCGCTGTGGATGACGGCATCGTGCGACATCATGGCCTTCGACGGACAGGAAGAGACCATCGGCGAGACGGCTTACTTCAACGCCAACGGCGGGGCCATCGCCTTCTTCGGTACCACGCGAACAGTATATCAGAACTATAACCGGCTGATGAACATCGTATTCACCCGCCACGTATTAGGCCGCGACGAGAGCGGACAACCCATCGCCATAGGCGAGGCAGCGCGCCGCGCCAAGGTAGAGCTGGTGACGACGCCCATCTGGGTGGGGCAGACCTACGATGCAAAATCGAAGCAATGGATACAGAACTACTCCAGAGACCTGACGGCCAACAAGTTGCAATACACCCTGCTGGGCGACCCGGCGGTGCGGCTGGCCAATCCTACCCGCCACATGATGATTGACGAGATTAACGGCACGGACATCAGCAACGCACAGAAGCTGACGCTGAAGGCCGGCGAGATAGCCACCGTGACAGGACACGTGATGAACACCGAGCTGACGGGCATCGACGAGACCTTCAACGGCACGATGACGGCGGTGGTGCGCGACGTGCTGGAAAAGGTGACGTGTAAGCTGAACGATGCCACCGAGGCCGACGAGGCCTTTGTCTATTACGACCGCCCGAACCTTGTGTTCAGCGGCAGCAACGACGTGAAGCAGGGCCGGTTCACCTTCTCGTTTGCCGTGCCGAAGGACATCAAATACTCGGATGCCACCGCGCTTATGAACCTCTACGCTGTCAGCAGCGACAAGACGCAGCGGGCCAACGGCATCTGCGAGAATCTGGCACTGAACGGCACGGACAACGAGCGCTTCAGTGCCACAGGACCGAACATCTACTGCTACCTCAATTCGCCGACCTTCGTCAATGGCGGGGCGGTGAACAGCACACCGTTCTTCGTGGCCGAGCTGAACGACGAGGACGGCATCAATGCCTCGGGCAGCGGACTGGGCCATGACCTGCAGCTTGTCATCGACGGCGACATGTCGAAGACATACTCGCTGAACGACTATTTCGCCTTCGACTTCGGCAGCTATACCAAGGGCACCGTAGGCTACAGCATTCCCGCACTATCGTACGGCGACCACCAGTTGCAGTTCCGCGCATGGGACGTGCTGAACAACTCGTCCACCTCCGTGCTGAACTTCAGGGTGGTGAAGGGGCTGGAGCCGGTATTCGCCGACGTGGAGTGCTCGCCCAATCCGGCCAGCACTACTACTCGCTTCCGCATCGTCCACGACCGCATAGGCACCGACCTGCAGGTGAAGCTCGACGTTTATGACTTCTCAGGCCGCCACCTCTGGACCTATAGCGAGGCAAAGGCTCCGTTGGACAATACATACACCATCGACTGGAACCTGACGACCGACGGAGGACACCGCCTGCAAACGGGTGTCTATCTCTACCGCGTGAGCATCAGCTCGGACGGTAGCAACTACGCATCGAAAGCAAAGAAACTCATCATTTTAACCAACAAATAAAACGATTATGAAGATTACACTAAAGATACTCATCGCCGTAGCCCTGTTGCTCAAGGTGACAGGCAGTGTCGCACAGGACACGAAGAGCGCGTTTAACCCGGTGGACCATGCCGTTATCTCGCAGACCATCGCCCCTGATGCCCGTGCCGGTGCCATGGGTGACGTGGGTGCTGCCACCGACCCGGATGTCAACTCACAGTATTGGAACCCTGCCAAGTACCCGTTTTGTATCAGCCGGGCAGGACTGTCGCTGAACTATACCCCGTGGTTGCGCAAACTGGTGAACGACATCGCCCTGGCCTACGTGGCCGGCTACTACCGCATCGGCCAGTATGCTGCCGTCAGCGGTTCGGTGCGCTATTTCTCGCTGGGCGAGGTGTTTACGTCGATGGACGAGAACGCCATGACCGTGAAGCCCTACGAAATGTCGGTCGATGTGGGTGCGTCGCTGATGCTGAGCGAAAAGTTCTCTATCGCAGCGGCCATCCGGTGGATTCACAGCGACCTGCGCTTCGACTATACCGAGGATGCGTCGCCGGCATCGGCCTTCGCTGCCGACCTGGCCTGCTACTACCAGAACTACCTGAACATCGGACAGCGTGAGTGTCAGCTGGGCCTGGGCTTGAACATCTCGAACGTGGGTTCGAAAATCAAGTATTTTGGCGACGACCGCTCGCAGTTCCTGCCTGCCAACCTGCGCCTGGGTGCTTCGCTCATGGTGCCGGTAGATGACTACAACCGCTTCACCATTGCCGCCGACGTGAATAAGCTGCTGGTGCCCACAGTGCCCAAGCAGAACGATGGCGAATCGACTGAGGACTATCAGCAGCGTGTCCTCAACGAATACAACGATGTCAGTTCCATATCGGGTATCTTCAAGAGCTTCGGCGACGCCCCCGGCGGTTTCAAGGAAGAGCTGGAGGAGATACAGTGGAGCATCGGTGCAGAGTATGTCTATCACGACCGATTCTCCATCCGTGCGGGCTATCACAACGAGTCGGAGAACAAGGGTAATCGCAAGTATTTCACCGTGGGTGGCGGCTTCCGCATGAGCGTCTTCTCGCTCGACGTGGGTTATGTCATTTCTACGTCGAAGAGCAACCCGCTCGACCAGACACTGCGCTTCTCGCTGGCCTTCGACATGGACGGCATCAGAGACCTCTTCAAGAAATAGTGCCGTTGCCGTTTTGTCGGAATCTCGGAATAACGGAACATCGGAATCTCGGAATAACGGTATAACGGAATAACGGTATAACGGAATAACGGAATATCGGAATAACGAAAAAAATTGCCATGATACGAGTAGGAATGGGATATGATGTCCATCAGTTGGTGGAGGGTCGCGACTTATGGATGGGGGGGATCAAGATACCCCATGAGAAAGGACTCCTGGGCCATAGCGATGCCGATGTGCTGATACATGCCATCTGCGATGCCATCCTTGGAGCTGCCAACATGCGCGACATTGGCTACCATTTCCCTGACACGTCGGACGAGACGGAGGGAATGGATAGCAAGGTGATTCTGAAGAAGACCATCGAACTGATAGCCACCAAGGGCTACGAGCTGGTGAACATCGATGCTACCATCTGTGCCGAGCGCCCGAAGATGAATCCGCACATCCCGCAGATGCAGGCTACGATGGCCACTGTCATCGGCTGCGACCCCGATCAAATCAGCATCAAGGCCACGACCACGGAAAAACTCGGATTTACCGGTCGGCAAGAGGGTATATCGGCGTACGCCGTAGCTCTGATAGAAAAGAGGTGACAGGCTCTACCGTCGGCAGTATGCACAGGCGGTAGGCTGTTTGTGTAGATTGTGCCGCATACATAGATAGTTGCTGCATGCATACATGGGCTCGCATGCAATAAAAATACCGCTACTCATCAACGAGCAGCGGCATCCAAAAGCCTATGTTTAACTAAAAATCCTTTTCTAAGAGTAATTCCGGAGTTGTGTTCCGGAAGTCTGCCTTGCGGCAGTATATATTGTGCATACTAACTTATTCGTTTTAAAAAAGAAAGTTATGGGAGCCTCACGGCGACCACTGTTTCCTGAACACATTTAAAACTTTCTTCTTACCAATAACTAAAAACCTAAAACTATAAATATTACTACTAACCTAAAACAATCTATTGAATGATGACTTTGACTTCGCTTAGTCAGAGTGGAGATTGAACTCCTTGTCTTTGTTTGACGATGCAAAGGTACGATGTTTTTCCGGATTCTGCAAGACTTTATGGCTGTTTCGTGTGAAAAACCTGCTTATTCTTGACCTAAGTCAAGCGGTGTGTGCGAAAACAACGGGAAAATACAAGAAAATTCCCTGTTTTCCTTTTGTGCTTTGCCGACGAATTAGTACCTTTGCACGACTTATATGATAAGGTATGAAAGTTTTGATTGTCAACACAAGCGAACGGACGGGAGGGGCTGCAGTTGCCGCCAACCGTCTGGTGGACGCTTTGAACAATAATGGCGTGAAAGCTCGTATGCTGGTGCGCGAGAAAGAAACTGGCCAGCTGACCGTCACCGGTGTGCCGAGAAGGGCACTGGCGATGTGGCACTTCCTATGGGAACGGCTGGTCATCTGGATGCACCTGCACCTGCAGCGCGACCGCCTGTTCGAGATAGACATTGCCAACTGTGGTACGGACATCACGCGGTTGCGCGAATTTCAGGATGCCGACATCATCCATCTGCACTGGGTGAACCAAGGCATGCTCTCGCTGAAGGGCATCCGGCGCATCCTGCAGAGCGGCAAGCCCGTGGTATGGACCATGCACGACCTCTGGCCGGCCTCGTCCATCTGCCATTATGCTCGCGGCTGCGAACAGTTCCAGGACGAGTGCGGTGCCTGTCCGCTGCTGCCCTCCACCGATATTACGGGGCTGGCGAATCAGGTGTGGCACCGAAAGCGCGAAATGCTCGACGGTCAGCGGGTCACCTTTGTGGCCTGCAGCGAGTGGCTGGCCGGAGAGGCGCGGAAGAGCGCGCTGCTGAAAGGCCAGCGGGTGGTCAGCATTCCCAATCCGATAGATATACGGGTGTTCCGTCCGATGGAGAAGGCAGAGGCACGCCGTGCCGTGGGGCTGCCGGCCGACCGTAGGGTGGTGCTCTTCGTGTCGCAGCGGGTGACAGAGCCGCGCAAGGGCATGCAGTATTTTGTCGATGCCGTGCGGCTGATGGTGGAGCGTCACCCCGACATGCAGAAGAATACCGTGGTGGCCATCTTGGGCGGCCATGCCGAAGAGGTGGCTTCGCGGCTGGCATTACCGGTCTATCCCTTAGGCTATGTCAGCGACCCGCAGCAGGTTGTAACCGTCTATAATGCTGCCGACACCTACGTTCTGCCGTCGTTGGAGGACAATCTGCCCAACACGCTGATGGAGGCGATGGCCTGCGGGGTTCCGTGTGTCGGTTTCGAGGTAGGTGGTATTCCCGAAATGATTGACCACCGGCAGAACGGCTATGTAGCCCGCCTGCGCGACACACTCGACCTGGCAAACGGCATCCATTATGTGCTCAACGAGGCCGACTATCCGGCGATGAGCGAGCACTGCCAGCACAAGGTGGCTCGCTGCTATTCGCAACAGAGTGTGGCCGCCCGTTACATAGAGGTCTATCAGGAGGCTATGCAGCCTCAGCAGCAACCACCGTCAGCAAAAACATATTAACGCCAACTACCGCCAACGAAAACGCTATTTCCACCAACCGCCATAAGCCAAGCAGCATCCCCATGATACGTATTTCCATAGTTACCATCACCTTTAATGCCGCCCGCTGTCTGCAGCGCACACTCGACAGCGTGGCCCGCCAGACCTATCCGCATATAGAACATCTGATTGTTGACGGCCAGTCCAAGGACGACACCGTGGCGATAGCCCACCGCTACCAGCAGTCATCGCGCCATGCGGTAACCGTACTGTCCGAGCCGGACAAGGGCCTCTACGACGCGATGAACAAAGGCCTGCGCATGGCTACCGGCGACTATATCGTCTATCTGAATGCCGGCGACATGTTGTATGCCGACGACACGATAGCCGTGGTGGCCCGGTGTGCCGAGGCAGAGGGCCGGCCTGCCGTCATCTATGGCGACACCGCCATCACCGATGCCGACGGTCATTTCCTGCGCATGCGCCGCCACCGCCCTCCCGAGCAGTTGTCGTGGCGGTCGTTCAAGAAGGGCATGCTGGTGTGTCATCAGGCCTTCTATGCCCGGTTGGACATTGCTCGCGACATTCCCTACGACCTGCAGTATCGCCATTCTGCCGACGTGGACTGGTGCATCCGTGTGATGCACGAGGCCGACCGTCGAAAACAGAAATTGGCCAACACCCGGCAGGTGTTAGCCAACTTCGAAGAGGGTGGCGACAGCAAGCAGAACCATCGTGCCTCACTCCTGGAGCGTTATCAAGTCATGTCCCGCCATTACGGTGTGGTGCAGACCTTTCTGTTGCACTGCTGGTTCGTGCTACGGGCCGTCATGGGGCGCGGCGGCACGGAGTAGCCAGGATTGCGTTCTCTGTAGCCTGATGCGCGACGGTACCGAGCGGCATTCCTACTGCGCTTGCCGTGTGACAAGGGCTATGAGCTTCACCACATCCGACACATCAATCTTTCCGTCGCCGTTCACATCGGCAGCAGCAGTGTCAAACCCTGTCGGATGCTTACCTAACAGGTATTGGGTAATCAACATCACGTCTTTTAAGTTGACCACGTTGTCGCCGTTCACGTCGCCCGGCTGTGTGATGACGGGTGGCTCATTGCTCAGACTCACCAAGTGGTTGCTGCCGCTCTTCTCGGCCAAAACCTCTACGTAGGTGTCCTTGGTGATGCCCTCGGCATTGACGGTCTGCGGCGCACCGCTGCCGGTGCTGAAGACGAAGTTCACCTCGTCGGTAGTGCTGTTGATCTTATAGTCGTGCGCGAACCACTTCCTGCCATTGATGGTTGTGGTAGTGCTCACGGCGTCGCCGGGCCATCCCCCCTTGGCGGGCGCATGCGTGCCGTCGCCGCCCCACGACCAGAAGTTACACGTGGTCCAGCCCACCTTGTCGGTATTTACATACACGGTGAAGGTGTATGGCTCGAACGACGAGATGCTGTACTGACGGGTAATCACCCCGCTCACCACACCGCCTATGAGCAGCCCCACCTTCAGCGTTGTCTCGCCGGTGCCGATGGTAATCTTGTCGCCACTCTTCGCCTTGGTGCTGCTTGCGGTGGGATTGCTGCCGTCCAGGGTATATACCAACTCTGCGCCGGCTGTTCCCGTGACGGCGGTCAGCGTCACCTCCTGCTTGCCGTCATACTTGCCCGAGGCTAAGTCGGCCCATGCCGTGTTCATGTTGTTGTCCATCAGGTAGGAAAAATGGTAGCCTTTCAGCACGGTGGTATATCCGGTAGCGGTGTGGCTGGCGGCATTGGTGCCCACCACTGCCAGCAGTTTTCCGTTCTTGCCGGTAACCAGTGTCGCCATTTTCAGCTTAGAGTTTTGCGGCACCTCATACGCACTCTCGTTGTGAATGCCGCAGGCCTTGCGCACGGCTATCATGGCACTGATTTCTTTCTTGTAGGCTATCCAGTGCTTGAAGAACACGCAAGGTGTGCCAGGCATGGCCAGCATGTAGGCATTGGCTGCCAGCGTGTCTTTCTCTAACGGACCGCTGGAGCTGCCGTCGGGGCGCCGCTCCGTGTCGTGGTTCTCTACGAAGGTGATGGCATAGCGCTTGTAGCTGCCCGAGTTGAAGTTGTTGCTGATGAGCGGCCAGTTGACGTTGTCGTTCTGCTGATTGGCTCTGGTCCAGTTGTTATTGTTGGCCGCATTGCGCACCACATATTTGAACTGGAAGTCGAAGGCAGCGCTGGTTTTCCCGGTGGCATTGATCCAGCTGCTGATAGTGCCTGTGCCGTCCCAACACTCGCCGACGCTGAACTCCGGGTTTGCATACTCGTTGTACTGCTTGGTATAGCTGCCCGAATAGCCCTTCACCATGTCGTAGCGGAAACCGGCGTAGCCCAAGTCCTCCAGCAGCATCTTCAGGTATGCCTTCACGTTGTTCTGCACGTTCGTGCTCTTGTGGTCCAGGTCGCGCATGCCGTCCCAGCCCTCACCGGTGTCGATGTTCGTACTCACGCTGAGGCCCAGCTTGGCGGCCTCCGTCTTGGCCTTGCCGCCGTCGTCGTCGGCGCAGATGTCGGTCGATTGCAACTGGTAGGTCACGCCGTTATAGGTTTCTTTGGGAAAGTCCACCCAGTTGCTCACGTTCCTACGGTGGTTGATCACCACGTCGGCAATGGTCTTCAGGCCTTTCGCCTTGAACGTCTTGATCATCGAGCGCAGCTGTGCCTCCGTGCCGAACGAGCTGTTGTAGCTGCTCTTGCCGTCGGGAAACCAGTACAGGTCGTCGTAGCCCATCGACTGTCCGCCGCAGTTGCCGCTCTGCGGAATCCATATCAGGTCGAAGCTTCCGGCCAATTCGTCGGCCTGTGCTTCAAGCTTCGTCCATCGCGACGCATCGTAAGAGTCCCAGTAGAATGCCTGCAGCATCACGCCGCCGTACTGCGACGGCCATCCTTCCGTCTGTGCATGCCCGCTCAGCGTTGCCAGCACAGCCATCATCGTGGTAAATATTTTTTTCATCTTCATCAGGTTAATTTATTTGCTGTTGCAAATATAGCAAATCTTCTTCAACATTGTTCACCTCGCGTACCATTATTATTCAGCACGCGTTATGCAATCGGTTGCACACAGCAGGAACATAACAGACAAAAAACACTTCGTTGTTTTTGGTGTCGTAGGTGTGGGTATTTTTTTGTCTCGATAGCCAAATACCAACTTCTTCATATATCACAGAATCCTAATGTTTTGTCGCAAGCCTTGTGAAAGTATATTTTTACTCCCAAAATACTGATATGCCATCAGACCGAATGCCACCATCGCCACAAACCGCACCAACTGGAAATACCCATATGGCATCGGAGCCAAGCATAGCAGCATCAAGGCCGCGAGAATGAGATAAACCTGTTTCATCATAAACTCTTTTTCATCATTTTATGCACTTTTTCTCCAAAACATTTGGTCGCCTCGAACAAAACTCGTACCTTTGCACTCAATAGATCCCGCCACCGCTTCTCGTCCGCAAGGAATGCAGCGTACCAGGGCGGGCCATTTTTTGTTTATACGATTATGAACTATACCAAGCAACTGCTGACTCTCCAACAACAGATAGACATTCTGAAACAGCGTGGACTTATTGTCGACAACGAGGCAGAAGCCAAGTCTATACTTGACACTATCAGCTATTTTCGTCTTGCTGGCTATTGGCGACTGATGGAGAATGACAAGCTGAATCATGTTTTCAAGCCAGGCTCGCACTTCACTCAGATTACCAGTCTCTATCATTTTGATGAAGAGCTGCGTATGCTTGTTTTTGCTGCCATTCAGCAAATAGAGGTCACAGTGCGTACCCGTCTTATCCGCCTTTTCTCTGAGCGACATGGAGCCTTTTGGTTTATGGATGCGACACTTGCTGATAGCAGTACCATGTTCCAAAGCAACCTCATCAACCTGAAAGAAGAACTCAATCGTTCTGAGGACGAGTTCATTTTGGAACACTTCCGCAAATATGACACCCCTTCTATGCCACCTGTCTGGAAAACACTCGAAGTGGCTTCGATGGGTACACTCTCCAAGCTCTACGCTAACATGAACGACAGTGCCGCCAAGAAGTCCGTCAGCAGTAGTTTCATGATCCCTAAGTTCGAGTATATGCGCAACTGGCTCCGCTGCATTACAGTCGTTCGTAACATTTGTGCCCACCATGCCCGTCTTTGGAATGCCAACATCGTGGTTAAGCCCAACCTCCCGAATCGCCTGCCAAATCAATGGATAACCAACAGACAAGTAGCACCCGACAAGCTCTATCCCCATCTGTGCTATATCGCCTACTGGCTCAACAGCATCAATCCTGCCAACACTTTCATCAAGGATATCAAGAGCCTGCTCGCGAAGTATCCTGCCGCTGACCCGGCAGCAATGGGATTTCCAAGAGGATACCAAAATGAGCCGCTGTGGCAATAGAACAACCCTTGTCATCTCTATCTACCCATTCATCTTCTTTTAGTCACTGGGACAGATTCTGTCTTAATCTCCAAATAAAAGAGAAGAAAAATAGAACATATTAACAAACATTATCCGTTTGACATTTAAAAGCATAATTATCTTGTCCTGTTTCATAGCCAATATGGAGCAGGACATTT
>ODAI010866662.1_pt1 | contig 21669 bp, 12 predicted proteins | sample 1539321 | NCBI WGS metagenome assembly ODAI01 (sample SAMN02144231, study PRJEB22623) | gut metagenome | biome: sheep rumen | host: Ovis aries | place: New Zealand | reverse complement strand
TCGGCTTGTCTCTAAGTCGCAGAATGGTGATTCAGCAAGGCGGTATGCTCGAACTGGCTGATACACCGCGCCAAGGATGCCATGTCGCTTTTGTTCTGTCACTTCAGACACTTTAATCTTTTCCTTCTATTCGCCTTTTTTATTTCCACTATCATTTGACTATTATTTATGGGTGTGATATAAAGACTACTATAATCAGATGAATTCGGAGTTTATTCAGGAGATTGTTGAGCGCACTATGTCCGTGTAGTCCTTTTCCGACTTGACCTCTAGCGGGTGAGCACTCATCGTTCAGATAAAGCTTGATTTACAGTGAACTGAAAGCACTTACAGCAGGTTTTTTACACTTTTCAATAACTTTTGATGGCAAAAAACTACACTTTTCAATGATAAATGTCAGAACTACACTTTTAAAATTGTAGCGTTATTATGTAAAATATCGCGTTCTGAAACGCCATTTCTTGTAAAATATCGTATTCTGATACTATGTTTTTATGTAAAATATCGCGTTTTACGTTTTTTCTTCGTATCTTTGCACCCAAAATGTGTGTCACGAGAACAAATCGGCCGTTTGTAGGGTTGTAGTTCGTAACTTCGGAAGAGATGGTGGTAGGCCCACTACATTCGGTGAACAAGCACTGATTGTAAACCACGTCATGCTGCTCTGATGGAAACAGATGGGTAGTGAGCGATGAATTGAAAGCCTTCCTGTTGAGGTTGGCAAGGTATGAGACAAAGAGGTGAGCGAAAGCAAACCATTCGATGAGGCGTCGTTAGCAAATCAAGCCACATCAGAACCAGGGTTCATTTTGTGTTCTGGGATAATGGCAGAAGAAACTTGTATTGCTGTCTGCTGGGTGTGTGGCGTATAGGTGGCACGAACTTGTCTTAGGCTCTTCCGAGGAACGTGAGAAGCAGGCGTGGAATGCTAAAGGAAAATACCAAGCGAGACACGTGGAGGTAGAAAGTATCGATGTCTGCGTCTGTGGCAGACCACTTCGTAGTAGTGATGAAGTCCCTGTAATGGGGATGGAGCGAAGGGGGTGGCGTGCTTAGTGGATTTCAGCGTCCAATTTGCGTAAGTGAAGATGAGACCTTGGATGAAGCAAACTATTTGAATTAATTAGATTATTAACAATTAAAACAAAGAGTAAGCACGAAGAGCCGTGTGATGGGAGACTGTCAAGCACGGTTCCGTGAGAGGGGAGGGTGAAAGTCCCTCCACCTACTCGATATCATCGTTATGGTTGACAAAAGGACATTGGAATTCATCCTCACTGACCAGCAGGAGGAAATGGAAGGCAGAGCTGAAGAGGCATTATGCCAGCGGCGTGAAGAGAGTCTGATTGACTTTAAAAGCACTCAGGCACAGGTAGTCATTGGTGTCAGGCGAAGCGGTAAATCAACGCTTTGCTATCAGGCTATGCACAATCACAGCCTGAAGTTTGCATACGCTGACTTCGATGATGAACGGTTGGTTGACCTCAAGGCAGACCAGCTGAACGACGTGCTGGAGATTCTGTATAAGATATACGGCGACTTTCAGTATCTTTTCCTCGATGAGATACAGAATGTCGTGGGATGGCATCTGTTCGTCAATCGTATGCTGAGAAAGAAGATGCACGTTATCATCACAGGTTCCAATGCCAAACTGCTCAGCGGCGAGTTGGCCACGCACCTCTCTGGTCGCAATAAGGAAATATCACTTTATCCTTTCTCTTTCAGGGAGTTCTGCACAATGAAGGAGGTGGATACAGAACGTCGCACCACGAAGGCAGAGGCATTCCGCAGGGCTGCTTTCGACGAGTATCTGAAGCAGGGTGGTTTCCCTGAGTTGCTGATGATAGACGACAACAGAAACTACGTGAGTTCATTGGTGGACAACATTCTGAAACGCGATATCGAGCAGAGATACAAGATTGCCTACAAGGCTGCATTTGAGAACCTTGCCCATCACCTCCTGAACGTATCGCCTGCCATTGTCGTCACTACTGATTTGGCTGATCTGTTCCATTTCAAGTCGGAGCATACGGCCAAGAACTACGTGAAATACTTGAAGGAAGCCTATATGCTGGTGGGTATTCAAAAGTATTCGCAAAAGAGCAAACAACGCTCTGTCCAGGAAAAGGTCTATGCCGTTGACGTGGCCATGATGGACCAACGCGAGAATGCCTTTGCGGGCGAGAACCTTGGTCATCGGCTGGAAACCATCGTAGCCATTCACCTTGTCAGGAAATGCAAGTCGGAGGGATTGGATGTCTATTACCTGAACGACCGTTCGGGCGAGTGCGACTTTGTGGTCTGCAAAGGTAATCAGGTCATACAAGCCATACAGGTGTCATACGATATTTCTGCTGAAAATACTTACAAGCGTGAGAAGAATGGCCTACTGCTTGCCGCCAGACAGACCAAATGCGAAAATCTGTTGCTACTCACTGACCATGAGAGCGGCGAAATAGAGGAGGATGGTCACAAGATGAAGATTCAGCCCGTGTATGAATGGAGTTTGGAACTCGGAGTGTAGTCACCTGAATTTTAAGAAAGCAGTGCAATGGCTTGTTTGATGCCATCCGTCAGGGCCTGATCGTAGGACTTGCGGGGATGGGTGTCACGGCTTAACCCATCGGAAAGAGGAAAAGAGGGTAAAGCAAAGGGCAATATAAGGATGAACGGAATGACGGACTTACGGAAGTGAAGGCATAGAGATTGTTGAAGAGGCATGGCAGATGAGGCTATGCCTCTTTGTGGTTTATAAGAACCTTGAATAGATTCGAGGGGACAAGTAACTCAATGGGGGGAGTTGATGAGAACGGCAGAAGAATGGAAAGAGAATTAAGAAAAGTGGTCTTAAAAGGTTAAATAAATACAAAATCAAAGCAATACTTGGATTTTTGCTTGCCAATTTCTAGATTATTATGTATTTTTGCGGCAAAAAAAATATAGTTATGAAAACAATATTCGATGTAAACCTGCACTCTTTGTTTTCCATTGACATGGAAGAAGAGCGGTTTATGACTTCGCTAGATGTAATTAGAGAGGTCATGAATGTTCCTCAGTGTGCCTTGAATAGCATATTAAGGGACAATGGTTACACCGAGGTTGAACCGGGGAGCATTTGTATAGACGAAAAAATGCTGTCCGTTTTTGCAGATGCCTACATCCGCAAAATGAAAAACTTTTTTCTAAGTTCCGTCCGTAACATAGAAAATCTATCCTATCAAGAATTCACGGACCTTGATGAGTTTTATAACACTTTTAAAAAACAAGACGTAAAGTTCGTACGCAGAGCCGAATGGAGCCAGATCGATACTGAGCTGATTCGCACTGCGTTTATGGACAAGATTAAAGAATTAACCCCACGAAAGAAATCGCGCTTCGAACTTTTTCTGGAGCAGGTTTTTGGAAGATTTGAGTCGTATTCGTTATGTCATGAATTGGCACATGTTCTTATAAAAGAATCATGTTCTGATGAAGAAAGCCGTCTTTTGGATCGCGTAACTCATAATCGGTTTTATTTAGTAAAACAGAAGGTCAAAAAAGTATTTAATTGTTCGGTAAGTATCGTGCGACATTTCTTTGTCGCGGCTCGATATCATATATTTGTTGCTGATGATGTAGATGCTAATGGTGGTTGGAATAATCAGTTGAAACTATCATTTTGTATCACTTAAACAGCAATAATTATGAACAAAGAACGATTGATATCAAATATAGAGGCAAGCAACTTATCAAAGGAGGATAAGGAGGAGCTTATCAAACTGTTGAAACAGAATCGCCTGAACGAGTATATAAAACTAATAATAAAGTTAATGGGGGTGGGCAGCGTGTTCTGGGATTAAGCCCCTGCAATAAGTAAGTATGGATTTAGGAAATGCAATTAAGACTCTGCGTAAGCAGAAGAAGATTACACAGAAGCAACTTGCAGAGTTGAGTGATATATCGACGAATGCGTTGTGTAGTATTGAGACCGGACAGTCGTTCCCATCGATGGCTACAATTGGCAAGATATGTAGTTCTCTGAATGTTCCAGAGTCTTATTTGCTTTTGTTTAGTATTACAGAAGATGATATCCCTGAGGGGAAGAAGATTTTGTATAGAACTCTCTGTGAACCCTTGAAAGAGGAGTTGATTCATGAGTAGGATGGAAATGGGGGTTCAAAAGAAAAAGGATAAAGATTGTGAAGGGGTATGTGCGAGGTGCGCATGCCTCTTTGTGGTTTTATAAATACGAATCAAAGGTAATAATGATCTTATGAGCATGCAGAGACAACCAGTATTAATACCCACAAAACTGGAAAAAGGGAAAGATGCTTCTTATAAGGCGGTAGAACGTCTGCGGGAAAATCTAGATACAGAAGGGGTACACAACATTGGTATTACCGGACCTTATGGTTCGGGCAAGAGTTCTGTTGTTAAAACGCTCATCAAGGAAGATGAGAATAAGCATCATTTCTTAGAACTGTCACTGGCAACACTCGATGATAAAGAAGCGGAGAAAGATGAGAAGAAAATTGAGGCAAACCTGCTAAAGCAGATGATTTATCGAGAAAAGCAGGAAACACTTCCTAATTCTCGATTTAGAAGAGTACAGTATCTTGCTCCAAGATCACTATGGCTTAAGGCCGCATGGATAATATGCTGTATTGTTGCATTTGCCATTGCGTTTGAACCATCATTTCTGATTATAGATACGCTATATGATTTCTTTAATTGGGGAAATTTGAATATATGGTTTGACGCATTATCTCTTATTATACTGCTTGGAACTTTATTATATTTGGCTGCTTACGTTGTAAGAACATACGGACGCAGTAAACTGAGTAAACTGAACATAGCGGATGGAGAAATAGAACTAAAAGATGAGGGTTCTGTGCTGAGCGAACATTTGGCGGAAATTCTTTACTTCTTCCAAGAGACAGATTATGATGTGGTAGTATTTGAGGATTTAGATCGCTTTGAGAACAAGAAGATATTCCTGAAATTAAGAGAATTGAACCATATCCTCAATAAATGCAAAGAACTGAATGGGCGAAATATCAGATTCATCTATGCCGTGAAAGATGATATGTTTAAGGATTCGTCGAGAACAAAGTTCTTTGACTATATCGTTACAGTGATACCTGTGATGAATATGTCGAATGCCCGCAGTCTATTAAAAAAACGGTTACGGGATAGGAAAATCGATGAAAATGAAATCAATGATGACGACCTGAGAGTAATAGCGTTGTTTATTGATGACATGCGGATGCTCGTCAATATTGTGAACGAGTATGAGCAATATCACGAGCGCCTTGTGACAACGCAACAGAAACTAGAGACCAAGAAACTGTTGGCTGCAATAGTCTATAAGAATTACTATCCGAAAGATTTCTCTGCGCTACATAATCAGAAAGGTAAAGTATATCGATGTATCAAGGAAAAACGCAGATTTGCCGACTATGCCATTGACAAGGTCTTAGGACAAAGGGCAAGGGAAATAGAAGTGATGGAGCAAAACATGCATCTGTCGCTGAAAGAACTGCGGCAATTATATGTCCAGGCGATCATTCAGGACATAAATAATTCGAATGGTGTAAAGAGTATAGTCTTCGGAAACAGAAATCTAACACTAAGGCATATTTGGGAGAATGAAGAATATTTCAATCAATTAATAACTAAAGGGGAGTTTTCGTATAATCAGTACGCATATGCAAATACTCCAACGTATAAATTTAACTTCACAGAAATAGAAAAGACTGTATCGGAAGTATCTTATGCAGAGCGAGCAAAGTCAATACGGGATAGATATGCTGATGTAGATAGGCAGAAGAAAGAGCTGGAAAAAGAGAAAGGAAGAATCCGCAATTATTCCTTAAGTGAACTTATCATGAAGTTCAACCTGAAAGACGAGCCGATATATCAGAAGATTGGTTTGTCGCCCATGGCGGATTTGTTCTTGACACGGGGTCTGATAGCAGAAGACTACTATGACTTTATTTCCTATTTTTATCCAGGGATGATAACCCAAAGTGATAGGGAACTGCTTCTGGATATGAATAGGAACGTGAGATCTGACTTTGACCGGCACATTGATAAGGTTGAAAACTTCTTTAGGGAACTGCCGAGTTTCGTGTTCAATACTGACGCTGTGCTTAATACATACCTAGTAGATTATGTGGCAAAAGAATTTGTCAGGCTTAAGAATGAGTTTAATTTGATTATTGACCGGATGAAGCGACATGAGGGTAGATTGGATTTTCTGGCACACTACTATGAGTATGGCCAATATGCCGAGCGGGTTTGCAAGGCTTATACGAATGGGTATGCCCAGGATGCATGGCAAGACATGACTACAACAACGTTGGTATCGGATGAGCGGCGAGAAGAATTGTTAGAAGTGTGGTTCAGATATTGTGCGGCTAGTGATATTACACAAGTACAGGTGAACTGGCTGAATGAGCATTTTTCGTTCCTTTCGGTCCGAGAGAATAGAATAGCGAATCTGGATATAATCTTTGGGGAATGTCAATTTGAAACGCTTGACGACAAGAGTGAGAAACTGTTGCTGATGGCTATAGAGTATAATGCCTATATGATAACAGCGGAGAATCTGTGTGAGATTTACAGACTGTTATCGGGTATTATAGGCATACAACCGACAGATATTACATACGGGAAGCTCGTTGACCTCCAGAATAATGGACTGACGAAGTATCTTAATCAGAATATCAATGATGTGCTGACGGAATGTACTAACCCAATGAAGGATGAAAGTGAGGAAACGATCATAGAGCTGTTGAATAATGAGGAAATAGAGGATGACATCCTAGAAGCATATCTGAAGGGCCAAGTGAACTTTGTATCTAATTTATCGGAAGTGGATGACACGAGAATAGGATTGGCTATGGACTGTGATGTGGTGAAAATGATTTGGCCTAATGTGCTTCATTACTATAACAAAAACAAATTGGATGACAGGCTGACGAAGTTTATTGTAAGATATGCCAAAGGATTGTCGGAGAATAGATGCGATGGAGATGGAACAATAGGCATGTATAGCGCTATTGTGGCTAAAAAAGAGATACCGCTTGCAGAGTTCAAACTGCTGATAGGCTCGTTTAACTATTATTTAGCCCTAGATGAAGCCGTGGATTGGGAGAATTATGATAGGGGAAAATTGATTGCACTAATCGATGAGGGTGCTATAGAATATGCTGCGGATGAGAAGAGAATCCTGGGCGGTACGAGCGCTTTTGCATACTATCTTACGCACTATAAAACCGATTTCATGGCTGAACTTGACAAGGTGGCGTTGGGCACCAGTGATGTGAAAGAGATTTTAGCCAAGGAGGATTACACATTGGACGAGAAATTGCAAATAGTAGATGCTATTGATGAAGATGTTATTGATGGTGACTTGGCTGATGTGATATGTGGTATGCTCAGGGAAAAATGGATTGATGTTGAGAGCAGCAAATTGAAGCGGATATCGCGGGAGGCAACTATGGTTGAAAACAAAGTGCTTGCCGCTACTCTGTATATTGGTAAGAATATTGGCTATAAGGATAGGATTGAATCGGTGTTGAGTGCTATGCCATCGCCTTATGACCAGATTCTAACAGGTGCCCATCCGAAATTTGAGAAGACGGCAGATAATGAGTCGTTGATTAAACTTTTGGAAACGGGAGGCTATATCAGTAAGAAGCCTGTTGAGAAAGATGGAAAAGAATATTTTAGGACTTTTATGAAGGAGAAAGTTTAGGGGGAATGGATATGAGGTATTCGGATGTGCCAACAATTAGGGAAATGTTGTATCAGCAATTCAATGCGAGAATTTGTCTGGTAGATATATACTATATTTACAAATTGGCAGAAAAGAAAGCATACGCCAATACTGTAGATGATTTGCTTCTTCCATGTGTTGAAAACAGGGATGAAGTGAGGGCTTTTCTGGAAAGGAATGGTTATGGAGAACTGATTTTTGATATTGTAAACCATGCCAGAGTGAGTGATGATCTGGAAGATAGCCTATTGGCTCATTTTAATCAAGAAACAGTTGATGTGTTTAAGGAAATATTCGTACACCCTTTTGATAAAGAGAAAAGTGTGGTTTTCCTGAGTGAGGGTTTAAGATTGACAACAAGTAGTGCAATGGCAGATATTATTCGCTATCCTCTTAGTCAGTTTCATGCAGAGATAACGAAAGCATGCGATTTGTTTATGAAAGGAAAAAAACTGAATGATGAAAAGGACATGAAGTTTTATATGGAGTCATATTCTCCTTCATTCTATTCTCAGTATGCACAGTACTGGGTTGCAGAGAGGCTTGATATGCTAAATTATCCATCAAAAATCTGTGTGGTATGAAGAGTTATAATCGAGATAGGCTTGAATTCAGAGCGCGAGCACTTTATAATGGTTACCCCATCGTTGACGAGTGTAGCGTTTTTGCTCCTTTTGTAAAAGAAGCTCCGTCTGACGAAAGAGAGAGCCAAGTACTATGTGATGACTTTTATGGCAGGTTCTTTACAACAGGCTTTCAGGATTGTCTTCATTACCCTTACGGGCAAACTGTAAAGATGCCATTTTATAATAATGGACTGACAAGATACCCTGAAATAATTGATGAGTTGCGTGTTCCGTATCGGAGAATCCCTATTTTCAAAGTAAAAGACCTAAATGATATCAAGCTCTTTACAGATGTGATGAAGGATAAGAATCCCGATAACATTATCCTGTTCAGAGGACAGAATAAATTATATCTCATTGACAGACCAAAAGAAGAAAAAGATTGGTTGTATGGTGACGAAAATGTTAAGGAGCCGTCCTTTTTACCCAGTTTTCTCCGACCTAATCAAAAGTTTGCATATACGACTCTTTGTTCTTCATGGCATCAGTTAGCTTCCATATTGCTCAATGATTTGAATCATGATAATAACGATGTGATACCACCTTATCTTAGAAGTATGGAGGAGTTTCATACCTTTGCACTTGGGATTGCACAGCACTATGGATTGCCCAGTGTCGGTATTGATTTGACGGACAATCTTGAAACGGCACTTTGGTTTGCCATTAACTATCTGAAAGTTGGTAGTGGAACTACAACGTGTGAAGTAATTGGTGAAGAAGCTAAGGATGCGACTATCTATGTATTCCGTTGCGATAAACGAGCTATTTTCAAATATAATTTCGGACTTGAGAAGTTCGCTGGGAATCATCGTCCATTAGCTCAGAATGCCTGGTTTCATCATGGAGGATGGGGCTTGGCGAGAAATCAGATAGCATTACAGTTGATGTGTGGATTCCGCGTTAATCAGTCTTGGAATGAAACGCTTCCTTCCAATTATTACAATACACTTTTCCCATCAAGGGATGATGATTATTTTTTGGATTTCCTGATTAAGATGCAGGCATGGTTTGAAGGGTCGAAAGTAGGAGAACTTCTGAAGGGACTATATTATTGGAAAGGCAGACCATGTGATGTTGGATGAGGCGAGGAGTTAAAGGGGCTGATGATGAGATGCAGAAGTTGAATAAGAAGTTTGAGCTGGATGAAGTATAAGATAAGGAAATTATGGAATCAACAACATTAACGCTTATGGGTATATTTGCTAATTTTGCTATTTCATATGCCGCAAATAATGTTCCGACATTACGGGAATTGATTAACCGTAAAAATGGACTTGATGACCGAATTGAAGAGTGCTTCGAGAAAGCACTTAAGAGGTGGTCTGTCAATAGTGGCGTTAGGGGTATAGAAAAGAGTAGAATGAATACTCATCTTCAGGATCTGCAAAAAGTCTTAGAAGGAAATGAGATACCAGAATCATACCAAGAACTTATCAAATACTGGATAGAGGAATTGAAAACCGATTCCGTATGTTATGATTTCGTTATTGAGAATAAGATAGAGATTCAAAATGTAAAGCTAACCCAACACCTTGAATTCATATCTGACCAAATACAAGCTGGTTTCGAATCAAATCAACAGCAATTGTCGGAGGCTTTATCTGGCATAGAAGAAATAAAGAAGATACTGAGCCAAAGGGAATCCTCGGAAGAAAACAAGGCAGCAATAGAGGCATTGATTGTAGCTTTCCTGAATGTCTCCATAACCAACCTTGTTAACAGATTGCTTCTTGATAGTGCAAAACAGTTGCTTAAAGAACTTGAATCTTCTTTAGTACATTATATAGAAGAAAATCCAATTATCGCAGCAAAAGTTGCTCTACTGAAAGGTATGGCGGATCTTTTCTCTTCGCCACAAAAAGCCCTTAAGCTATTTCATGAGGCCTATAACTTGTACCCCAAAGAAGAAATTATAATAGAAAAAGAATGCTATACGCTGTTGTATGAAGGAAAAACGGATGAAGCGTTAAAACTGTCAGAGGATCTTCCTTCTGATAATGTTATTAGAAACGTGGCAAGCGTTTTGGCTTCAAAGGATATTGTGGCATCATATCAGCATCTGCCAGATGAATTGAAGTCGAATAACAATCTTAGGTATGAAATATTATCAATAAGGGGAAATAAAGATCAGGATACGGCATTCCTTTTTGATGGGACTGGAGATGAGCCTTATGAGAGCTTAACATACCAAAATCTATTTGGATGGCTTTATGGAATGACATGTCATAATGTTAATTTGGGCGGTATGTTATTCTTGGTGGTTCCTCCAAATCTGGATATCAATAAGTATAATAGAGCCTTTGAATATGCAAAAATATTCTATTCCCATCTTTGTAAGACAGAGATAGAACGACATCTGAAAATGGTTCATGTAAACTACTGTTATTGGGGATATGTACTTGACCAGCATCTATCGTGGGTAGATGAAATATTGAAGATGGAGCCCCGGGATTTGGATAGACGCCAAGAAGACTTGGTGCTTACACAAACGTCAATGCTTATGATGAGCAAACGATATAGTGAAGCATTCACAAATCTTGCATCTATCAAGGATAAAATAAATGTTGCGATAGCAAACTATGTCGTTTTAATGGGCTATCACTCGATGAACACAGAATATCTGAGGTGGATTTTTGAAGTCAGAAAACATAACGAGTTCCTTTTTAATTCAGATTCCTCTAGGTATATTGCATTCTGTATAAACAAATCTAGTGGACAGGAAATAGAGGGCATCTTAGTGATTGAAGCTTTTGAGGATAAGAATAACTATGTTGTATTGTCCCAGCTATGCAGGCATCATACTGGTAAGAGAGTTGATGTGGATTTGTTGAAGAATAGTCTGGAAGGCCTGTCGGATGATATGATAGCTTATGCTGCTATGGTTTTGTCGGAACATGGTGAAGAGAAGTTGGCATTTAAGTTATTATCACCAAAAGTAGATGAAAAGACGAGTAATGTAAGACAGCGAATCTTCTTGGATATTCTTAATAAATTGCCAGAGGAGAAACCACACCTTTACAGACTGTTGAAAGAGAATAGAAAAAGTGGAGAAATGTATGATACTCCGCTTTTGGAAATGGAATATCATTTATCCATGAGGGTCGCTGATTATGAGAATGCCTATGAAGTTGTTTCGATTCTATATAATCAATATCCTCAGGAGGAGAATGCGTTTACGAACTATCTTAAACTGACAGGCAGACTTTATCCACAGAAACTATCAGAATACGAGAGCAAGGCAATTAGTTTTAAGTATGATTCTTTCCAAAATGTTATTCAGCTTTATCGGTTATTTGGAGAAAACAACTATTATGATACAGCTGCAGAAATATTATATAGGAATGTAAAAGACTCTTCTGATTGGGGCATAAAGACCTTTTATACGCAGGAAAGTTCTTTGGGCCATCTGGCAAACGTCGTTCGAAAGAAGTATGATGAAGCAAGAGCTGGTCTATATGTGCTCTGCTCGTTGCCTGACGGACAAAGGGTATTATATGAAGCAGGTGTTGGAAATGAGGTTGGCGAACAGTTGTTAGGATGTAAAGACGGAGATGAGCTATCGATAACAATAGAAGGCACCCCTGTAACTATTACTGTTGTTTCTATTCTAAACATATATGGAAAACTCGAGTTTGATCTTATGCAAGAGAATCTTACTGGTGCAAATCCATTTATGAAACCTTTCACGATAGATGAGAACAGACCTCTTGAGAGCCTTGAAGAGCAGCTAAAGAAGATAGATCCAGATTCCGTCAATTACCATCAAAGGATGCTCCAGCAACAAGAAGCATATGAGAACGCGGAGATTGGTATAGCACAATTAGTAAATGGCAATGAGATTATAGAGGGGTATTATGACAGATTATTTACATCGTCAAAAGTGTTTGTTGCACCATGTCAGATGTTTGATGAGGTTGTGAGGCCTCAAATGATTCGTCACAAAATATCCTATGTGTTGGATTTGACAGCGATAATTATGTTGTTCGAATACCAACAATCTTCTGGGTGCCAATACAATGAAAAATTTCTTATTTCGGCGACGACCTATGAGTATATAGTTTCAGCGAAGAAAAACTGTAGGCTGTTATCGATGATAGAATTCAGCCATGCGATATCATCGGGTATTCTTAAGCGATACAATAAGCTGTTGTGGGCTGATGTTGAAATAAGAATGAGTAAACTTGTAAAGTGGATGGATGAAAATTGTGATAAGGTATTTCCTGAAAAAGCTCTTTCGTTGGATAATATGCCTGAAAAGAGTGAAATACAGGTCCTACTTGCCAACACTGTAAGTCTGCTATTGAATGAACCGACACGTTGTCTGGTTACAGACGATCATGCCATAGAGATGAAGTTGAGAGGTTTAGGCTTTATCATTTCAACGGAAGCATATATGAAGTATAAGAATGGAGGAAGAGACTATAAATCATATTGCGATTTCTTAATACGATGTAACTATATAGGTGTCAACCTGACAAAGGAATTTATAGTAACAGAGTATAAGAAGATGGAATTGGCACAGCCAAACAAGATTAACTACATCATGCAGAATGCCAGCCATAATGCAGCTATTTGTGCTAATATCCTCAATGCAGGTTTTCAGATTGTGACGGAGACAAAGGACATCAGCTTGGCAAGAATTACCATAACTAATATGTTTGTGGCCATGATAAAGTCATTAAGAAATGACTTGAAAAGCAAACTTATTACTAATACTCTTTCGAGGATTCCTTATAAATACCGGAACACAAGGATAGTAAAAATGTGTCTTACTGATGCAGCCAGAATATGTAATGTTATCATTCTGCCGGGGTATAATACGTATACGGAGGAGTAGATCTGTACGAATTTGAATTCTCGACACATAGGCATAATAATCCATTGTTATTGCTAAGACTGAAATTGATGTATTATAGATTAAGGAATCGCTTCTTCGGATCAAGAATAAGAAAGATTGAAATTTCTGAATGTGCAACAGAGTATCGTTTAGACTGTGAATTTCGACATTTATGGATGATTTTAAAAAGAAACAATTACAAGAGTTTTTTACTCTTTTAGAAGATGATAGTGTTTCTTGTCAAATAGATGAAGACGAGGAATGTGTTCTTGTGGACTTTCCAGATGAAATGGATGCGTCATCTTACGATGTTGACGACTTCTTGGATTACATGTCCGATATTAAGACTTTAAAAAGGGTTAATAACAGCACTGTGTCAACAAAACATGTAAGACAGATAATTATTGATACAAATCGGCATGGCTCGCCATATATTCTTTCGAAATTAGAAGAATTATCATACACAGGTCCCAATTATGCAATTCAAGTTGTAAGTGAGCCTTTCCTTGTGGGATTACAGAATAGTAGAGACAACTATTATGATGATAATTACGGCCTATTCCCATGCTCAACATATTGGGCGCTAGAATTAAGATATTCTGACAACAATAGGCTAAACAAACAGGATGAGATAAAATTGGTGGAACGAGTCTTGTTTGATTTGACACGTAGAGTAGGTATTGCCGTGTATGTGTCTGAGGTAATAGATGTGGATGAGTTTATTGGATATGCCGATGAAGACGATGCTGTAATATATGCTGATACAGAAGAGGTGAGCACAGACATGGAGATAGATATTGATGCTATACCAAAACATACAGAGTTGTTGAACATGTACAGGGAGGCAAAAGAGGCTATGAATCCATCCATTGCTTTTCTACATTACTATAAGATGATTGAGTATGTCTCTCCGGCTGTAGCAAAGAAGAATGCTTTTGATCAGTTTCATGAGCATTTAAGTTTGCCTGATACAACACTTCGTGACTATCACTATATGGATACCCTTCTTGACATAGCGAAAGGGTATAGGGATAATCAGAAAGACGATTTTCTGGCCATTTCTGTTATTCAGACATGTATAGATGTTGTTCCCGATTTCTATCATCTGCCCAAAACCCTTCAAAAAACAGTGAAATATCAACTTGGAATTGAAGAGAAAGTGAAAATAGAATCAATAGCACTTTCTAACGAACAGCAGATGAGTCTGAAAAAGCAAGTAGCTAATATTCTGTATTCAACAAGAAATAGCATTGTTCATGCAAAATCAAACTATGAGCCTAATGGATTGGAGTGCCCACCAGACTCACTTGAAGAAGTTAATCAAATGATGTCTTCGATAGGAAGGGCTTTAATTCAATGGAATGAAAATCAAGCTGATTATATCAGGGTGTAGATCCTGAGGAAATCATAGAAGTATCCACAGACGAACCCATGAATTTTAAAAATGTTAAAAACGTTAAATGTACGTCTTTCACCCAATCTATAGAATCTACTGCTTCACTTTTCTACCGTTTAATAACGAAAGTGTTGATAGTCAATTAGTTATAGATACTATAAGTGTAGCGGTCTGACTTCTGTGATCATCCCCAACAGCGTGACCTCTATAGGATTTTGTGCTTTCTTTTATTGCAGCAGCCTGCTCTCAATAACTATCCCCAACAGTGTGAACTTCATAGGTGCTTCTGCTTTCCAGGGTACAGCTTGGTATAATAATAAGCCAGACGGATTAATATATGCAGGTAAGGTGGCATATACATATAAAGGTGAGATGCCAGTAAATACGGCTATAACTTTAGAGAACGGAACATTAGGAATATCACCGTATGCTTTCTCTGGCTGCAGCGGTCTAATCTCTGTGACCATTCCCAATAGTGTAACTTCCATCGGATATAATGCTTTTTCTGATTGCACTAGTCTAACTTCTGTGACCATCCCCAATAGCGTGACTTCTATTGGTAATATGGCTTTCCACAATTGTAGCGGCATGACTTCCGTGATCATCTCCAACAGCGTAACTTCCATAGGCAGTGGCGCTTTTTCTGATTGCACTAGTCTAACTTCTGTGACTATCCCCAACAGCGTAACCTCCATAGGCGATACTGCTTTCTATAACTGTAGCAGCCTAACATCGGTGACCATCCCCAACAGTGTAAACTCCATAGGTGCTTCTGCTTTCCAGGGTACAGCTTGGTATAATAATCAGCCAGACGGATTAGTATATGCAGGTAAGGTGGCATATTATTATAAAGGTAAGATGCCTGTAAATACGGCTATAACTTTAGAGAGAGGAACATTAGGAATAGCAAAGTATGCTTTCTCTGGTTGCAGTGGCCTAACTTCTGTGACCATCCCCAACAGTGTGACCTCTATAGGCCTGTCTCCTTTCTCTGGCTGCAGTGGTCTGACTTCTATCGTTGTGGAAGATGGGAATACTGTTTATGATAGCCGTGACAATAGTAATGCAATAATAGAAACGAGTACAAATACGTTGATTGCAGGTTGCAAGAATTCAAAAATCCCCAACAGTGTGACCTCCATAGGCGATGGTGCTTTCTCTAGCTGCAGCGGCCTGACATCTGTAATTATCCCCAGCGGTGTGACTTCCATTGGCGAATCTGCTTTCTCGAACTGTAGCCGCCTAACTTCTATCGTTGTGGAAGATGGGAATACTGTTTATGATAGCCGTGACAATTGCAATGCAATAATTGAAACAAGTACAAATACTTTGATTTCTGGTTGTCATAATACGAAGATTCCTAATAGTGTGGCTCATATTGGCGAATATGCTTTCTCTAGTTGCAGTGGCCTGAAAAATATTATCATTCCTGAAGGCGTAAAAACTATAGGTTCTTATGCTTTCCAATTCTGTTTTGACCTTGAAGGAATTGAGTTGCCTTCAAGCTTGACAAAAATTGGATATGTTGCATATAGACAATGCACTAAGATGAAGACTGTCATTTCTCATATAACTAATCCTAGTGGCGTTTTGTCTTCTTATGATGTTTTCGGCTCTTCTTCTGCAACACTTTATGTTCCTCAAAGTTCGATTGATGCTTATAAGGCAACAGAAGGATGGAGTTCGTTTAAGAACGTTCTGCCTTTGGAGGATATGCTAGCTAATATCGAGTTCGCAGATGCCAAAGTGAAGGAGATCTGTGTTGCCAATTGGGACACGAATGGTGATGCAGAATTGAGTAGACTCGAGGCTTCTATGGTGCCAGATCTTGGGAATGTGTTTAGATATAAATATGAACTTCGATCATTCCATGAACTTAAATATTTCACAGGCTTAATCTCTATAAGTGGATTTGCTTTTAGTGGAATTAACGATTTCTCTGTCACAATACCAGAAAATGTCAAGGATATAAGTTTCTTTGATTGGCATCCTCGTACAGTCGAGGTTGTTGAGAATAATCCATACCTTAAGTTTGCAGATGGAGTGTTGTATAATAATGATTTAACGATTTTGTATTATTGTACGGAAGATGGCGATAAACAAGAGTTTGAGATACCGAATAGTGTAAAAAGAATATCATCAGGTGCCTTTTATGAGAGAAAGATGGCTTCAGTTGCCATTCCTCAAAGCGTTACGGATATTTGGACAGAGGCATTTTGGGGTTGTTCCTCATTAACATCAATTTTTATTCCCAATAGCGTAACCGATATAGGCACAGGTGTTTTCGGTGGATGTAAAAATCTAACTTCGATCATTGTAGAGGAAGACAATCCTGTCTATGATTCCAGAGACAATTGCAATGCTATTATTAAATACCTTAATTCAGGGTTGTTCAACAACAGTCATACCTCAAGATGTAACAACCATTGGCAGTTATGCATTCTGGGGCATTAATAGTCTGAAGCACATTGAAATCCCCCCAAGTGTATTGAGTATAGGTTCATGGGCATTTACTGGTACAGGATTAACATCAGTGATTATTCCCAAAACAGTCACTTCAATTAGTGATTCATTTATGGCAAGTAAATTGAAATCTGTCATTGTAGAGCATAAAGTGCCTTTGGATATTAATAAAAGCGCTTTTAATGCACTTGATAATTGGCCTGTTCTCTATGTACCAACTGGATCTAAGGCGGCATACGAAAGTGCTGATGTTTGGAAAGACTTTGCTGAGATTATTGAATATGATGGACTGGAGTCTGTCACCATCGGCAAGAGTGGCAAGGCTAGCTATTGTGGTGATAAGTCACTGGATTTCAGCTTCTCTGATGAAATCAAGGCTTATATTGCAACAGGGTTTGATAAGGATGAGGGCACCATCTGGTTGACACGTGTAAAGGACGTTCCTGCTGGTGTTCCTGTTTTGATTAAGGGCGAGGCCAATCAGACCTATCAGGTGCCAGTGACGGATAGTGAAAATTCTTACTATACGAATATGTTCGTGGGTAACACGACTGGCGAGAAGATTCAGATACAGGAAACAGATGGCGACCGCGTAAACTACTATCTCTCAGGCGACGGCACATTCAAGAGTGTGAATAAGTCCGCAAACATTGGTAACAACAAGTGCTACCTGCAATTACCTGGCACGTTCGAGCCCGCAGTGGCAGGTGCAACCCAGAAGGTGACAATCAAGGACATAGGCAAGGCGTCTTATGCTGCTCCTGTAGACCTTGACTTTACGAATGTAGAGGGTTTGAAAGCCTTCACGGCCACAGGCTACGACAAGAGTACGAAGACCATCTGGCTGACACGTGTGATGAAGGTCCAGAAGGGTGAGGGTGTGCTGCTGAAGGGTGATGCGAAGGATTATGAGATTCCTTCTGTTGCCGTTCAGAGCAGATATGAAAACATGTTCGTTGGCAATACGAGTGGTGCTTCTGTTCAGGTTCAGGAGAAGTCAGAGGATGGCACTCAGACGAATTTCTATCTGAAGGGTGACGGTTCGTTCGTCAGTGTGAACGGATTTGTGAACATTGGTAACAACAAGTGTTATCTGGAGTTACCCACCTCGATGGTTGCTGCCGCAGCCTCCACTCGTGGTGCTGAGGTCAATTACATCTTGGAAGAGCCTGAGATAATCAAGATGCCAATCAGCTTCAGAAGCATCGGCAACGATGGAGATGGCACAACTGGAATAAAAGATCAATCTTCAAAGTTCAATGTTCCATCAGATGCCTATTACACCCTCCAGGGCCAGCGCGTCATGAACCCAGCCAAAGGACTCTATATCAAGAATGGTAAAAAGGTGATTGTAAAATAGTACTATACTTTTATTATATGTAGAAAAATCCCGAAATGCTTGGCTGTTTCGGGATTTTTCTATATCTTTGCAGTCAGATTAGAAACTTAAAACAAAAAAGACAATGAAAAAATTATTCACTTTATTCCTTTTGGCCATTTTGCCGTTAATAGCAAATGCACAGGTCAAACGAACTGTCAACGTAGAAACAGCAGGAACTCTCTCTACTTTAATCTCAGATGGTGAGAAATACAACATTGATGAACTAACTTTAACAGGTGATCTGAATGGTACAGATTTCCGTCTGATTCGTGAGATGGCAGGTAATGACTATTTGGGACAGCCGACGAATGGTGTGCTGAAGAAACTGGATATCTCTGGTGCAAACATCGTGGCAGGTGGTGAGAAGTATTTGGATACAGACAGGGTTACCAGTTCAACAGGTACTTATACTCAAAATGTGGGTGAAAACTCTTTCCATTATGCTACAGAAGACAACGTACTTGGCAGTTCCTTGTTTGTAGGTTGTGACAAGTTGGAAGAGGTAATCCTTCCAAATAGTATCACTTCCATTGGAAATTATGTCTTCTGGTACTGCCTGAATCTGCAATCTTTATTTATTCCAGAGAAAGTATCATCCATAGGATGGCAAATCGTATATGGACCAAACAAAATCAGTAAGTTTGGGGTTGCAGATGGAAATGAGACCTTTAGTTCGCCTGCAAACAGTAATGTCTTAATGCAGGGAACGAAACTGATTTTTGGATGTAGTAATTCCATTATACCTACAACAACTACTATAATTGGGTCGAATGCCTTTGAAAATTGTTATCCCCTTGGTGATGTTACAATTCCAGAAGGAGTAACGACAATCGAGGTAGGAGCATTTGCATGGTCTGGTCTGACTAGTATAAAAATGCCGAGTACACTGACGACTATCGGAAACGATGCCTTTGCTGGCTGCAATGGTTTGACTTCATTCACTCTTCCCAAATCTGTAGTATCTTATGGCGATGGACCAGATGGAGGACTCGGGGCATTAAAAGACTGCCAGAATCTTACATCCATCAAGGTTGAAGATGGTAATCCTAAATACGACTCTCGCAATGACTGCAATGCCATCATAGAAACAGCCACGAATACACTTGTTAGTGGATGTCAGACTACAGTGATACCCAATACTGTTACAACCATAGGATGTCAGGCCTTCCGTGGAGCAAGTCTGTCTGATTTTGTAATACCAAACTGGATTACACGTATTGGAGAACGTGCATTTAATAGTTCTAATATAACATCTGTAAAGATACCTAGCAGTGTGACAAGTATTGGAATATATGCTTTTTCTTGGTGTAATAATTTAACCACCGTTACCATTGAGAATAAGGTTCCATTGGCAATAGATGAGAATACCTTCACAAACAGAGCCAATATTGATTTGATTGTCCCTGTAGGCTCCGTTGGTATTTATAAGGCTATGGATTACTGGAAAGATTTCAAGTCAATTAAGGATACTGAAGGAAATACTGAACCTGCCGCTACACCAATCTCGCTAACTCTATATGTTGAAACTGCGGGAACCCTCCCGACACTCATTTCGGAAACAGACAGGTATCTTACTACCGAATTGACTTTAACTGGAAACCTGAATGGTACAGATTTCCGTCTGATTCGTGAGATGGCAGGCAATGACTATCTGGGACAGCCGACGAATGGTGTGCTGAAGAAACTGGATATCTCTGGTGCGAACATCGTTGATGGCGGTGAGAAGTATCTGGATGCGGATCAAGTTTGGTCATCACATAGATCTTATACTCAATGGGGTGGAGAATATTTCCACTTTAATACTCAGCAGAATGTTCTCGGAAATGCAATATTTGCTGGTTGTGAAAAACTGATTGATATCGTCCTTCCTAAGAGCATTACATCAATAGGAGATCTGGCGTTCTGGGATTGTATGAACCTGGAATCTATAGTAATCCCAGAAAATGTTTCATCAATTGGTATGGATGTTTTTATTGAGTGTAATAAACTAAGTAAAGTATCAGTAGCAGAGGGTAATATGACTTTAAGTGCTCCTGCAAACTGCAATGTATTGATGGAAGGGACGACTTTGAAATATGCTTTTGCTAATCCTGTCATCCCAGAGGGTACGACTGTTATTGGACCAAATGCATTTAGATCATATAATGGTAATGCAGATTTCGTTGTTCCTGAGGGTGTGGTTAGCATTGGCGATAACGCTTTTGCATGGAGTAATATCAAGTCCATATCTCTTCCCTCAACGCTTAAGAGAATTGATCCGTTTGCGTTCAGTCTTACCCAGTTGGAATCGATTACGATTCCGGCATCAGTGGAATTTATTGGGGAGCGTATTCTGAATCATTGCTCAAATCTGACGAAAGTTACAGTGGCTTCTGGTAATCCTGTTTATGATTCTCGTGATAATTGCAATGCCATCATCGAAACGGCATCCAATACACTTATCCAAGGCTGTAAGACCACTGTTATTCCAGAATCTGTGACAGCTTTGGGAACAACGGCATTTACAGAATGTCAGGATCTGACCAGTATTACGATTCCCAAGTCAATTACCCAAATAGGTGAAGCAGCGTTTATGTTCTGTGCTCGTCTGAAGGATGTTTATTCGCTCATTGAGAAGCCATTTGATATTAAAGCATCTGCTTTCCCCCAAATTGGGGAATACTCCGATTTAACGACAACATTCCACGTACCTTATGGGACAAAGGATGCGTATCTCAATGCAGAGGGTTGGAAAGTGTTTAAGGATTATATCGTTGAGATGGTTATGACTGATGAGGTCGCCTATACACCTAATGTGGAAGAGAAAACCGTTACTGTGGATGGTTCTGGCACAGGTACCAAGGAAGTTGAGATTCAGTCTGAGGTTGAAATAGGAGGTGAGAAGTATTCGGTGACTGCCATCGGCGAGGGCGCATTTGAGAATAACGAGACCTTAGAGAAAGTGTCGATACCTGAAACGGTTGAGTCAATCGGTGACAATGCTTTTGCAGGCTGCAAGAACCTGAGCCAGATTCGTATCTTTGCTGAGGAGCCTATCAAACTGGGTAGTGCCTCAGCAGGCACTCGTGGCAGCGGTGCTTCATCCGTCTTCGCTGAGGTTGACATGGAGACTTGTGTACTCTATGTTCCTGCAGGTTCAAAGGAGAAGTATGAGCAGGCTGAGGGCTGGAGTGATTTCAAGAACATTGTTGAGATGGGCGAGAC
>ODAI011619416.1_pt1 | contig 21672 bp, 18 predicted proteins | sample 1539321 | NCBI WGS metagenome assembly ODAI01 (sample SAMN02144231, study PRJEB22623) | gut metagenome | biome: sheep rumen | host: Ovis aries | place: New Zealand | reverse complement strand
GTATGCCGTGACGACGACAACGAGCAGCATCGCGCCGACAAGTACCGATGAGATGTCGCCCTTTGTATACCGGCCTGCAATACTTGAAGCGATCCGGAATATGACGAATGCGCAGATGAGCGTCAAAATACAGTTCAGTTCTTCGACCAGTCCCTTCTCCGCTCCTTTTTTGACACAGAATCCCAGGATCAGGATCCCTGCTATAACGAGAACCCAAAAAGCCATGCTCATAGCTGTGTCCTCCTATTACCGCAATATAACAGCGTCGATCTCATTCTCTGATACCGCGGTCAATCCGCCGAGACCATCCGAAGGAATCAGCTGCCTGACCATTCTGTCGAAACCGCCATTAAAGATCTCCCTGCCATCCAGCGTATAGATCTGCATGGACTGTTCATTATTGATATATACCCGGTTCCCGACGATCTGGATATCGTTAAAGGCCATGGTGAAGCCCACCGACCCCACTTTTTTGCCGTTCTTTCCGAAAAGATCGAGTCTGTACAGATTTTCCCGCGTCAGATCGGTAAAGAGAAGTCCGAAATACTTCTTGCCGGCAAAGATTCCCTGCAGATTTTCCGTCAGCATGTTGTTGATGCTGTTCTGGGGCTCTGTGCGGCTGGTATCGAAAACAACAAATCTTGCATCCGAGGCTGCGGCACAGACATCGTTTCCCATGAACCGGACATAGGGGAAGACTTCATCTTTGTATTCGAAGTTGCCTACCAAGTGCTGCGGATAGTCCTTTCCGGATTTTCCGAAGTCATAGAAGCTCAGGCACGACGTCGCGGACGAGTCCTTGAGCATGAAACTCGAGACACAGACCAGCGTGCCGTCAGGCGAGACGGCGACATCCATAGGATATCCGTTCTCTTCCATTGATCTCACGAAATAGGCGATCTCCTTGCCCTTTTTGGAATACAGCCGTATCCAAGTCGTTTTGTTGTCGTCCAGAACGGCGGCAACTTCTCCGCACTCCGACGCCGAGATCTTGTGGATCGGAAGGCCGGTGCTGATGGTGCACATCTGCTTATCCGTATTCATCACATAGATCGTTCTTCCGCCGTAATCCGCGATCGCGGCCACATCGCCGCTTATGCTGACCATGGGCTGGTCCATCTCATACGTGATGCTCCATTTGACTCTTCCGTCCGCATTGGCGCACGTCGCGCCGTTTGGCCCGTACTGAAGCACATGGCCGTTAAAATTCGTGTATTGCGCGCCTTCCTCTGAGATGAATTCCCTGATCACTCTGATCTCGGCTCTGTAATAATGCCTGTTGGGCCAAAAGACTGCAAACAGCACGATCGCAATGACGACCAGCACCGCCGCATATATGCGGAGCGATCTCCTTCTCCACCTATGCTGCCGGATCAGTTCCTTGTAGTCCGTTCCGCCGGCATCTGCGTCATTGCTCTCATCCCGGTGAACGCTGAACTTGTGCACTTTGGCGCGGGGCCGGGGTTTCCTCTCCGTTTTGTTGTCCGGATCCGAGCCCTTCGCATTCTCTTCTTTCCCGGATCTCGCAGTGTCTCTTCCCATTAAGAGGCTGTCATCCGGCATCCTCTTCGTCTTTCCGTCCGGAACGTTCTCAATTTTCTTCTCTTCCAGTTTCTTATCTTCTAGTTTCTTTTCTCCGGCCGGCTCCGGGAACTGTTCCATTTTTGCCATGAATTCCTCATTTATCTGCACGCAGGAAACCGATAGATTGTTGTCGACTCATATTCCCTGCCCGGTCCGAAGATCGAAGACGGGAAATTGCTGTGATGAACGTTGTCCGGGAAGAACTGTGTCTCCAGCGCAACGCCGCTGTTGGATCCGTACGTGACGCCGTTCTTGCCGCCTTCCGCGGTCATGCCGTTGGCCGTGTAGACCTGTATTCCGGGAACGGTCGTGTAAACTTCCATGACGCGTCCGGTCTTGGGCTCATACAGTTCTGCCGCCTTAAGGAGCGTGTCGTCCCCTTTATAGCCGTCGATCACGAAATTGTGGTCGTAACCGCCGCAGAAGCGCATCTGTTCCTCGGCGGAGTCAATATCTCTGCCGATCGCCTTAGGCTGTGTAAAGTCAAGTGCCGTTCCCTTGACCGGCACGATCTCCCCGGTGGGGATCAGATCCTTCTTCACCTTCGTGGTATAGCTGCAGTTGAGCGTAAGGACGTGGTCCCTGACAGATCCGCTGCCTTCTCCCGCGAGGTTAAAATAGGAATGGTTGGTAAGGTTGATCACGGTCTTCTTGTCCGATGAGGCCGCATACTCAATGCGCAGGTCCTCATCCGTAAGGCTGTACTTGACAGAGAAGATCCTGTTGCCCGGAAAACCCGCGTCGCCGTCCGGAAGTCCGAGTGTAAAGGTGACACTGTTTTCACCGACCGCCACATTAAAGAGCCTCTTGTAGAACGTCATATCGGAATGGAGGTTGTTCTCACCCTCATTGACAGGGAGCTCATATTCCTCTCCATCAATCGAAAAAGCCGCTCCCCCGATCCGGTTGGCGTTGGGGCCGACTGTCGCTCCGAAGCAGGGAGGGTTTACGAGATAATGCTCTACATCGTCATAACCGAGGACGATATCGTCCATGAATCCGTTCCTGTCAGGCGTCTCAAGGCTGATCAGGACAGCTCCCAGATCCGTTACCTTCGCGCACAGGCGCTCTGTGCGGATCGTATAGACTGAGACTTCTCTCTTGTCCGGAAGACTACCAAAATATGCTTTCGTCACGCTCATACCTTTACCTCCTTTAAAGCTCTGTCCTGCCCTCCAGTGCTCTGAGCAGTGTCACTTCATCTATATACTCCAGGTCACCACCAACCGGTACGCCGCTGGCGATCCTGGTCACTTTGATCCCCGTCGGCTTGATCAGCTTACTGATATACATCGCCGTCGTCTCGCCCTCCAGACTCGAATTGGTCGCAATGATGACCTCACTGACTTCCTCATCCTTCAGCCTTGTGATCAGCTCCTTGAGCCTGATATCTCCGGGACCGATCCCCAGCATAGGCGAGATCGCACCGTGCAGAACATGGTACACGCCCTTGTATTTGCCGGTCTTCTCGTAGGCGGCCAGATCCCGGGAGTTCTCGACCACCATGATGGTACCGTGGTCCCGGGCCGGATTGCCGCAGATGGGACAGATCTCCTCATCCGTGAGATTTTGGCAAACTCTGCAATACGTGACGTGCTCCTTGGCACTGACGATCGTTTCCGCCAGATGCTTTACTCTGGCAGGCGACATTCCTATTATATAAAAAGCAAGGCGCTGTGCCGATTTGTTTCCAATTCCGGGCAGCGCCGCTAGCTCATCGATTAGTTTATTGATATGTCCGCTGTAAAGGTCCACGTATTAAAAACCGCCCATTCCGCCGAACAGCTTCTCGCTCTCGGCATCCACCTGTTTCATCGCCTCGTTGATCGCCACGATGATCATGTCCTGCAGCATCTCGACATCATCGGGATCCACTGCATCGGGAGAGATCGTCAGAGTCTTGAGCTCTTTCTTGCCGCTGATCACAACTTCGACAGCTCCGCCGCCGGATGTCGCTGTGAACTCCTTGGCTTCCAGCGCTTTCTTGTTCTCTTCCATCTGGCGCTGCATTCTCTGCGCCTGTTTCATAAGATTATTCATATTTCCGGGCATTCCGCCGGAAAAGCCTCCGCCTCTTCTTGCCATCTTATTCCTCCTCTATCTCCATCCTGACAATATCGGATAAATCCACATAATTGTCGGTGAATTTCTGGCCCTTGTCAAGTGCCTTGTACTCTATTTCAACATCCTTGCCCGAACACTGACGCAAAAAATAGCGCAGCCTGTTTCTGTATCCTTCATCGTGCAGGAAATGATCCGCTGTCACATAATTGTTGAAGACGATCACCAGCTGACCGTGATCTCCCACGCTGTGCTTGGCACTCAGAAGCGATACTCTCGTCATTCCGGGCGGCAGCTTGGAAATATATTTGGTCCAGTTGCGGACGATCTCCTTGACATCCTCGGGGATCGCCTTGGGGTAGGTCTTCTTTGGAGCAGTCCTTTGCTGCGCGGCATCCTGTCCGGCCACCGCGCCGCTTCCCGGAACATTCACGGGAGCCGCAGGATTTCCCTGCCCGGGCGCCGCATCCGTTCCGCCTCTTGCCGAGGCGGGGATTCCCTCCCAGGAAGAAGAGGCAGGCAGTTCCGCGATCTTCTTCTCGTCCGCGAGAAGACGCTGTTCCAGCTCGCGGATCCTGTTGCGCAGTGTATCCATCTGATCCTCGGCGGCAGTCTCATCGCCGCCCATGCGCCCTCTGGCCGCCCTGATGATCGCCATCTCTGTCAGGATCCGGCGGTTGGCGCTGTATCGGATCTGCTCGATCAGAGCGGAGAAAATGCGGATCTCTCTCATGATCTCCGACATCTCCGATTTGCGCGCATCTTCGATCATCTGCGCCAGATTATCCGCGGATATGTCGAGAGCATCCTTGGTGCTCTCCGACGCGCGCAGCAGCATCAGGTTGCGAAGATACCACAAAAAATCCGCCACGAACTGCACCATCTCCCGTCCCTGCATGAGGACGTCCTCCAGGATCCTGAGTGCCTCCGCCACCTGGCCTTCGTGAATATGTCCGTACAGCCTGCTGAACACTTTCGTATCTACCGCGCCCAGGATCTCCAGTGTCTTTTCATATGTAAGGATCTCATTTCCGTAGTTGAATGCGTTGCACTGATCCAAAAGACTCAGGCCGTCTCTCATTGACCCGTCCGCAGCGCTTGCTATATACCTCAGTGCTTTGTCCTGAACATCCAGATTCTCTGCCTGCGCCACTTCGCGAAGCCGCCCCTCGATGGTGTCTGTGGACAGTCTCCCGAAATCATACCTCTGGCATCTGGACAGGATCGTGACCGGCAGTTTGTTGGGCTCTGTCGTCGCCAAAATAAAGATTGCATAAGACGGCGGTTCCTCCAGTGTCTTTAAGAGAGCATTGAAGGCAGCCGTGGAAAGCATGTGAACTTCGTCAATGATGTACACGCGATACCTGCCCTGGGTCGGTGAATATGCGACCTGGTCAATGATCCCGCGGATATCGTCGACACCGTTGTTGGACGCGGCGTCCATTTCCACAACGTTCAGACTCGCGTCCGCGCCGATAGCCATGCAGGACGGGCATTCCCCGCAGGGGCTGCCGTCCTTGGGATTCTCACAGTTCACCGCTTTGGCGAAGATCTTGGCGATCGTTGTCTTTCCCGTTCCTCTTGTGCCGCAGAAAAGATAGCTGTGCGCGATCCTCCCCGAAATGATCTGGTTCCTGAGCGTGCGCACAATAACTTCTCTTCCCCGCACGTCTTCAAACGTCCGGGGTCTGTATTTTCTGTATAGGGCCAGATAATGCTGATCTGCCATGCGCCTTCCTTCCTTTTACAATATGAACATTACAATATAAACACCATACAATATAAACACTATACAGCAAAAAGGTGCGCCGCAATCTGCGGCGCACCATTATAAGCAGTATCTTAATCGCCGAAACTGATGCCGACCCATTTAGCTTCCTTAATAATGCTTGCCTTCGGATCGACTGTCTTGAGCTTGCCGGCCACTTCACTGAGCGGAACCTTGACGATCTCACGATTCCTGTATCCCACCATGAAGCCGAACTCCTTCTTGAGGATCAGCTTACCGGCCTCTGCGCCCAGACGTGTAGCGAACACTCTGTCGTAAGGATCCGGAGCTCCGCCGCGCTGTGTATGTCCGGGAACCGTTACTCTTACTTCACGTCCGGTCGCCTTCGTAATGGCGTCCGCCACTTCATAGGATACAGAAGGATACTTGTAATTTGCAAGTTTCTTCTTATATTCCTTCTTGGAGAGTTTGGCGTCTTCCTTCGAGATCGCGCCTTCCGCCACGACGATGATCGTAAAGCGGCTTCCCGATTTATCTCTCTCCTCGATCGCTTCGACGACTTTGTTGATGTCGTAAGGGATCTCAGGGATCAGGATGATGTCTGCGCCGCCTGCGATACCTGCATTCAGAGGAAGCCATCCGACCTTGTGGCCCATGATCTCCACGATAAATACACGGCCGTGGGAACTCGCCGTCGTATGGATATCGTCGATGCACTTGGTCGCAATATCCACGGCACTCTGGAAGCCGAATGTCATGTCGGTTCCGTAGAGATCGTTATCGATCGTCTTGGGAAGCGTGACTACGTTCAGACCTTCCTGGCTGAGAAGATTGGCTGTCTTGGTGGATCCGTTGCCGCCGCCCATGACCAGGCAGTCCAGCTGCAGCTTGTGATAAGTCTGCTTCATCGCTTCTACTTTGTCCAGGCCGTTCTCGTCGGGCTCGCGGATCGTCTTAAAAGGCACACGGCTTGTGCCCAGGATCGTGCCGCCTCTTGTCAGGATTCCCTTGAAATCCTGCCCGGTGAGCATATGGAACTTTCCGTAGATCAGTCCCTTGTAACCGTCCTCGAAGCCATAAAACTCAACAGGCTCCTTCGCGTTGTTGCAGACGCACTTGAAAACACCGCGCATTGCCGCGTTCAGCGCCTGGCAGTCGCCTCCGCTCGTCAGAAAACCAATTCTCAACATTTCTTGTTCCTCCTCTTGACTGTTCATTCAACTCCGGCCCGCACCCGGATCTTCAGTGTACCTGTCGCCTGTTGTCGGCATGTGATTTTATAGAAAATTACCAAAATTCGCATACCTATATACGAATCTATTATACACTTAACCTATAACAGGAACAAGTGTCTTATCAAAAGCCGCGCTTCAAAAACGAACAAATCAACATCAATATACTAAATAACAAGGAGTAAAGCAGGATCAAACAGACATGAAAAAACCTGCTGTCCTCTCGAACAGCAGGTCCTTATTAAAAGCGGAGGACATGGGATTCGAACCCACGCGCCGGTATTAGCGGCCTATCGCATTTCGAGTGCGACCTCTTCGACCTCTTGAGTAATCCTCCGTACGTTTTACTATTATAGGGCATATGTGCTTTAAAGCGCAAGGAAAATTTCCTGCAGGGCTCAAATGAATAAAAATCCATGTTATACTGTTTACATGGTGCTCAGTGGGACCGGAATTCATTGAGCTTGATCGATCCGCAGGGCCATTTATCCCAAGGAGGCATTCTATGTCGAATATTTTGTCTAATATTTCAATTTCTCTGATCGATGTGCTCCGTTTTGCGTGTTGGATTATCTCAAGCTACGGCCTGTCCCGCTTTTTCAAGAAATTCGGGATCGAAGGCTGGTGGGCTTTTGTGCCCGGCGCCCGGATTTACTGGCTCGCGCGATGCGCAGACAGGGAGCAGGACGGCAAGACCGCAATGATCCTCCAGCTTCTGATGTATCCCACATACGCAGCTTACCTGATCCTGGACGTAGATTCGCCGGCCTTCCCCTATATTTCCATCCTCAGCCTTTTCTTTGGGATCGGATCACTGATCTACAAGGCGAGGATCTGTATTGATCTGTGCGGAGATCTGAAAGTCACCAAGCACTGGGCATGGCTGTGGGTCTTTGCGGATATCATTCCCTGTCTGGTCTGGGGATTCAACGACAGGTACTCCCCTCCGTCAGAACTTTCAAGGTATAACGGAAATGATCCCATCCTCTCTTCGGATCTCAATCAGGCCGTCTCCAACAGTGTGAGCGATACGGATAACGGACTTTCCGTGAAGATACAGGACCGCACTGTCCGCAATTTTCTGGACAAGCGTTATCTGCTGCGGGAGATCTTCATGAATATCGAGCCGGGGCACATGGTTCTGCTGCTGGGCGGTTCCGGTGCCGGCAAGACCACCTTCATCAATGCGGTGACAGGTTACGAAAAAGCCAACGCACAGATCCTGCTGGACGGCATGAATGTCTACGATGAGTATGACAAGATGAAATACTCGATCGGATTTGTTCCTCAGGTCGATCTGATGAGAAGCAATGACACCGTCTATCGGACGCTGATGGACGCTGCTCTCCTGCGTCTTCCGGAGAGCACCCCCCGCAAAGAGCTGACCGCGCGCGTAAACTCAGTCCTCGAGCAGTTCGGTCTCTCCTCTGTCAAGGGGAGCCTTGTGGAAAAGCTCTCCGGCGGCCAGCGCAAGCGCCTGTCCATCGCGATGGAATACATCTCCGACCCCTTCCTCTTCGTTCTCGACGAACCTGATTCCGGACTGGACGGTGTGATCGCCCGGGATCTGATGAAGAGACTCCGCGCCATTGCAGACCAGGGCAAAATAGTGATCGTCATCACGCATACACCGGACCGCGTGATCTCCTACTTCGACGACGTCATTGTTTTGGCCAAGGATTCCCGCAAGACCGGGCGCCTCGCATATTTCGGAAGCGTGGATGATGCTAAAGAGTTTTTTGGTCAGGATACGATGGAAGGTATTCTGCGTCTGATCAATCAGAAGGATGAAGGCGGAGAGGGAAGATCCGATGAATTCGTCCTCCGATATGCGGAAAGGCAGGTGACGGCCCAATGAGTGCAGACTCCATGAATACAAGTGCCCCTAGTGCAGAGCCTACCAGAAAAAAATTCACCCTCATGACGGGTAATCACCGCGGCCGCATTGCGCAGGTCCCCATCTTTCTGGGAAAAGATTTCCGTATGTTCATCTTCCAGAATGACTGGAAAGTTCTGCCCATGTCCGCTCTGATCGCCGCCCTCATCGCTTTTGTCGTGGGCGAGAATATGTTCGTCACGATGGAGGGACAGTTCCAGTGTTCTTTTGCTCTTACCTGCGTCTGTATCTGGAACGGTTTCTTTAATTCCATACAGTCCGTCTGCCGGGAGAGGCCCATCATCAAGCGCGAGCACCGCTCGGGAATGCACATTTCTTCTTATGTGACCGCGCACCTGATCTACCAGATGTTCCTGTGCGCAATGCAGGCACTGATCACGGTGCTGATCTGCAGGACCGTCGGCATCAAGTTCCCCGAAGAGGGATATATAACCCAATGGTTCCTCGTTGACATATGGATCACCATGTTCCTGGTCACGTATGCGGCAGACATTACATCCCTGTTCGTCTCCTGCCTGGTTCACACGACGACGACCGCGATGACCGTTATGCCCTTCCTGCTGATCTTCCAGCTCGTTTTCTCCGGCGGCGCCTTCACATTGACCGGTCCCGCTAAGGCACTGACCAAGATCACGATCAGCAACTACGGCCTGGTCTGTCTGTGTGCGCAGGGCAATTACAATTCTCTCAAATCCGTCACGCTGTGGAACACCATTTTCAGGCTGCGTGAAGGCAATGAGGAAATCAAGGAAGCTCTGTGGCAGATCGAGAAATCCGGCAAACTGGAAGAGATCCTGGCCGAAAGCGGCAAATCGATGCAGGAAGCCGCTTATGCGATGACAAAATCCAATATCTATTCCTGCTGGCTCCATCTGGCCGCATTTGCCGTGATCTTCGCTATCCTCTCGATCATCGTGCTCGAATTTGTTGATAATGACCGACGCTGATCGCTCCTGAGTTCATAACTGCTTATAACAGCAGTATTTGTCTACCGGACAGGCCGGACCCCTTCGCGGGGTCCGGCTTTTTTTGCGTTAGTTATTGTGAACCAGGTTAAACGGTGCTAATATTATACGTATCTAACCCGATTAGACACTTATAACTTTCAAAGGAGGACGATCATGTTCAAATTATGGGGAAAACTTGGAGCATTTGCCGGCGGCATTTTATTTGGCACAGCAGGCATTGCGATCTTAAAGAGTGAGGATGCGAAAAACGTGTACACGCACACCACGGCGGCCGTAAAGCGCGGCTGCGACAGTGTGATGAAGACTGTGACGACCATCAGGGAAAACTGTGAAGATATCAGCGCCGCTGCCGATGAGATCAACGAAGTGCGTGCGCGCTCCAGAGAAGAGAAAGAGATCGCAGATGCGAAAGCGCTGCTGACCTCCTGTGATGAAAAGGCAGAATAAAAAGCTATGAAATGCCAGATACTTCATGAGACAAGAGGGCGGATGCGGGTGCATGTCGCGGGCACCGGGATGAGTATGCAGCAGGCGGATCTGTTGGAATACTATCTCAGGAACAATCCTTTTATCACGGATGTGACCGTCAATGAGCGCACCGGCAATGCGATCATATTCTATAAAAAGGACGCCGGATGCAGAGATGCTGTGATCACTTCTCTGAGCCGCTTCCGCTATGACGACGAGAAAACCCGGGAACTGGTCCCCGATCACACAGGCAGGGCGCTGACCCGGCAGTATGAGCAGAAGCTGGTCATGACTGTTCTTTGTCATGGTGCGCAGAAGCTCTTTCTTCCCCTGCCCGTTCGGCAGGTCCTCGTCCTGGTAAGGAGTATGAAGTTCATCGCGGAAGGTCTTCGGAGTCTCTTGGGGGGCAGGATCGAAGTCTCTGTGCTGGATGCTGCCGCGATCACGACGTCTGTGCTCCGCGGTGATCATGATACTGCTTCTTCCGTCATGTTCCTTCTCAGGATCGGAGAGATCCTGGAAGAATGGACACATCGCAAATCGGTGGATGACCTCGCCCGCTCCATGACGCTTAAGGTCGACCGTGTCTGGGTCAAAACAGAGGACAGCGAGATTTTGGCAGACGTGCGTTCCGTTAAAACCGGCGATCAGATCATCGTGCGCACATCCAACGTCATTCCCCTGGACGGAAAAGTGGTCGAGGGCATAATCAGCGTCAACCAGGCTTCCATGACCGGTGAGTCTGTGCCTGTCTGCAAATCCGCAGGCGGTTATGTCTATGCCGGTACCGTGGTCGAAGAAGGCGATGCCGTCATAGAAGTCACGAAGACAGCCGGCAGCGGCAAATATGACAGGATCGTCCGGATGATCGAAGAGTCCGAGAAGCTCAAATCAGGGACGGAGACCAAGGCATTTCATCTGGCTGACCGCCTTGTTCCCTACAGTCTGGGAGGAACTCTCCTCACCTGGCTGGTCACAAGGGACCTGAACAGAGCGCTTTCCTTCCTGATGGTGGACTTCTCCTGCGCATTGAAGCTGTCCATGCCTCTCTCGGTACTCTCCGCCATCCGTGAATCCGGCGAATGCGGCATCACTGTCAAGGGCGGTAAATTCCTGGAAGCAGTCGCCATGGCAGATACTGTCGTATTCGACAAAACCGGCACTCTGACACACGCAGCTCCCCAAGTGGTCGAGATCGTGACCTTTGGCAGCGCTGATGAGACGGAGTGCCTGCGTTTGGCGGCCTGCCTGGAAGAGCACTATCCGCACTCGATCGCCAATGCTGTTGTCCGTGAAGCCCAAAAGAGGGGGATCGTTCACGACGAGATGCACTCCAGCGTGCAATATGTTGTGGCACACGGCATTTCCAGCACGATCAACGGTAAAAAGGCTCTGATCGGCAGTTATCATTTTGTATTTGAAGATGAAGGCTGCAGAGTGCCCGAGGGGGAAGAGGACAAACTGTCTTCCCTGTCTCCCGCTTACTCTCATCTGTTTCTTGCACTTGACGGTGTCCTCATCGCTGTCCTTTGTATCTTCGATCCTCTCCGCTCGGAAGCGGCGGCGGTCATTGACAGCCTGCACGCAATGGGGATCCGCAGTATCTGTATGATGACCGGTGACAATGTGCGGACTGCCCGGGCCATTGCACAGACGCTCAATATCGACGCTTTTCAGGCGGAAGTGCTGCCCGATGAAAAGGCAGATTTTATCCGACAAAAACGCGCCGCCGGCCACACTGTGATCATGGTCGGCGACGGCGTCAACGATTCCCCCGCTCTCTCAGAAGCCGATGCGGGAATCGCGATCAGTGATGGTGCTGCCATTGCAAGGGAAGTGGCGGATATCACCATTTCCTCAGACAGCCTTTACAAGCTGCTGGTCCTCAGAAAGATCAGCGAGAGGCTGATGCGGCGGATCAGGATCCATTACCGCTTCATTATTTCATTCAACGCACTCCTGATCATGCTCGGAGTTGCGGGTGTCCTGCCTCCGGCGTCATCAGCTCTTCTGCACAACGGCTCAACGATCCTGACCGGACTGCAGAGTATGACTGACCTGCTTGACGAGCAGGAGAAAGATTAATTCAGGAATTTGAAGCCGCGGATGATCGGCGTCTCGATCGCCTTCCCTTTGCAGATTCTCACGAAGCAGATCACCTTGACGACCATCAATATCGTTATGAAGATACTCGTGATGAGCGGAACGATCAATGTCCAGAAGAGGAAAAGTGTTGCCAATGTCGCGAGCATATTTGCCACGGCGATCTTCAGGCCCTCTCTGACATGGAATTTCGTGTACTCAGAATCCGCACCTCCCAGCAATGCGATGATGATCCCAACGGTCCCCATCAAATAGATGAGCATGCAGTAAACTTTGTGCTCCTTGATGTCCTTGGGATCAAATTCGCTTGTGTGATCAAACGGATCTCCCTGACCATAGGGCGGTGTATATTGTCCTGCAGGGTCACGCTGATAGTCACCGGGTCTTCCCTGATAATCGCCGGGTCTTCCCTGGTAGTCACCGGGTCTTCCCTGGTAATCGCCGGGCCTTCCCTGGTAGTCGCCGGGCCTTCCCGGATAATCATCAGGCCTTGCCGGATAATCATCAGGCCTTGCCGAATAGTCTCTCGGTCTTACCTGAAGTTCGGTCGGCCTTCCCGGATAATCTTCCGACTGGGCCGGCTCTCCTGCATCCGCCGACGGATGTCCCGCAGGAGCCATGTCGGCCGCATTGTCATCCTCCCACTTTGTCCCGCACTTGGTGCAGAACATGGATCTGTCCTCCATAAAAGCCCCGCAATTCTTACAAATCTTCATTTGTTCTACCTCCTGTTGTATTTGTCCGGCGATGCCGTCTCTCTTTCTGTGATCTTAATGGCATTATATACCAGCCCGCTCCCTTTTTTGTAATTTGTTTATTACGTCTTAAGACTTTAAAGCCGCACTCACAAAAAGCCCAGCGAGTGAATCGATCCGCAGCGGAGTTCATGCCCGTTCTCGTCAAGGAGCCTTCGGATCCCGTCCGCGATCCTCTCGACCGCGATCCTGTTCTCTCCCAGAACACGGGACGGCGTTCCCCCGCACATCGCGGTATAGTGCACGGCAGCACGCAGGAACTCCTCAGCGGTCCCGCTTTCTGCAGCGGCACCGATCAATTCACCGGGCAGTCCTTCGCTGCACACCGCTTCCGGATCGCTGCCAAGGATCCTGAGCGATATCTTATCATAAAACGACCCCGGTTCTGATAAAGCGGCCCTCTTCCATACAGGACGGATTGCATTCACTGAACTTACACTGCCGGCCGGCCTGATCAGAGGATACTTGTCCAGGCAGCCTGCACTGTTTTGAAGCAGCTGATCCAGTCCGTCTGCAATGTACAGCGCCGCCATATGCGGAACCCCGCCCCCGGCATAAACGATCTCCGGCATACTGGCCCACCGCCGAAGTTCTTCCGCCCGGTCCGCCCATGATGCAAGCTCTTCTGTTCCCGCGCCTACCGCCTCTCTTTGGCATAAGTCTGTCTGCCGGACTGCTTCCGCCTCACAATAGACGGCATCTGCAAGGATCTCCCTTCTTTTGGCAAATCCCCTGAGCATCATCGGGATCGGAATCGCGCTGCTATGATCTCTCTCAGTTCTTAAAGCGTACGCACATACGGCAAGCCCCTCCGCATAACTGCCGCAGGTCCCGGCAATCGCCGTCCTGCTCAGTCGTACAAAGGCCAGAAGATAGAAAAAAAAGAGGTCGTCCACGCGGTCTCCCCATCTTTTACCCATGCGCAGTGCTCTTCTTAGAGCATACAGATTCATGCGAAGCTCAGCGGTCCTTGGATCCGTGCGCCTGAGCCATCCGATCGCATCCGATATCTGAAACGACGTTTCTACGAGGATCCTGCCTCCTCTTTCGAGTTCCTCTTCCTTAAGAGACTGCTGCAGTCTTTTGACCAGCTGTCTCTCCCTCGTTTTTGTGTCTATCCCTGCCGGCGGACGGTTCGTCCGGTCACTTCTGTTCATGGATCGCTCCTGCCCGGATCAGCGTCTCGATCACTTCCGTGATCACTTCTTTCGAGGAAGAGGAAAATAGTCTCCGGAAAGCCAGTTCACACTTTTCATCCTCTGTGATGATGGCAAAAGATCGGAGAACGCTGTCTTGTGCCCTCCCGCATCTTTCCTGAAGCAGGGCCGTTCTTTTTTCGGCGCCGGTATAAAGCAGCGACCCTTTCTTCACGTTTTCCTTTTCACTGATCGACGCGTTCCTGATGATCTTCGTGTTTCTGTAAGGGACCCCGGCACACTCCGTCCATGCGGCCAGCCGGTCTAATCTCGCCGCATCTTCCTCTCCGCCGATCCTGAAATCCTGTCGGCCGCGCAGCGCCTCCTCCATCCCCCTCAGCCATTCTGTATCGCTCTGCAGCTGCTGCGGATCATAGCCCGAAGGGGTTCTGTCTTTAAGCAGCACTGCATTCTTCTCTATCCGTTTCTGCTTTCTTGCGGCCAGCGCCAGCTCGTACTGTTCAATACGAAGCGCATTGTATCTCTGCAGCATAATACAATAAATATTGGAAATTACCGCTGCGCACATTCCCCAGTCAGCCAGCCCCCATCGCAAGGACAGGAGCCTTCTCGCCGCCAGGATCAAGCAGGCCAGTATGATCCCTGACATATGGATCAGTGCATTGTAAGACAAATAGGCCCGATGCAGGAAGACATCGCTGCCCGACATCCGCTTTAAGTGATAATTGCTGTTTTTTCCCTGATCCTTTCGGTGTTTCCAGCCCTCAATGGCGAAGACAAAATCCCTGAAGGCCCTGATTCCCATCTTCCGGTACAGATCCAGTTCTAGTCTCTGAGACCGGCTCAGCTCATACCCCATAGGCATCCCCCAGGTTTCTCAGCTCATGATCTGTGCATAATTACTGGTGTCATAACACCACTCCATAAATTTCGGAGAGCAGTGTACGTAACAGGCGATCTGGACCGGGCTGCTCATGAGATGAAGAAGGTCCGTATACGCTGTGACCGACTGCAGCTGTTCATCGCTCAGCTCCCCCGGATCCCGGAACACCGCTTCCGCTAATCGATCAAATCCCGCATACAGTGTTTCCATAGCCTCCAAGTACTCAGAATAGTCTCCGATCGGTGCCCGCTCCTTCGGCATCCAGCCCTGTCTCTCTCCCGCATCTTCCGTCAGGCGGTCAACGGAGATCTCCCAGTCGGCACTCTCGAACTCACACATTCCATCGCGCTCAGTAAAAACTCCGGACAGATGGAGCAGATCTCTTCTGTCCGATTCAATGAACAAAAAGAAAGCGGTCCGGCCGCTTTCCGTGCAGAACGGGAAAGATACCTTTCCGAATCCGCGGTATTCCGTCATGATCTCTGAATTCCAAATCGTGCTCAGCATCTCAGCGCTGTTCATATCTGCCTCCACTCAGCGGATCCTGTCTCTCGTCACGATCGCGTCACCTCCGGGAACATTGAGCGCCTGTTCCAGCCTCCATCTGGGCACGAATACAGTCTGGGTGCGCTCCAGACGCCCGTCCTTATGCTTGTCCACGTGGCTGGTATCATTGATGTAAAAGCCAATCAGCTCATGTGTTCTCAGATCTCTGGCCGTGCCCACCATCTGGATCTCATGATCGGCAACTGCATTGCCCATATAGTTCTCGTACAGCAGGTTAATGCTCACCCCGAGCATCACGCCTTTTCCACCCTCCACCGCTTCCGCGAGCTGCTCCGTGTCCAGATTTGAACTTCTCCCGAACATCTGTCTGATCGTGCTGCCCAGGCTTGTCCGGCTCTCATACAAGTCGGTTTCGATCCCGTAATGGCGCAATACTTTCTGCATATCGCCGGAGATCATGGAGCCATTGAGTCTGGCCTCAGCGGAATGGACGGGATCGCATCGAAGCCCGGACCTCACAGAATTTATATACTCAACGACCTGTGCCTCGGATATATGCCTTCCCGACAATATGAGCAAATTGGAGATCTGAGCCATGGCGCAGTCGTTCACCCACCCCTGCTCATTGTGTCCCTGCGCATAGGAAAGCTTGCCCAGGTTCTCGTCATTGATGCCGAATGTGAGACAAGGCCCGCCTGCCCCCTTGGGCTGACGCACGCCGGAAAACAGCGGGTTTTTGGTCATCGGATCATTCATGACCTTCTGCCTGAAGGCCTCCGATCTCTTTTTCATGATCATTTCGCGATAGGCCCTATCCTCATCGCTGAGCCCCTCATTCCCTGCGTCTGCCGTATTGTCTCCGGGCTCCGGCACAGAATCCGTCACAGACTCCATATGACTTGCATCCGAGATGCCCTCGGATCCGGAAGCACCCAGAGAATCTCCTTTGCCGACTTCGCCGGTCCCTTCCTCCATACTGGCAAGGAGCTCGTCCCTGAGCATCTGTGCCTCTTCACTCTTCCCGGCAAATTTGTCGTCGAGCGGTTCGAGCGCATCGGCGAACTTATTATCTGACGCGCTCTGCAGGCGATCTCTGGATTCCTGCACTTCTTCGACGAACTCTTCCAAGCCCCGGATCGTCTCAAACTTCTCTTCATTGTTCTCGAGGAGTGCTTCCTCCGAAGCCCGGACATTCTCACCGGCAGCTGCCTGAGAGTCTTTGGCCTGCTCAAACAGCTCATTGGCCGCGATGATATCGCCCATGGGCCGAAAATCCTCATCCACTTCCATCGCAGCGGCCATATCATCGTATCGCGCTTCCCGCTCAGTCTCCAGGTCTTCCAGTGCCCGGCGGTTTTCCTCCAGCTCCGCGCGGATCTGTCTGCCCTTTTCAAGCTGCTCTTCTGCGGCGGATTGAAATTCACGCAGTTTCATTTCTCTCGCCTCCTTGCGCTGTCATCCGGCAGCCGCCTGTCTCCCTGCAGCCGGCATCAGCTGTTGGTGGACGAAGCAAATGCGGTGTACCCGACTACCAGATAGACGACGATCTGCAAGAGGCCCAGAACCAGTCCCACCACGCCGTGCACGAGGCTCATGATCAGCGAACTCAGTGCCATGATGATAAAGGGCAGCAGCAAAATAGGGAAATACAGGATCAGGCTCTCCTTGACCTTGTTGAGCAGCTTCGACAGGATCAGGCCGAATGTCAGGCCCAAAAGTGCACCGATCACGGTCATGTAGATCGTGAATCCCGTCGCGGAATTAAAATTGGTCGCTAGTGCATTGGAGCCGAACACGTCGATCTGCTTGACATATACAGACCTCAGGAGCGCACCGCAAAGCGCGCCGCCCATGGTATAGATCAGGATCATCAATTTCAGGGACTTCGCTGCGACCGTCTTCTCCCAGTTCTGGTCGACCACGGAGATGTCTTCTGCCTGCGTGATCCTCGTCAGGTCATATACCGCACTGGGAGAGATCGTCTGCACGCTGAAGGACGCCGCCCTCTCCCGGATCGTGTTCTCATTCTCCGCGCTCTTGAGATCTCTGCTCAGCGTTCTCGATCCCGCGAACTTCCTCCACGTCGCCGCTGCCGCGGGATAACCGGAATCCGCAGCTCTCTTGAGCCACATGTCGGCCTCGTCGAGGTTGACCGGGCAGCCGACGCCCAGACTCAGATTTCTGAAGAGCCTGTACATGGATTTGGCGTCTCCCAGCTCAGCTCCTCTGCGGAAGTATTCAGTAGACGTCCGGTCATCCTGCCGCACGCCGCTGCCGTAAGCGTACAAGATCCCGAGTTCCCTTGCCGCTTCGCCGCTGCCTCCGTTTGCTTTTTCCATGAGAAGGCGCGCAGCCTGCTCGACGTCCCTTTCACAGTCCACGCCGTCTTTCAGCTTCAAAATATCCTCCAGATCCATTTCTCTGTTCTCCTGTACTGCACTGTTTTGAAGACCCTCTAGTGTAGCTGCACTCATTGCTGCCGCTCCTTTCCCGATTCATCATCCCAATTCTGATCCTGATCCTGATTCCGATCCTGATTCTGATCCTGATTTAAATACATCAGCCTTCACCCCCGGCTGCGATCTCTTTCCAATACGCTTTTTCCTCGTCCGGGCATGTGGAGAGAAGAAGCCTTCTCTCTTTGTACCGGTTCATTAAGGACTCGTTTGCTTCATAACCGTTCTTCCGGGCTTTGGCATCCATCTGGTCAACGCCTCTCTTGTATTTTAAGATCTCCCCGAAGAGCATCTTGCGGAAACGGTCGCGGAACGCGTCCTGCTCCTCCGATCTCCCCAGCGATCCTTTCGTCTCGATCACTGCCGCGAAGGGAGAATAGTAGGCATATACCGATGCGAGGTGTTCGTTCGCGTCTCTCATGAGCCGCGCAAAACGCACACGTACTCCGTTTCTGAGCTGGTTGACCTCCCTCTCACGCAGCAGATAAGCTTCTGAACCCGGTTCCAATGTCCTCAGCTTCCCGGCCGAAAGGTCATATTCCTTGAGCAGCCGGTAGAACTGCTTTTCATAGGCAGTGATCTCTTCCCAGCGCTTTTTCCATCCCTCCGAGGAAATGTCGAAGGATGCCAGAATATCTCTGTGGTATCCCTCTCTCGACCCCAGATGCTGCAGGATGACCGCGTCATCCAGTATGCCTTCTTTGGCTGCGAAATACGGGATCTGCACCTCAAATGGTTTGAGGAGCGGCTCGTAACTGCACAGCGCCTGTCCCGGCGTAAATACCGCCATTTTCTCCAGCTGGTCCGGGTTGGCCGACATCGTTCCGCCAAGCAGTTCCCGATCGTCGTGCGCGGTGATCCTGAGGCCGATCTTGAGAGACGTGTTCTTGATGACTTCGGGCGCCATTGCCGTCGGCAGCTGGTCAGCGATCACAATGCCCTCTCCCAGGGCACGCACTTCCGCGAGCATCTTGACAATGTATGCGGTCGCCGCCGTCTTGGGATCCGCCTCTTCGCCCGCGGCCGGCTGGGCCTCGGGTCCGATCAGGTTATGGGCTTCCTCCAGGAACATGACGTGGCGCGGTTTGCCGCCCATCGCCTCCTTGTCGTAATTCTCCACTTTCAGCGTCTCGCGGATCAAGGTCGCTATGAGCAGCGTCATATAGTTGGCCGGGTCCTTGCCCAGTGACTCCAGCTCCACAATTGCCGACCGCCTGATCCACTCCTCCGGAGGGACCGTCGAGCGGGGCACGTCGAAAATATCGCCCATCTCTCTGGTCATCAGCGATCCGATCCTGACCTGCAGCGCGGACTTGAGGTTGCTCCGGACTTCCGGCGCATAATCCGATTTGTCCAGCCTCTCCTCGAGATTCTTGTACAGTTCGCTCATCGTAGGATAGGACAGTTTCCCCTGGTTGACCATGTTGTGCATCCAGTTGTGCCTGCTGTAGACATCCTCCACGGACCGGTCGAGCAGGAAGGGCATGGGCGGTTCCAGCTTGAAAGCCCCCTCAAATACCGCCAGCAGATTGCGGATATGCTCTGCCAGCGTCATTCCCTTGGGAAACTCAAAGGGGTTAATGTGCAAGGGAAATCTTGTAAACGCACTCGGTGAAAAGAGCTCCAGGTCCATCATATCGGGCAGTGTCGTCATGACCCGGTATTCATGTTTGGCCGGCTCCAGAACGAGCACGGGGATCCCGTATCCCGCATGCATCTCGTGAATGAGGTGCATCATGCTGTTAGTCTTTCCCGAGCCGGGCACTCCGGCAAGGAAAGCGTGTTTGGAAAGGTTGCCGAGCGGGAACTCGATGCGGTGTCCGTCCGGGTCGACTCCCAGGTTCAGTCCCTTGAGATTCAGGTCCGGAAGCGTCTCCTTGGGCGTCTCGATCGTTTCTCCCGAATACAGCGCGGGAAGGATCCCGAAGGGAACCATCTCGTCCAAAAGATAAAGCTGAGAGAGATAATTCAGGCTCTCCGGCGCTCCCTCCATAGCGAGATAGCGGAAGGTGTCCGAGCCGATCTCACAGAAGCTGCACCCCTCCGTCGTCCGCAGGGAATGGTCGCCCTCCGAGAGGGCCTCCGATGCAGCGGCGTCCAAAATATAAGCCGCATGTTTGTAATCATCCGAGAGCACCTGTATATCACAGATGAAATGCGGATTCGCTGCCAGATCCTCCAATAGGTCGCTGTAATACTTCAGCGTGCTGTCCGCGTTCTCATCCTTTTGCCCCATTCCGGCGCCGGATGCCGATACATTCACCTTGGTCCTGGTCAGTCTGCGGAGTTTGGGGAGCACATAGGAGAGCGTCTCCTCCAAAGGCTCCGCCATGTCCACCGGGTAGGCGGAAAGGACGTACAGGCAGGGGCGGCCGATCGCCTCCATCAGTCTCGACATATTGTAGAGTCTGGCCTCTTCGTTCATGGTCCATTCGCTCACCGTGTAGTATCTCTCCGTACTTCCGGGATCCAATGGCCTGGACTGCCTCTCTTTTTTGATCAGGTGGACGCTGTAAGCATATCGCCGGTAGATATCGGGCATGGGAAACGTTCCCTTGTCCGGCTTTCCCGGCCTGCGCGGCGCTCCGCCCTCCTCAAAGTCAAAAAATGCAGAGAGCGGTGAGGAGTGGATCGTCTCCCTCAGGTAACCGGCCTCCGCCGCATCCGCGGTGTCGAAGCGAATGCCGATCTGCAGCCGTTTTCCCTGCGGCCGCTCCGGATCATACTCATAGAACAAGTGAAAGGCGTCCCCGGCTTCCAAGAGGCCGCGGCGGTTCATCTGTCTCCAGAACGTGCTGTGGTGTGACAGCACGCCGCCGACGCCGCTCTCGTCGAGACTGGCGTATTTACTGAGCGTCAGGTCCGGAATGCTCTCGAGAATATAATATTTGGACTCCATACGATCCTCCCTAAACCTCTCCTTAAAGCGGCACGATCTGCCAAAACGCCTTTACAAAGAAGGCGCAGCGGCGGTCAGCTCTGGATCTCTGCCAGCTGATCGGCGAATTCCGCCTCCGCCTCATCGATCGATTCCATGGCCTCATCCGAAGCTTCGCCAAAGCTCTCCGCCGATTCATGGGCGCGGTCGGCTGCCCCTTCCGCGGAACCACCGAACTCCGAGGAGCCTGAGATCTGCTCAAACTGGCTGGCTGCCTGCTCGCTCAGTCCCTGCTGCTCCTGCGCTTCATCGCTCGCCTCATTCGCAATGTCACTTCCCGAGTCGAGCGTCCCCCTGACGGAGCTCTCCATGTCCGAAGTCGCTTCGCTGATGGAAGAGTCGTGCACGTCATGGATCGCCTCCACAATGTCATCGTCCACATCGCTGGGCATGCTGTCCAGGATGCTCTTGACATTCGAGATGTCCTCCATATCCCTTTGTCCCATCTCCATGGCTTCGCGATGTGTCTCGTTCGCTTCCCGCACTCTTTCCCTTACGGATTCCAGCTTACTTCCCATTGTGTCCTCCTTTTTGCTTTACAAGCGTTCTCTCTCCCGTCCGGCAGTCTTCCGACCGGTCTATGCCTTCCCTTCCAGAGATCTGGTGATCGCAGTCGTACACTTATCCGAATAATCTATCATTCTCTCACAGGCGATTTCTCCCGAGTTGCACTCTCTGATATCCGCATCACAGTTCTCGATCGCACTGATACTCAGGCCCGGAAATTTGCTCTGTGCATGGATTCTTTCGAAATTTCTCCTGGCCTCAAACGTTTTGTCTCTTTCGATATGGAATTTCTGTCTCAGATCATTCAGGATCCGCTCCATCCCCTGGATCTCGCCCCTTTGATCCATGAGCTCCCGCATCACGTTTTCTCTCTCTACTTTCTTATTCTCCAGCTCCCTCTCGTATGCCTGTTTTCTTCTCTCTGCTT
>ODAI010202482.1_pt1 | contig 21672 bp, 13 predicted proteins | sample 1539321 | NCBI WGS metagenome assembly ODAI01 (sample SAMN02144231, study PRJEB22623) | gut metagenome | biome: sheep rumen | host: Ovis aries | place: New Zealand | reverse complement strand
GAAAATGATGAATGCCCATGTCAATGTCGAGGACTCGGCATACATCGTGGTCATCCCTACCAACCAAGCGTGGGATGCAGCTGTAAGCAAGCTTACTCCGTATTATAACTTCGTCAGCACATATCCTCGCATGGACAAACTGAAGCAGGAAACAGCCCGATCGACAAAGAACATGAACATCAATGGTGCAAGAAAAGCATATACGACATCTGATGGCTCGGCTTATGCGACTGTGGATTCGCTGCGAGATGTTAACATGACAATGGATATTGCAACGCCTATGGCATTCAACCTGAATGCACAGCCGCAGCGTGAAAAGGGTGTTAAATGGACAATGGAGGAATTCCTGCTAAACGGTGGCTATATGGATTGTGAATATCTGCTCAACACACTGGGCGATACTATCTTCAATATTGCAAAGGATCCACAACACCGTGGATGCGATTTGTCCGTACTGTTTGCAGGTGTACAGAAGAAGATGAGTAACGGCTATGTAATCGAAGCATCTACATGGAACGTTCCCGAGGACATCTGGAATCGTGCCATAGATGTAGAATGTACATATAACGACTACTACAAGCATTCGGCAACACTGTATGCCGTCAATCCGATGAACAACACAACTGCAAAGAACTGGATTGACAAATACGGACGTCTGAGCATGCAGAACTATATGCACTGCTACGGAACCGGTACCAGCACGAGACCTGATATAGCATTCCCGCTTTTAGGAAGCAAACAGGGTTCGGCATACGCAATGAGCGGTCAGAAGTATAATATCAAGGTCGTTATGGTTCCGCGCTGGTACGAAGACAGTCAGGATACACCTGTGTTCTGGAAGGTTAATACCGAAACTGATCCCGAAACCGGCAAGATTGATACGCTCAGCATCGAATATCAGCACAACCTGATGACATTCACTCTCTATTATTGGGACGAGGCAATGATTGCCAAAAACGACTACAGGTATTCGGCCCAGCAGAAATTAGAGAAGAAAGACCTGTACTGGGATGGAGAGAAGGTTGACACAATAACTGTATTCGAGAATGTGGAATTCCCTGTTTCATACAAGAATCTGCGCAATACGTATCCAATACTGCGCATGCAGTCACAGGGATACGCAAAAGGCAAATGCACGTGTGAAAAGAATAATGATCCGCATCACTCAACATACTTCAACATCGACAGAATAATTCTCGAGCCTGTGAAGTAAGTTAATGTCAAACAGTAATAGCATTTTACAATGAACAATACAATTAGCAAAAACCTGATGAGCAGTATTCGTCACACTGGCATCTGTTTCCTGGTGTTGGCTGCGTTTGGCATTTCATCTGCTTACGCACAGGAGGCACAGCAGGACGAAGAGACCGTAAAGGTCCGCAAGGTCAAAAAGACTGCTCCTAATTATGAGACACGTGTAGTCAAAGGACGCATTACTGACGCAGCCACAGGCTCTCCCATGGGAGGTGTACGCGTACAGGCACTGGGTATGAATCGTTATTCGACCCTGACAGAGGAAGATGGTACATACGAGGTGAATATTCCCGTATTCCTCAACTCGATGTACGTATATGCACCGGATTATAATCCGTTGCAGGTTGCTATCGTAGAAAACGTGGATAATGATATTAAGATGATTTCATCTACATTTAACGGTTTCTATGGCGAGGACACCGAAATCACCGCAAAGGGTGCGACAACGTTGTCCGAGACCAGTTCTGTCACCATTGAGACAGATATGATGAAGAAACTGGCAGGTGACATCAATATCGTACAGAAGAACGGTCTGCCCGGTCAGGGTGCATACATGACTATCCGTGGTATAAACAGTATCAATTCCAGTTCTCAGCCCTTGGTAATTCTGGATGGCAACATGATTGACATGCAGTATGACCGTACGGGATTGCACGAGGGATATTTTAACAACGTGCTGGCAGGTCTTGATCCTGAGACTATCGATAAAATTGAAGTCCTGAAAAACGGTACAGCCCTGTATGGTGCAAAAGGAGCAAATGGTGTAATCAGGATTACCACAAAACGTGGTAAGAGCCAAGCTACACGAATCAACGCCCGTATCTATGGAGGCGTTGAGCTGATTCCGAACAAGATTGAAATGATGAACGGTCCACAGTACACCAATTACCTGAGTGACCTGATTCCCACAATCAAGGACATGAACAACTACAAATTAAATTCATTCGTATTCCTGGATCAGAGTCCGATCAATTTCTACCGTAACGTGTACAACAACAACACTGACTGGCAGAAAGACATGTATCGAGCTGCAGCATCACAAAACTACAAGGTAAGCGTTGAAGGTGGTGATGACGTGGGTATGTATGCCTTGTCACTTGGCTACACTGATGTCAAAAGTACGATGAAGGAGAATGACATGAGCCGACTGAATCTGCGTTTCAACACTGATATCAAGATTGGCAACAAGATTACTACTGCCCTTGACATCAACTATAACCAGACTTCATACAATATCCTGGATAATGGTTGGAGCGAGAACTACACGAAACAGAACATAGGTTCGGTAAATGTCCTGGGACTGGTTACGGCTCCGTTTATAAGCCCGTATTCATATTATGTTGACCAGACTGACCCTGACAACGTACAATTGTTGCTTTCAAAGGAATGGGCCGGTAAATATGCTGCGGAAATTACTGATGACGATATACGCAAGAAGAATTACTACATCAAGGATCCGTTTGCATTTACCAGGGAACTGAAGGAAGTTAACGAGGTAACACGTAATCCATACTGGATTCTGGAGAATGCTCACGGCAAGAACAAGAACTATGCCGAGATGACCAATATTGGCCTCAACGTGCAGCCTAAATACCAGATTAACAAGGAGTGGGCAATTTCTGACCGTTTCAACTTTAACCTAAGCCGTAACAACGAAAAGTATTTCCTACCCTCGAATGGTGCAACACCTTATGCCCTGACTGACCTTGGTACGATACATTCTGTATTGAAAAGCCAGTTCACCAAGCAGACCACGATTAACAATGACCTGCGCGTTGAATACAAAAACCAGTGGGGAGCACATACCTTTGCAGGTTTCGTAGGATGGCGTTTTAACAAGTATGACTATTCGTATTCATATCTGAACGGCTACAACAACGAGAACGACAAGTTGCCGAACATTTCAAAGAACATGCAGTTCGTAAACTCGAGTGGTGTAAACGACACTTGGAAGGATATGACGTACTATCTTGATGCAACATATAACTATGCCAACCGCTACTTTGTGAACTTTACAGCCAGCACACAGGCAAGCAGCCGTTTTGGTAAGCACACGAAGGAAGGTATGCATATCGCAGGCATGAGTTGGGGTTGGTTCCCATCGTTGCAACTGGGTTGGATTCTGACAAACGAGAAATGGTTCAAGTCCAAGGCTTACGGAGTCAACTATTTGAAGATGACATTCGGCATCGAGCTGAACGGTAATGACAACATTGACTACTATGCTGCACGCACATACTGGAAGACCGAGCAGGTTTTTGAGAATGTATTCGGCAAGTACTTGTCAAACATCGCAAGCAGTTCACTTCAGTGGGAAACTGTCCGCAAGATTAATTGGGCATTGGAAGGCTCTTTCCTGAACAACCGCCTGCAGGCACGTGTGGACCTATTCTGGAACAAGACAAGCAACATGCTGACGATGCGTGATTTATCAGACCAATACTACGTGGCAGGTATTTCCAAATTCTGGACTAACGAAGGAACATTGACCAACAAGGGTTTTGAATTCAAGGTTAATGCTGCCCTGCTCAACACGAAGAACTGGAAGTGGGAAATGGGTGCAAGCTTAGGTCATTTCAATAATGTGATAACCGAGTTACCTGACTCAAAGGACAATACCATCGAGCTATGGAAACGTGACGAGAATGGCGTGAAGGAATTCAAGACCGGTGAATTGAGAGGCTTTACTACCAGTGCATACGGCGAAAGTAACATCCTGACTGCAGTCGGATACAGTGCAGGTACATTCTATGGTTGGGAAGTTAACCGTAACACAGCAAGCGGTACCGGTGTGTTTGCCAGTGCAGATGAAGCATCGCGCGCAGGCAAGTACGGTTATCTGCGTTATTACACAGGCATAGCAGGTCAGTATCGCGAGTTTGGCCCTGGTGACATGGCGTTTGTTGACCAGAACGGTGACGGTTGGATAGACGAAAGCGACAAGGTTGCCCTGGGCAATGCAATACCTGACATTTATGGTAATATCTTTACAAACGTAACTTGGAAAAACCTGCGCATGGATATAATCTTCAAGTATAGCCTTGGCAATGATATTTACAACTATCAGCGTTCGATGCTTGAGGCTGGAAACACCACATACAACCAAACTGCTGCAATGACACGCCGCTGGGCGTATGAGGGACAGATTACCGATGTTCCGCGTGCATGCTACACCAACAGTGACAATTATGTTGCCAATGAACGCATGAGTTCACGCTGGATAGAAGATGGCAGCTATTTGAAGATGAAGAATATTCGCCTGACATATACAATTCCATACCACAACAACTGGCTGCAGGGATTGAAGGTCTGGGGAGAAGCAAACAACGTATTCTGCTTGACTAAGTATCTGGGAACTGATCCGGAAACAAGCGTGAACAACAGTACGCTTTATCAGGGTATCGACGTAGGTCGTATCCCAAGCGGTCGCAGTTTCAACCTTGGTGTAACAATTAATCTGTAATCTATAATATGAAGACAAAATCTATTATAACCATGCTCTGTCTGTGTATGGGGTTGAGCATGGCCACCACATCCTGCGAGGACATGATGAGTGCAGACAGCGATCGCTATTCGTATAGCGTTGCGGGTGACACTCTGTACTCATATTGGGGTATATTGAAGGGTCTGCAGAATCTGGGTGAACGCTATGTAATATTGGGCGAATGCCGTGGAGACCTGGTTGACGGAACTCCTGACAACGGAGAGAGTTTTGTTTCCGACAGCATCAATGCCATCCTGACGTTCGGCCTGAATGGAGATACCGAGGGAATCAGGGACGGAGCATGCCGCTACCTAAAAGTCAGCGACTACTATCAGGTAATCAATTCGTGCAATGCATACCTGGCAAGTGCAGACACCTTGAAGAAAACATCAGGCGGTGTTAAATACATGACGCGTGAGTTTGCTCAGGTTCAGGCTATCCGTGCATGGGTTTATATGCAGTTGGTAATTAACTACGGCGATGTTCCATTCTATACAAAGCCGATGCTCTCTACAGACGACATCGAGAAATTTGACACCAAGAATGCCGAGAACCGTGTAAATGCCGGTAATTTGTACCAGAAACTGGAAGAGGATCTGATTAAAGCCTACAATGTAGAGATTGCTCCTGCTCCGTATGGAGGTTTCCCGCAGTATATGAGGTATGGCTATACTACAGTGGTATGTGAGAGTACCAAGGCTATGTTCCCCTGTGCACTGGTACTTGCAGACCTCTATCTGATGGGTAACCAGTATGAGAAGGCTGCACAGTATTACTATAACTATCTGTATGGCCAATACGGTGGTGTACTGCCAACGGCATACTACTCTACAGCATATCGCGACCAGGGTGAAGAACTGCACGGGTCTGTCGTTGGTATGCCATGGCGTGAGACAGGTAGGACAAGCAAGAGCGAGGAAGCTGTTACTGCCATTCCTTCAAGCACCAATGGAATGTGGGGAACAGTACAGCGTGGTGTGAATGACCTGTTTGGCTTCAAGGCGACAATCAGGCAATCTACAGGCAAGGACTCTGTAACGACAGCATCTATTACTCTTGCACAGAATTGGGAACAGCAATTGTCACCCAGTGCCGGTTACGAGGAACTGCGTAAGTCACAAAAGTACGAGGCGTACATCTGCTCTAACCTGAACGACATTGACGACATGACAAAGACAAGACTGCAGGTATTGGAAGACGTAGGTGATGCACGTGGTGTACCTGGAGAACGAGGCTATGGCTACATCAGCCGTTTTGGTTCGGGTGACTACATTCTTGGTACTACACAGTACAAGACGTATGTAATGAAGCAGAATCCTTATGTAGCATTCTCAACAGTCTATCCCTTGGTTTACCGCAAGAGCCAGATTTGGCTTCGCTTTGCAGAAGCACTGAATCGTGCAGGTTTCCCTGGGTATGCTTTTGCTATCCTGAAAAACGGACTGACCAAGAACCAATACTGGCTGCCTACCAAGGAAAATGACTTCATGCCTAACAAGAGATATGTCCATTACATATACGAGGACGGTGACAATGGTGTTGTAGATCTTCCTTCAAATTACGAGGAAATTGAAGAGTGCAAGGTTACCAACCCTGAAATTGATGAAGAGGCGTATGAGAACGACATCGCAGCATTGAACAAATACCTCGAGGACAACGATTTGATACCTGAAGGCAAGACAATTGATGACCTGACAATGGTAACGGGCGGAGTTGTTGAAGATGCAGGTTATGCAAATTTCATGTCAGAAGGACCTGACTGCAATATAATCTGTAACTACATAAGTCTGGACGAATTCCGCAGAACACCGTCATGGCTCAACTTCCAGGACGAGAGTCGTTTTGCTGGAGCAAAGAACTTGCCAATCAACTTCTTCGTCAACTGGCCTCTGACTCCATATGATTTTCTGATGACAACATCTTATCCAAAGGATGGATTGTCAGAAGGTGAATATATGGCTCGCGGAATTCATCAGAAAGGTTGCGGCCTGCTGAAGTATAATGAACGTAATTCGGTTTACAACTTCGTAGATCAGGTTAATCTCAAGCTGGAAGCTGCCGGCAAGCCGACACTGACAAGAAAAGAGATGTACGACCCGGCTAATCTGGCAGATGTACAGGAAGCTATTGAGGAGTTAATAGTAGACGAGGAGGCTTTGGAGCTTGCATTCGAGGGTAGTCGCTTCTTTGACATCCTGCGTGCTGCACTGCACCGTGGCAACGGTACTCCTGACATGACATTCATCAGGTCGAAGATTGCCAAGCGTGACGCAACAGCAAGTACATGGGCAGGTAATCTGACAGAGAAGAACATCTATCTGCCATTGCCCGACAACAGCAATCGCTAAGCCCCCACCCTGCTTTTGCAGAGTTAAAGGATATAAATACAAATCCCCGCACCTATAAAATGCGGGGTTTTTTTGATATTAGCTATTATAATAAAAAATTTCATTATCTTTGTTGCACATAATTCTCAGAAGTTGCCTCTGATGACAAGTAAACGAATATACTAACTAAAACATCCGAAATATGAAAATCAAAGCTCTACTGGTATCAATGTTATTACCGGCAGCCGTGTATTCCCAAACCTTCACACTGGAGAACGAAGCACCTGCCAACCCCGACAACGAGCCTTTGCCATGTCATCCTGTGCCTTCGGACAGGCAGGTTAAATGGAACGAGACTGAGTTCTATGCGTTTTTCCATTATGGAATGAATACCTTCACCAATATGGAATGGGGATATGGAGACGAAAATGAGAGCAAGTATGCACCACTTGGCAAACCTGACCCTGAACAATGGGTAACCAGCGTAAAGGCAGCCGGAATGAAAGGCGGTATTGCTGTCGTAAAACACCATGACGGTTTCTGTTTGTGGCCGACGGCAACCACTACACACAACCTGACAAAAGGAGCCGGTCAGTATCACAATGTCAATATTGCCGAGGAATTTGCCAAAGCAAGCAAGAAGCACGGGATGAAGTATGGTTTCTATGTTTCGCCATGGGACCGAAACAGTGCTTACTATGGTACTGATGACTATGTTACAAAAGTATTCATCCCACAGTGCGAGGAGCTGGCAGCCTACGGCAGTGACCAGTTCGAGATGTGGTTTGACGGAGCCAATGGCGGTGACGGATACTATGGAGGAGCAAGAACGACACGTAGCGTTGATGCCAGTATCTATTACGATATTCCTAACCTACGTGCAAAAGTCCACAGAATAGCTCCTGACTGTGTAATGTGGGGTGTTGGTGACGAGGCACGCTGGATAGGCAACGAGCAAGGTTACAGTGCCAACACTTGCTGGGCAATGGGTAATGCCGAGACAGGTGACATTAACGGATGGTACTGGCATCCGGGTGAGAGCGATGCGAAAGCAACCAACTCCGGTTGGTTCTGGCATAGTGGCGAAGGCATAAAGAGTGCAGCGCGCCTGTTCCAGATGTATCTTGAAACAGTCGGTCGTAATGCGACACTTATACTAAACTGCCCCCCCGATAATTACGGTGTTTTGCCAACACAGACCGTAAATACCTTGAATGAACTTGGCACAATGCTTCATGAGCGTCTGGCAGTACCAGTATATGAACTGGATGAGTCAACAGCAGCCACAGACTATGCAAAAAATGCCCAGATTACTGTCAGTGATGAACGTATCGGAGGTAAATATGGTATTGCAAACCTAACTGACGGGGACCGCAAAACGTATTGGGCGACTAACGACAATACTATCGAAGCAAGCATTACACTGACGTGGTCTGCAGCTCCGACAGTACGCTATCTTGTCCTGCAAGAGCCGATTGAACTGGGTCAGCGTATCAAGGATTTCAAGATAGAATATACTCAGAACGGATCTGACTGGCAAGAATTAGCGAAGGACATAACCACAACAATCGGATATAAGCGCATTATCCCCTTGAACGGAAGTACAGAAAACAGCTATGGTAACGGATACAAAGTCCGTGCAATGCGAATCACTGTACTTGACAGCCGTGCATGCCCGCTCATTTCCAACATAAACGTATATTAATCATCAACATATAAATAAGCAGAAGTATGAAGAAGTATTTATTTTCAGCGTTGATGGTTACTGCACTCAGCGCAAACGCACAGGTTGCAAATATAAGTTTTGAAACACAGGACTTCAAGAGTGTAAGTGTCTATGACAATTGGGTAAATTCTCCCTTCCGAAAAGGAATATTGCATGGAAATGCCAAAGTCGTGGATAATCCTGATACAAATGTCGATGCCACCATAGGCAAGGCTCCAAACCCAACGGCCAAGGTGGTTGCCGTTGAACGAAGCAAGTACGGAAGCAATACATTTGGTGTACGGATTGACCTGAACGAGCCATTCCGGGTAACCAAAGACCTGCAGTATATCCACCTTATGGCCCTATTGAAAGACAAGCCTGTTGACAGCAAACTGATGGTAATAGGTCTTGGCAAGCGTGTGGAGGATGAATGGAGTTGGCAAGACGGAACAGATGAACAGTTCTGGGCACTTTCTACTGGTAATGTAAATGCACAGAGCGGCTGGCAGGATGTCGTATGCTCTTTCAAGGGTTTCAGTTATACTAAGGCTGCCAAGCCAAACAACGGTATTGATATCTACTCGCTGGTCATTGTTCCTGATGTAAGTTCCCCGACAACCGAAACAGAAAATTGGGCAGCATACTTTGACGAGATAGTTGTGGACAATGATCCTGCAAAGCGTTTCTCGACCGATAAATATGCAATTTCATTTGACAAGGATGCCTTGGTTACACGCACAGACCGTCATCTTGACGGGATTGGACTTACTGAAACAGGAGGGTCGCTACAGTCTGTGTCAGGATTGAACAAGTTTTTCTATAATGATGTAACCAAGACTGCGCTGTTCTCGGCAACAGCAGGCAAGAAAATTACCCCTAAGGTTAATTATACAGGCTCTCATATGGGTGCCTATGTATATACTGACTGGAACAATAATGGCGTTTTTGAGGCAGAATCCGAGATGATTGCTACCACAGGACCTGGGAATACCGTTAAAAACGCAATGGCTGCGTTTACTGTTCCAGCAGCTACACAACCAGGATTCTACCGTATGCGATACAAGGTTGACTGGAGCAGTACGGATCCTGCTGGTAATAGCAGTCCTAACAACCTTATTACAAACAATGGTGGTGGCATTACAGATGTAATGCTGGATATCCATGAAGCAAACATTATCGTAAACCAGTCACAGTTGAACGGTAATATTTACCTAAATGACGGCAACTATACTGTCCTCAGCGACTATTCACATCCTTATGGAACAACAATGTCTGTCAAGATTGTACCTGCTGAAGGATTTATACAAAATGGATTTACCATCCGTTACGGATATGATGTTGACATGAACACTCCACAAACAGACGACAACGGAAATCCCAACTATATCGAGGTAGTCGTTCCAGCTACGGCAATCAGTGCCGACAACACCTATGATATTCCGGCCGAATACATGCGTGGAGGAAAAATCATGCTATGTGGTGACATGCAGTCTGTAAACGAATTTACACTGGTTATTATAGGTGCACCCGAAGGACAGGGATCTGTTAAATATGCAGGTAGGACATATACAAATGGTCAGGTTATCGAGGCAAGCCAGTTCTTCAGTGCTGATGACGTCGAGGTCAATCCGGTTGAAGGCTATGCTGTCAAATCAAAAGTATTATCCGACAAGAATATTATAGTGACATATGCTGAGATTAAGACAGGCGATAGGGTAACTGCACTTTCCCAACTATCAAACTCAAAGGCATACTATATCCACTCGACCAATGGTGAGGGGTATTTTTGCTATAACCCTGGCGTAACTACCCAGTATGTCAGTCTGCGAGGTGTTACAAAGTCCGGAACTGTCGGCAACAGTTCCTACAGGGATGCCATTGATCCTTTCGACGAGAACAACTCGTGGCAGATTCTGAAGGACGGAGAGAAATACTACCTGTACAACGTCGGACAGAAGAAATATGTAACACGCAGCGGTCGTGACTATCTGTTTACAGATGACATGGTAGCACTTGACGGTATCCGGGATGGTGGTAACGGTGTATTTGCCATACATGCGGGAGGAAACATGAGTGAGACATCAACATACTATGCCTGTATCGTCATGGATACAGCACCACAAGGTGTACGCAACTGGACATACAGCGACCATGGGTCTACCCTGTGGTTCACAGAAAACCCCAATATCGAGGTCGAAGATATACTTAACTCATTCCTAAACGTAACATACAACTATTATTTCAACGGTGAGAAGAAGGGGTCAGAAACAATTAAGACAAAACAGGGCAATTTCTTCCCGGAACCAACAATGCTGCCAGACTTTACTGCTTATACCTTACCCACAGAGAATGTTACTGAGGACGTGACCAAGGATATCGAGATTACTCCGGCAACTCCGTTCGTAGCAACAGACGATGAGGAGAGCATCACAAACTGGTACAACATTGCAATCAAGAACACAAGCAGTTACTGGACTGTAGGTTCCGACGGCAAGACAATATCCATGACGACAAAACCTACTGACACAAACGACAATGGCAAGTGGGCTTTCGTGGGAAATCCGTTTGACGGGTATTACATCTTTAGTGCGGTACAAAAAGGTGCTGTACTGACATCTGCAATTGACGTGAGCACAAATACTGGTGGCAACACCTACCCTTTTGTACAGCAGTTGTCTAAAAAGACATCAGGCCAGGTAAATCATTGGATTGTTTCCAAGTCAAGCCATGCAACAGACGGTTTTTTCATGGCCCAGGACGGGTATCCGAGCAGTAAGCTGAACGTACGTGACGGAAAGCTGGCGTACTGGACCGGTGGTGCCGATGCAGGCTCGGCCATAACTGTAACTGAGGTTTCCGTACCTACGGGCATATCGGATATTGACCCTGACAATAATAGTACAAACAAAACAGATTGTTATGATCTGAATGGTCGTAAACAAAAATTGTCACAAAGCAAGGGCATATTTATTGTCGACGGAAAGAAATGTTATAAGAAATAAACATTAAGAGTAAAGATAGATAAATCGAAGCTCAAAAAGACACAAAAATCGCGTTTTGCATTACTTTTTTCCAAGAAAAGTTGCATAAACGCGATTTTTTTTATTACCTTTGCATGAAAATAAAGCATTTGGAAAGTCAAAAGGCTTTACTGTTGACAAAATGACAATTTAATATTCAAATAATTAACTCCGACCAACTATGGACGCAAAAAAGGTATTAGAAGATTTGAAAAGACGCTTCCCCAACGAGCCAGAGTATCATCAGGCAGTTGAAGAGGTGCTGGGTACAATCGAAGAAGAGTACAACAAACACCCGGAATTCGACAAGGTAAATCTGATTGAACGTCTGTGTATTCCTGATCGCGTTTACCAGTTCCGTGTAACATGGATGGATGACAAGGGTCAGATTCAGACAAACATGGGCTACCGCATTCAGCACAATAATGCTATTGGCCCATACAAGGGAGGTATCCGTTTCCACAAATCCGTGAATCTGGGTATCCTGAAGTTCCTTGCCTTCGAGCAGACCTTCAAAAACTCTCTGACAACACTTCCTATGGGTGGTGGCAAGGGCGGCTCTGACTTCAGCCCACGGGGCAAGAGCAATGCTGAGGTTATGCGTTTCTGCCAGGCATTCATGCTGGAGTTGACTCGTCACATCGGTCCCGACGTTGATGTACCTGCCGGTGACATTGGTGTAGGCGGTCGTGAGGTTGGCTACATGTTTGGTATGTATAAGAAGCTCACACGCGAATACAGCGGAGTGCTGACAGGTAAGGGCATAGAGTTCGGTGGCTCCCTGATTCGTCCCGAGGCTACCGGTTATGGTACTGTTTATTTCCTGCGAGCTATGCTAAAAACAAAGGGTGACACTGTAGAAGGCAAGAAGGTACTGATTTCTGGTGCCGGTAACGTAGCTCAGTATGCTGCTGAGAAAGTATTGCAGTTAGGTGGTAAAGTAATGACCATGTCAGACTCTGACGGTTACATTTATGATCCGGACGGCATTGATCGTGAGAAACTTGACTATATCATGGAGTTGAAGAACATCTATCGTGGCCGTATCAAGGAATATATAGACAAATATCCTACAGCCAAGTATGTAGGTGATGGTGCTAAGCCATGGTTCGAAAAGGCTGACGTTGCCCTACCATGTGCCACACAGAACGAGTTGAATGAAGAACAAGCAAAAGCATTGGTTGCCAACGGAGTTATTGCTGTTGCCGAAGGTGCCAACATGCCTACTACCCCAGAGGCTATCAAGGTATTCCAAGAAGCGAGGATCTTGTATTCTCCAGGTAAAGCATCTAATGCGGGTGGCGTTTCGGTATCAGGACTGGAGATGTCACAAAATTCCGAGCGTCTCTCATGGAGTGCCGAGGAAGTTGATGCCAAACTCCTATGGATTATGGAAAATATCCACGAGAACTGCGTCAAGTATGGCAAGCAGCCAGATGGTTATGTAAACTATGTGAAGGGTGCAAACGTTGCAGGATTCATGAAGGTTGCAAAAGCAATGATGGCACAAGGTATCATGTAATACACCACCCGTCATTGATGACTATAAAAAACTCTCCCCATTCTTTCCATAAAGGATTGAATGGGGAGAATTTTGTGACCCCGGCGGGACTCTAACCCGCGACACTCAGAACCGGAATCTGATGCTCTATACAACTGAGCTACGGGGCCTGAATTTACATATTGCTCTTAAAATGGTTTATTATCTGGCGAAACAGGTGATTACGAGTATTACCACCAAATATACTATGATTACGATTGGTGTATGTCAGTTGCCGGAAATCCTTGTCAGCCTGTACCAAAGCCTCGGTATATTCAGCCACATTTCGGAAATGCACATTGTCGTCAGCCAGGCCGTGACAGATAAGCAAGCTACCATGTAACTGCGATGCACGCGTCATTGGCGAAATATCATATCCCGACTCATTTTCTTTTGGCGTACGCATATAACGCTCTGTATATACCGTATCATAGTAGCGCCATGATGTAGGAGGAGCTACAGCTACACCGGCATAAAATACAGGGCGTCCCTCACTCATGCTCATCAATGTATTGAAACCACCAAAACTCCATCCCCATATACCAATCCTATCCTTATCTACGTATGGCTGTTGACCTAACCATATTGCAGCCTCCACCTGATCATGGCTTTCCAACTGCCCAAGCTTCAGATAAGTCTGCTTTTCAAAAGCTGCACCACGTCCACCTGTACCACGTCCGTCAACGATAACACTGATGAAACCCTCCTGAGCCATGTATCGCTCCAATAATGCCGCGCTACAATTTCCTGCATACCACGAGTCAGTTACCATTTGGGAACCAGGGCCACTGTACTGGAACATGATTACGGGATATTTCCTTGACGAGTCGAAATTTACAGGCTTTATCATAATTCCATTCAACTCTACGCCATCGGCAGTAGTGAATTTGAAAAACTCAGTCTTTGCCAGATTCAAACGTTCAATCTTATCTGCCAAAGATCTGTTATTTTCAAGCGTGACCAATGTCCTGCTGTCACTTCTGAGAGAATATACAGGGGGTGTTTCCAAACTCATGTGTGTCAGCATATAATACTTGAAGTCTTCGCTAAAGATAGCACTGTTCTGCCCTTTCTCCGTTGTCAGACGAGTAACCTTGCCCTTGGTATCACACTTGAATATCGCAGTGCGCATAGGGCAATCATCTATTGCCTGGTAATAAAACGTACCGGTTGACGGATTGTATCCGTAAAACTCCGTTATGATATCCGTCCCACGCCCAACTTCGCACTTTTGTGTACCGTTCAGGTCATACATGTAGAGATGAGCATACCCCGAACGCTCGCTTTGGATGACAAATCCGCCAGGAACTGTCCTGAACATAGTATAAGCTGTTTCCGCTACGTAAGGTTTTACCTCGTCGCGCAGAACCAGACGACACTCGGTACTGCGAGGATTGCAGCAATAAACCTCCAAACGGTCTTGGTGGCGGTTTTGTGTCATTACCAATAGTTTATCCGGATTATCCGAGAAAGCAATACGTGGAATATATCCATCGGAATCCAGAGGAAGTTTCATCTGACGCACTGCACGGCTCTTCAGTTCATAAGTATGAACCGTTACAGTACTGTTTGCTGTACCTGGAACCGGATACTTATACTCATAACTGCCGGGATACAATGAATACTCTTCCATGGCAGGTTTCATTCCCTTGTACATAGGGAAAGAAAACATCTGCACCTTGCTTTCGTCATATCGTATCCATGCAATCATAGTGCCGTCTGCATTGAAGTCAAAACTGCGGTTCGTTACGAACTCTTCCTCGTAAACCCAGTCCGGCTTGCCATTGATGATTTCGTTAAACTTGCCATCCTTGGTTATCTGCGTCTCAGCATTGTTGTAGCGCAAACGGACCAGAAAGATGTTACCGTCACGGACGAATGCAACCATATTGCCGTCACGGCTCCACAATGGACATTCCTGTGGACCGCCGTCACTAAGCGCCTCAATGCTGCGGTTCTGCACATTATAAATATAATAGACAGCAGTATGACTGCGACGGTAGATAGGTTGTGTCTGTGTCCGCAACAGAATATCCTTACCAGTCGGAGACATTATATAGCCATCAATCTGCTTTAACTTTATCTTTCCGGTTGTATTGTCTGCATCAAACAGCACACTGACCTCCTTACCTGTCTGGAAACTGCTCAGGACAATACGCTTACCATCCTTTATCTGACCATAGTTCTGACCATCTGTCATAGGCGTTACGCCCCAAACACCATTGGCAGAAAAACTACCGTCCGTAATAGAACGGAGCGTCAGGGGTTGAGCATTCATAATCACAGTCAATACAACCGCAAATAAGCAAAGTATTGTTCTCTTATTCATACGTACTGAAATCATCGGTTGCAAAGATAAGAAAAAAAAGTAAATTATGATTAAAGCACACCGCATATTTGCATTTTTTTAATACCTTTGTGACTGATGAAAACATAATAACAGAACACAAAACAATTCAATCAACATTTATGAAAAGCAGAATACTTGCACTTTTGGCTGCAGCAACACTGACAGTCAGCAGCATTGCCAAGGTTGACTACCAGGTAGTCCCCCTACCACAAAGTATCAAGATGGAAAAGAGTGGAAAACACCTGCTGTGGAAGACAGACCGACGACCCAAGACTGTCATTGATCTCAAGAGCGACAATCCCGAGGCATACCGCATTGTCGTTGACACCAAAGGCGTAACAATTCACGGAGCCAGTGATGCTGGAGTGTTCCACGGACAACAGACGTTTCTGAAATCCATAGCCTTGGAAGAGGGAACAGAAATCTCCCTGCCATGCGCAATAATAGAGGGTGCTCCACGTTTCCAATATCGCGGAGCACATCTGGATGTTGCACGCCACTTTATACCTACTGACTTCATCTATAAATACATTGATATAATGGCCCTGCATGGCCTGAATGAGTTTCACCTGCATCTGACCGACGACCAGGGTTGGCGATTCGAGGTAAAGAGCATGCCCGAACTGGCTCTGAAGGGACAGTTCCGCCCCAACACCATTATTGGAAATAACTGCGGAATCTACGATGACAGCCCCGAGCAGGGTTACTATACGCAAGAGGAACTGCGCCGCATTGTTAAATATGCAGCAGAACGCTACATCAACATCATTCCCGAGATTGACCTGCCAGGCCATATGGTTGCCGCCCTCAGCGTGTATCCAAACCTGGGCTGTACAGGTGGTCCTTATAACGTATGGACCAAATGGGGTGTCAGCCCGGACGTCCTGTGTGCAGGCAATCCAGACGTGTTGCCTTTCCTTAAGAAGATTCTGAGCGAATTATGCGATGTATTCCCATCCAAGATTATCCACATCGGTGGTGACGAGAGTCCGCGCGACCGCTGGAAAGCATGTCCCAAGTGTCAGGCGAAGATGAAAGAACTGGGGCTTACCAAGGAAGCAGGCTTGCAGACATATATAAACAAGGAACTGGACAAATTCCTGACAGAGCGCGGCCGTATCCTCATGGGATGGGACGAGACACTGGAAGGGGGACTGAGCGAAAATGCAATGGTAATGTCGTGGAGAGGAGTAAACGGTGGTATTGCCAGCGCACGCCAGCATCACCGTGCCGTAATGACCCTAAGCGGTTGGTGTTATTTCGGCCACTATCAGCTACAGGACAAGAACAAGCAGCCATTGGCTATCGGAGGCTATACACCTGTCAGCAAGGTCTATGCATACGAACCGGTACCGAAGGAACTGACTGCCGAGGAACAGAAATATATCATAGGCGTACAATGCAATTTATGGACCGAATATATCGTAAGCCCCGAGCACGTTCAGTACATGCTGCTTCCACGCCTCACTGCACTGAGCGAGATTCAGTGGTTAGAGCCTGAGAAGAAAGACTATGAGGACTTCAAGAAGCGTCTGGCAACAATGCAGAAGATATACGACAAACTGGGATATAAATACTGCCGTCGTTACGAATAAGACACACAGGACTCATAATGAACCTGATATTGGACAATCTCACTACGGGTTACGGACATAAAACAGTATCATGCGGCCTGAATGCCATTTTGCAGGAAGGCCGCCTTACTTGCCTATTAGGTCCTAACGGCTCTGGCAAAAGCACTCTGCTGAGGACAATATCCGGAGCACAGCGTCCCCTTTCCGGTTCCGTTACAAAGACCGACAGCCATACTCTCAGCATCGTACTCACCAGCCGTATTGACGTAGCACAGTTGCACGCATGGGACGTCGTCGCAATGGGACGACATCCATATACAGGGTATTTCGGCAAACTGACGGCACTGGACGACGAGATTATTCTGGAAGCCATGCAAACTACCGGAACGCTGGATTTACGTAATCGCAACATGACATCACTTAGTGACGGCGAAGCACAAAAAGTAATGATTGCCAAGGCTCTGGCACAGCAGACCCCAGTCATACTGCTGGACGAACCGTCTGCCTTCCTGGACTTTCCCAGCAAGGTCAGCCTTATGCTGATGATGCGCAACCTGGCCCACAATCATGGTAAGACCATACTGCTCTCAACTCACGACGTATCACTTGCACTGAAAACAGCTGATACCCTGTGGTTGATGAATACGGACGGAACCATGCACACAGGCACGGCACAGCAACTCAGCTCCACCGGTGACATTGCCACGTTCCTGGGTGACAGCGCACAATATCTATGAAACAGTTTCTGCTCACCATATTGCTCATTGTATTATGCCTCACTAATATCTTTACAGGCTCTGTGGATATTCCGTTCACAGAAACCCTGCATATATTGTCAGGCCAGGATAACGGTATAAACCCATCATGGTCGTATATCATCCTGCAAAGCCGCCTGCCACAGATGCTGACAGCATTGCTATGTGGTGCAGGACTGGCCACAGCAGGACTTCTGCTACAGACAGCATTCCTGAATCCCCTGGCCGGCCCGTCAATTCTGGGTATCGACAGCGGAGCCAATATGGCAGTTGCAATTGTCATGATGCTTGCAGGAGGAACAATCACAATGATGGGAACCACACTGGGCGGTTATTTTCTGGTCATCCTCGCAGCAATGACAGGTGCAATGGTCATTATGGCCATCATAGCTTCGCTGTCAACACTGCTCAAGAATCCTGTCATGCTGCTTGTCACAGGTGTAATGATATCATATATCACCAGCAGTTTTATCTCCTTACTGCAATTCCATACGACTGAACATGGTCTGCAAGCCTTTACCTTCTGGGGAATGGGCGGTTTCACTGGCGTCACATTGGAACGCCTCCCTGTCTTCGCCGGTCTGATGTCCGTGTGCCTTGTACTATCCATCCTACACATCAAACCACTGGATGCAATACTCCTGGGAGACGCATACGCACAGAATCTGGGGATAAACACTCAGCACATGAACCGCAGGCTCTTCCTGATAGCAGGACTAATTACGGCAACATCCACGGCATTCTGCGGTCCCATATCATTTGTCGGACTTGCCACGCCACACATTTCGCGCATGCTATGCCGCACCGCAACGCACCGCACGCTGATACCAACCACCATGCTGCTTGGGGCATGCATCTGCCTATTGTGCAACCAGCTATGCACATTGCCATCATCTACAACCCTGCCCATCAACACCATCACACCGCTATTCGGTGTACCTGTTATATTATGGGTGATACTGAAAGGGAACAGAGAGTAAAGTCAGGGATCTATCATGAAATAGCTCTTCCGGGCCTTGATACCCAGTTCAGGATGCAAGATTGCCACCAGGTTCTCGAGCAGAAGTTCAGGATGAAAAGGTATTTCCTGAAAATACTCACTGGACGAACTGTTACATACCAGCAAACGGGCCCTTATAGGTTTCAGTGCAGGAAAGTCGGCATCTATCTGCTGACGCGTAAGCGGTCCGAAACTCTTAATCAACCAGTAATCGGCACCTATGGCGCGATCCAAGATCTGCTCTATGCTCAACGGCCTAACTCCCGTACCCTCCAAATCCGCAAACAGATACCTTGCACCTGCATCGGCGTATAGTCTTGCAGTCGTAGAACCGGAACACGGAACATTCCATATACCCTGATACGGACGCTCGGCCAACAATGTAGGATGCGTTCTTGCCCCTGCAGCCATTTCCTTTAGCGAATTATACCGTGACTCGACCGAGGCAAATATACTGTCTGCCATCTCCTGCTTACCTAACAAGATACCGAACAGGCGTATCCACTCGGCACGTGCCAATGGCATAATCTCCATATAATCGGCACATTCCAGAATTGGTATTCCCAATCTCTCCAGCTTGTCATTCATCTGCTGCCCCTCGTACGGAGAACTGAGCAAAACATCGGGGCTGAGACTTATAATATGCTCGATACTGGGCTGCATACTGCTACCCAGGTTCACTATGCTGCCATTGTGCACGCCTGCCAGTATCATCGAATCCGTCAAATACTGAACATCGCAAATTCCCCCTACGGCATCCACGCTGTTCAGCTCGCGCAACAGTGCTGCATGAACAATGGAATATACTCCAGCATTCCTTATCGGCACCTGCAATCTGATTCTGCGCAAGACCGAACTGTCCGGGAAATTAGAACTACTTCTTTGCCATGGGTTTCTGACAGTTACCTCAACCTCGTTGCCGTCCTGTACAACAGTCAGGAGACGCGCATAACGAAAACGAATGGTATCGCCCGTGGTCAGGCAGCGTTCAGTACGTCTTGTGCATGACGAACACAAGAGCACGACAATCTGTAACAGAAAAATAAAGCGTTTCAACGTATGTCTATCAATTTATGCATCTGCAGGCTCAAGTGCCACTGTGGGTGCTCCTTACAATACAGGACTGTCTGCTCGGTAATCAGACGATTGATTTCTGCATCGCCTGTATCCATGGGCTGAAGCGAAAATACCTGGGCACGGAATCCCTCATATTGTGCAACATTTATCTTGCCGTCATAGACAACCTTCAGTTCATCCACGCTATCCAACTGCAACGCAGTACCCTCCTTGGGCGAACACGTAACCCAGTCAATACCTGAGGGTAACTGACGAGTGCCATTTGTCTCTATCTGCACAAACCATCCATCGTCGTGCAGAAGGTCTATCAATTCGGCCGTAACCTGCAGCGAAGGCTCACCACCGGTAAGCACAACATGAATACCATTGATGACATGAGCGAAAAGCGACAGACTGGACACTGCATCCCTTACGCGGTCCACTATCTGTCTGTCTGTCATTTCGTACCCATCAGCATGGTCCGTATCACAGAAAGTGCAATTAAGGTTGCAACCGCTGAAACGCACAAAGACACTGGGAGTTCCTGTCCAACGACCCTCTCCCTGCAAGGAATAGAAAATCTCGTTTACCCTCATTCAGTCCTTCTCGTAAATTGCGGTATTACCAAAATTCTCCTCAACCTCTACACGATAGCAGAATGGCACGTTGTCACAGATCCAACGGGCAATATTCTCGGCAGTAGGGTTGAAATCAAACATGTCGTTCAGATTCTTATGGTCCATCTTGTCCTTTACCAAGCGCTTGATATCTGCAAAATCAATAACCATACCATTCGAATTAAGGACATCATTCTTACAGAACACAGTTATATACCAATTGTGACCGTGCAATCCCGCGCACTTGCTTTCGTAATCCAGAGTGAGGTGGTGGCTACCCGACACCTCGATGCGTTTCTTTATGTAATACATGTCTGTTGTTTTATTATCGGATGCAAAATTATACAATCTTTTGCACAAATGCAATAATTCGTGCATTTTTGCCTTTATGTCAAACGAGGTTTTACCTGTAACTCACCCTGTGCACTGCATTCTGACGCATGTCCGCCATTTCACTTTTGATGCACCTTGCCATAATCCGAGAATATTTCTGATGCAAAGTTACAATCTCCACGGCAAATTTCTAAATACACCACGCTGGATTTTATATTCCACGTCGCAGAAGATTACTTCCACGTCGCAGAATCTTAATTCCACGTCGCAGAATATATATTCAGCACTGCAGAATAAAGAATTGAATATGGTGAGAGAAAGAAAAATCCATGGAAAGAGAAAGAATTATCCGTGGAGAGGGAAAGAAATCTTAATTTAGAATCGAAGTATCTTCATACAACAAAAATGGATATCAATTATTTTTTTCTTTTATTGGATACCACTTTAACAATTTTTTTTGTAAATTTGCGACTGGATATTATTCAATATATTAACTAAAATAATCACATCATGAAAAAAATCTACTTCCTTTTAGCAATGCTGATTCTAACAGTCAGCAGTGCATGGGGACAAGTTGTAACAGATCGTAGCAGTGCGGGAAACCCAATGACTTATGATCAATTCAAGGCTTTTGCCGGAACAGGCAAGCGCTTT
>ODAI011487160.1_pt1 | contig 21679 bp, 19 predicted proteins | sample 1539321 | NCBI WGS metagenome assembly ODAI01 (sample SAMN02144231, study PRJEB22623) | gut metagenome | biome: sheep rumen | host: Ovis aries | place: New Zealand | reverse complement strand
GATACAACTACCACAATTGACACAACAACATCTACTGACACAACAACTACAACAACCACAACCACAACATCCACATCTACAACATCTACTACTACTATAACAGTTCCTGCCGGCGCTATCGTATGGCAGATCGACACAGTAGAGGCAGATCCCGGCGAGACAGTAACTCTCAACGTTAAGGTTCTCGATCCTAACGGAGTTAACCTCCCGATCGGCGGTGCTCAGTACGTTATCAAGCAGGTAACACCTATTGAGTATGTAAGCGCTTCCGAGACCTCAGAGGCTTACTCAAGTGCTATTGAGGCAAATTCTGCAACTCAGGAATACGCATTTGCAAGTGCTGACGGTTCTGCAGTTATCGGTGCTGACGGTGCAGTTATAATGACTCTTACCTACAAGGTGCCTGAGGACTGCGCAGCAGGTACATATCCTGTTACATTTGCTGACAAGGACTTCTTCTTCGTATCCTCCGCAGACGGTCTCTCAATGACAAATCAGGTTATCCCGCTCGATGGTGCAATCATCGTTAAGGCTCCGACAACCACATCTACAACAACCACAACTACAACTACAACAGATACAACTACAACTGATACAGACACAACAACTACTTCGACCGACACAACAACAACTACAACTACAACAACTACAACAACAACAACTACAACAACTTCTACGACAACTACACTTCCTCCGCTTCCGGACGGTGCAGTTATCTGGATGGGTGAGACAGTTGAAGGCAAGCCCGGCGACACAGTTGAGCTCAGCTTCAATATCGTTGATCCTAACAATTCACAGCTTCCTATCTCCGGAGCACAGTTCCTCGTTACAATTGGCGGCGAGAACTTCGTGATCGCAGGAGCAGAAGGCTCAGATGCTTACACAGCTGAAATTGAGAAGAACAATGAAACAGGTGAGTACGCATTTGCTAACGGCATTGGCAACGCAGTTGCTTCTGCAAACGGCAAGTCAGTAGTTAAGTTCTCTATCACGATCCCTGAGGATGCTACTGAAGGCGAGTACATTGTTGATATGCACGATCATCAGGCAACTGATGAGAACGGTGCAGATATCACAGACAAGGTACTCATCATCGATGGTAAGATCATCGTTCTTCCTAATGGACATGACAACGAAATTATAAAGACATACGCAGTTCTCGAGACAGTTCCTGGCTTCTACTTCAGCCACGACGACGGCACAACACGCGGCCGCGGCTTCTCATTAGGCCAGATCAAGTCCTTCAAGCTCATCGACGTTTACGAAGATGGCACAGAGGTGGAGAGAACTGATGCTGACGCAACACTCCTCAACTACAACGGAAAGACTCCTGCCGGCGTTTATGACGAGGCCCGCACAAACTTTACATACGATCACGATGTACAGGTTTACTACGGCGATACACCTCTCACAGACAAGGACGGAAATCCGCTCTACATCACAGCATACATCGGCGTTAAGGGCGATATCAACCTTGACAACAAGGTAACCGCAGTTGACGCATCCTACGCTCTCGTTTACTACGCAGATCTCTCAGCAGGTTCTGACGGACAGCTGGTAGACCCGAACACAGTTCTTCTCTCACGCAGCCCGCTCGTAAGCGGTCCTGACAGCATCATGGATCATTTCGCTGCATTCCTCGGTGACGTCAACGAAGACGAGTATTCGGCTGATAACTGGGCTAAGACAAAGAGCGACAGAAAGATCATCGCTGTTGATGCATCGCTTATCCTCGTTTACTATGCAGAGCTGAACAATCTTATCGGTCAGTATGATCCTGAGCCGGTACCTGAGTCAGCACAGCAGGAGACCTGGGATAAGGTTTGCCCGAGCAGAAATGCAAGCAAGTAATTCTGACGGCAAATAACAAAACAAAAAAAGCAGACCTTCGGGTCTGCTTTTTTGTTGCGAAGGCGAAGGATAAATTGGAAAAAACTTCGTATTGACGCAGTAAAGGAGGAGTGGTATAATAGGCGTATAAAGCAAATGGTCTAAAAGGGAGCTGCATATTGCGTATAATTGTGTGAAGATTGTGAAATAAGCACAAAAATAAGTCCGATTAATCGGCAATTATTTTTGAAAAAAATGCAGTCTTACGCTTGACTTATGAGGTCGAATGTGCTAAAATGTAGTTATGAATTTCTGGGATAGCTATACGCTCTTGCGGTATTATCCCCGGAATTAAGCCTGCAAAGATAGACCTTGTACATAAGGGGACATTGAAACGGGCAAAAAAATATGATAGAGAGGTATAGAACAATGAAGAATTCATTATTCAAGAGAGCAATTGCCGCAGCAGCTGCTGTACCGCTTGCTCTCACGCAGAGTCTCACATACTCCTTTGCAGCAGACGAAGATACGGTTTCTGTAGCAGCTGCTGAGACTCAGACACAGGATGAAAAGTCCTTCACACTTGATTCACTCCTCTACATTGCTCCTGCAAAGGTAAGCACTGAGTCCGAGTGGAACCTCAAGATTGATGCTGCTATCGATGAGCTCATCGGCGGCGGCGCAGTAACAGGCAACATAGACCTTACAGGCATCTCAAAGTCCGTAGTTGCTAACGCAGGCGGCTATGCAGACCTTGCTAAAGCTTTCGTAAACTCAATTTCTGAAGCTAAGTACGAGATCAATGCAAACGGTGATATCGTTATCACTGCTAAGCTTGCTAACCTCGGACAGGCACTCAGCGCTGACTTTGACAAGTCACTTGGTGAACTTTCTAAGAAGCTTGCTGAGAAGTACGGCGATTCTTCACTCGCAAACATTGACTGGGCTTCTGTAAACACAGACGGTACTGCTCAGATCACTCTCTCTACTTCGCAGCTTGATCTCGAGACAACTGTTCCGGTAAAGGTTCAGTTCACTCCCGATGGCGGTTCAGCTCTTGGTGCAGCTGATACTATCGAATTCATCAACTCCAAGATCAATGAATTCAAGGAAGTTGCTAACAAGGCTATCGATGCTTCTGCCCTTTCTGCTGACGCTAAGGCAGCTGCTAAGGCTGATGCTGAGGAGAATATCAATAAGTATTCAAAGCTTGTAAACAGAGCAAACAACCTCCTCAACAAGATTCAGAACTTCAAGAAGTCTGCTGATTACTCTGAGAACGGAAACATCTCCGGTTTACTCAATGACCTCAACAACTTCGCTAAGAAGTACAACAGAACTGTTCCTTCAACTGCATCTGCTGTAGCTGCTAACACAACTGTTTCCAATGTTTACAGCGATGTTGTCGGACAGCTCAACACAGCTATCGCTCCTTATTCTTTCGATGTAGAAGCTGATGCACTCGGCACATTTGCTGACAAACTCACAAATGTAACACTTGAGGCTGCAAACGGCAAGGCTGTTATCACAGGTCAGTTTAAGGATGCTGAGGCTGAGCAGGTAAAGGCTCTCTTTAATGATGATGCAACACTTGCATACGTTGACTCCTATAAGGTTATCACAGCTACTCTGACAACAACTTCACTTGATGCTGGCAACTTCTCAGTAGATGTCAAGATCAAGAGAATCATCGAGACAGAGACTAAGACAACTACAACATCTACTACATCTACAACAACTACAACATCCACAACTTCAACAACATCATCCAGCACTTCATCCTCTACAACTTCTTCCACAACATCCTCTACAACTTCTTCCACAACTTCTTCAACAACTACCTATGTTGTAACAACTGCTGTTAAGGATTACTATGCTGAGATCGAATCCCAGTACGGTTTCTATACACAGTTTGACGAAGAATTCTCACCCAAGCAGGTAAACGGCGTTACTATCCACGTTCTCTACAACGAGGGATATACTAACGACGAGGGCGAGCTTGTTATCACAGGCGAGCACGAGGGCGCTGTTATTGACGCTAAGATGAACTTCAGCTACGGCGACAAGACTCCCGCAAATACATACGATGCAACAGTTGAGAACTTCAAGTATGCTATCCCTGTAGTTTACACAGGTGAGGACGTACTTGCTGACGACGGCGTAACAGTACTCGTTAAGGCTGGCGATACACTCAAGCTTGAGAACGGCGAAGATGCTGCTGTAACAGCTTACATCGGCGTTAAGGGCGATGCTAACCTCGACGGTAAGATCTCCGCAGTTGATGCTTCTTACGTACTCGTTTACTACGCTGACATTTCAGCCGGTGTTGCTGACGGTGAGATCATTGATCCTCAGACAGTAAGACTCTCAAAAGAGAATCCGCTCGCAAGCGATCCTGCAGGTATCTATGATAACTTCGCAGCATTCCTTGCTGACGTAAAGACCGACATCAGTGCATCACAGGCTTGGAGCGTTGGTAAGGGCCAGCTCAATTCAGATTCTACCCGTGCTATCATCGCAACAGATGCTTCTGCGATCCTCATTTACTATGACCTTCTGAACGAAGGAAATGAGCCTACAGCCGCAACATGGGCAAAGGCTCTCGGCTAAGCCGCGGATCAAATACTATGTTTAATACCTGCCGCTGAAATATGCGGCAGGCAACATAAAATAATCAATTATCTGAAAGGAAAGATTACAATGAAGAAGACAAACCTTAAGAGCCTCTTTGCTGCTCTTGCTGTTTCTGCAGTAGCTGTATCTGCAACATCTGTTGCTGCTTCAGCTTCTGACTACTCAAAGTCTATCACAGACGCTCACAACAATACTGAGGTCGCTTACGACGGCAGCGCTTATGTTACTACCCTCGATCCCAGCACTGCTGCTACAAAGGCTCAGATCATCATCGACAAGGTAAAGGTTGATGCTGCTGTTGCTCCTGGCTCAAAACAGACAGTTAACGTTGCAGTAAGCGGCGCTGACAAGAAGTACGCTTCTGTTGGTATCCACTTCCTCTACGACACACGTCTTACAGTTGTTAACAACGATGACGGCGAGTGCGTTACTTACGGTGGAAGACTCGGTTACGAGTGCAGAAACCTCGGCAGCGGCGAGCTCTTCGTTTCACACGATGGTTCTTCTGATAAGGGTGTAGACGATCCTGCTGTATGGTCCATCCAGTTCCAGCTCCCTGCTGATGCTAAGGCTGGCGATCTCTATCCTATCGGTATAGAGTACAGAACAAATGCTGTAACAGAGGACTGCTTCACAAACGCTTACGATGATGCTGATGGTAAGCTCATGCAGGCTTATGTATTCACACAGGGTATCACAAACGGTTATATCCAGGTTGAAGGCGGCACAACAACTTCTACAACTACAACTACTACCACAACAACAACAACAACTACTACTACAACTACATCTACAACATCTACAACTTCTACAGCATCTGATACAGGTTCTACAACTTCAACAACTTCTACATCTGGTTCAAACACAACAACAACTTCAACAGGCGCTGGCTCAACAACAACAACTACAGCTCAGGATGCTCCTAAGACTGGTGTTGCTGGTGTAGGCGTAGCTGCTGCTGGTCTTGCTGTTGCAATCGGTACTGCTTTTGCTCTCAGAAAGAGAGAGGACTAATTAAAAAGTCCAGATAAACCAAATAATTAAGGCTCTCCGAAAGGAGAGCCTATTTTTTATACTAAATCCCTGAACGTTGAAAGATAAAGATGACGAGCGAAATATTGTATGTCAGGACAGACGACGCCGGCAAGCTTTCGCACAGCAAGGAAGATAACGCGGACAGACGGAATATATGGCGCCGGATTTGTCTGCTGTTGTTCAGGGGATCAGTATACGTCCTTGCGAACGGGCGGGACGTAGTTCACGCCGCCCATACCGTCGATATTTCCGCGCTTCATCGCGCCGAAGATGCGCTCGCGGAATCCGTGGTCGGAGCGTTCCATTTCACGGACAAATTCCTTCATACGCTGACGGTTAGTATTGCCGTCAGCAGGGCATTTCGATTTAACTACAGGGAGGGATGTGCGCCTTGCCGCGCGGCGGATCTCCTTTTCATCTGCGAAAAGCAGGGGGCGAATCATGTAGAGGTCCTTCTTTTCAAGGTGAGTGACAGGCGAGAAGCATCCGATTCGTCCCTCGTTGAAAAGGTTCATGAAGAAGGTCTCGACAGCATCGTCAAGATTATGACCGAGAGCGATCTTGTTGCAGCCGAGCGCGACCGCCTCATTATGCAGAGCACCACGCCTTAAATGAGCGCAAAGGCTGCAAGGATGTTTTTCCTTTCGGACGTCAAAAACAATGCTGCCGATCTCTGTAATTATGACTCTGTGCTCAATTCCGAGAGAATCGCATAGTTTGGTGACAGGGGAGTAGTCACACCTCTGACCGCTGAATACCGGGTCGAGAGTAACAGCGACGATATCGAAGCTTTTTCCGATGAACCGGCGGAGCTGAGCAAGGCCGTAAAGCAGCACAAGACTGTCTTTGCCGCCGGAAACTCCAACGCATATCTTATCTCTGTCCTGGATCATATCGTATTCCTGAATGGCCTTTCGCATATGGCCGAGAATTTTCTGCATAACTGCCTCCAAAGAATTAGTATAGTAAAATTATAGCACATCCGTAGCTGATGTGTCAATCGTAATATAAATACGCCCGGGAACGATGCTTTTTCACTGAAAAATTACAAAAACACTTGCATTGTGAGATAAAATATAGTATAATATTTATAAGTGAAAGTTTCCGGCAGATTCCGACTGCCGACTGCGGGAGCAGCAACCCGCTGAAAGGAATTGAAAAATGACGCCACAGCTAAAGAATCTACTGATAATCCTCGGTGCGATCTCTGTTGTGCTGATTGTGATAATCATGTGCTTCGGCGAAAAAAGCGCTCTCAGGGTCAGATTAAGACGTTTCCTTGAAGCTGACCCGGCTCAGCCGGCACAGCACCGCGCTGTCAGCAACTCAAAAGTCTCAGCGCCGGCGGATGAATACGAGCAGAAAAGCACCTCTGAGCCGATCGTTGTCATGGCTACCCTTATCAGGAAGTCCGACGAGCACCGCCGAGTGATCGAAAGCTCCGGAAAGGAGCGCCTTGAAAACGAATACTATGAGCTCATCTTTGTAACGCGCAAGGGTAAAAAGCTGAAGATAGGCTGTTCGGCGGAGGCTTATCCCCGAGTGCCGTTCAACCAGCAGGGCTCGCTTACCTATAAGCGGAATACCCTTGTCAAATTCAAATACTACGAGGACACTGTATTAAATTGAGGGCGGCTTATTTGCCGCCCCTTTATGCTTATGGAGGGATCATGGTTAATTTCAACAACGACTGGGACGAGCTGCTCAGAGACGAATTTAATAAGGATTATTACCTCGAGCTTCGCCGGAAACTTATCCAGGAGTACCGCACACAGCGGATCTTTCCGGGGATGTACGACATTTTCAACGCGATGAAACTTACGTCATACAATGATGTAAAGTGCGTTATAATTGGTCAGGACCCATATCACGGTGAAGGTCAGGCACACGGTCTGAGCTTTTCGGTGCGCCGTGGAATTGCTCCGCCGCCTTCACTTGTCAACATATTCAAGGAAATACGCGATGATGTTGGCATAGACAATCTCGGCAAGCACGGTGATCTGACTAAGTGGGCAGAAAGCGGCGTACTTCTTCTGAATTCCGTGCTGACTGTCCGCGCCAATCAGGCGCGTAGCCACCGCGGACTTGGCTGGGAAAACTTCACTACAGACGTTATAAAGCTGCTGAACGAGCGCGAAAAGCCCATAGTATTCATGCTGTGGGGAGGCGATGCAAAGCAGAAGCGACAGTTTATCACGAACAGGCAGCATCTTGTGCTGACAGCAGCTCACCCGAGCCCGCTTTCGGCATACAATGGTTTTTTCGGCTGCCGTCACTTTTCAAAGGCTAACGAATTCCTCCGAGCAAATGGCATGACGGAGATAAACTGGTCGATAGACTGACCGGAAGGAGCTTCTATGAGGATAAGAGATATTTTTGAGAACAAGACAGTATTTTCGTTCGAGGTTTTTCCCCCGAAAAAAACAAGCACGATTGACACGATATATGATACCCTTGACGAGCTTCGGGGACTTTCTCCGGACTTCATAAGTGTGACGTTCAGCGCAGGCGGAAGCAGCAACAATGCACTTGCCTGCGAGATAGCCTCGCGCATCAAAGAAAGCGGTGTAATTCCGATGATACACCTTCCCTGCATCAATTATACCCGTGATGAGATCGCAGCTACTCTTGGTGATATAAAGAGCCGCGGGATAGAGAATATCCTTGCACTCAGAGGTGACGTAAACCCCGATATCCCGCCGAAGAAGGAGTTCCTGCACGCGAGTGACCTCATCAGGTTTATCAGGGAGAACGGTGACTTTGACATTGCCGGTGCGTGCTACCCTGAGTGCCACCCGGACTGTTCCACTCTTGAGGAGGACATTGCCAACCTGAAGCGCAAGGTCGAGTCGGGCGCTGACCACCTCATAAGCCAGCTTTTCTTCGATAATTCGTCGTTCTACGAGTTTCTGTGGAAGGCGAGGGCGGCAGGTATAACCGTTCCGATCGAAGCAGGTATAATGCCGGTAGTCAACAAAAAGCAGATCGAGCGCATGGTCACGACCTGCGGCGCGAGTCTGCCGAAGAAGTTTGTCAAGATAATGCAGAGGTTCGAGCATAGTCCTGAGGCGCTGCGCGATGCCGGGATAGCCTACGCTGTGAACCAGATAGTTGACCTTGCGGCGAGCGGTGTTGACGGTATACACCTTTATACGATGAATAACGCCTACGTTGCCCGGAAAATAAGCGAGGCTGTTTCCGGTATAATCGGAAGTCCTAAGATTAACCTGATGTGAATTGGTAAAAAGTCCATTAAAATTAACCATTCGTCCATCTGTGGTCTGACAAATATGGTAAATTGCCTATAATTACATCGTATTTCTATGGAAAATTGATATTGACATTACGCTATCAAAAATGTTATAATATAAAAAAGTGTGTAAAAATTCATATCATCTTAACTTTGTTTTCATAAAGGAGTTCCTACTATGAAAAAATTAAAAGCATTACTTTCTGCAATGCTCATGCTTTCTACTGTTCTTGTTTTCTCCGGCTGCGGAAGCGACGACTCCTCATCGTCTATCAGCAACCCTATGGACGAAGGCAAAAAACAGAGCCTCACTGAGGTCGCTAAGGAGTCAGGCCTCCTCACCGGCGAGCTCAGCAACAAGAATATCAAGTGGCTTGCGAGCTGGGATATAAATCCGGACGGCACTGGCAAGAAAACTCCTGCCGACCTTACCCTCTTTCAGGAAATATACGGCGGAAATATTGAGTATTACCACAGCGAATTCGGTCAGCGTTACAGCGACCTCGGAACATATATCAGCAGCGGCGAGGGCATAGATTTCTTCTATGCAGGTGACCTTGATGCTTTCCCGAGCGGCGTCCTCAAAGATCAGTTTGTCTCAATCGATGACTATATCGACTTCGATTCAGAGCTATGGAAGGATGTAAAGATCGCCAATGACCAGTTCATCTGGGGCGGAAAGCACTATATCGCTGTTGCTCAGGCTACCGGCGATAACGTAGCCTGCATCTACAACCGCAAGACCATTCAGGAGGCAGGTCTTGAAGACCCTGCCAAGCTCTATGAGGAGGGTGAATGGGACTGGCACGCTTTCGAGGATATGCTTGAAAAGTTTGTTGACGTTGATAATAAGCACTATGGTATCGACAGCTGGTGGTTTGAGTTTGGTCTTATGAATACCGTCGGAGTCCCGCCTGTCGGCATCGAGGACGGAAAACTCAGAAGCTACATTGATACCGAGGAAATGGAGCGCGTCCAGAACTGGATGTATGAGCTCTATCAGAAGGGATATATCGCCATTGGCGTGGGTGACTACGGCTGGACCTCCAGACCGCAGTACATTGGCGAGGGCAAGCTCCTGTTCTACCCGCAGGGACTCTATGCCTTGTACGCCACAAAGGATCAGTGGACAAAACAGTTCGGCGAGGACGTATTCTTCGTTCCGATGCCGAAGGACCCGAATGCTGACGAGTATTATATACCCGTCGGAATAGAGGCTTATGCTTACGTCAACGGCGGTCAGAATCCTGAGGGCGTAACTAAGTTCCTTGACTGCAAGCGATTCTGCATAACCAATGAGACAGCCTGCGAGATCGCCGATTCTATATTTATAGATGACTACGGCTGGACCCAGGAAATGGTCGATATGAGGACGGAAATGAACCGCCTCGGTGCTGAGCATCCGATATTCGATCTTTCAAGAGGTGTATCTACAGACTGTGCAGAGCTTCTTGACTCCTATCTCAGAAATTCGTCCAGAGGAACTCCGTGGAACGAGACCTTCGGCGAGATCAATGAGACAGTCAAGAACTATATCAACGAGGTGAACAAGAACGCTTAATGTCACTGTATATGAACCTTCGATCGTCCATATATTCTTGGAATAACAATTGATCCAGAATTATGTTTTTGCATTTTCTTAAAAGGAGGTAATGAATATGGAGACTGTTCTCGTAACTGGAGGCTGTGGACTTATCGGTCAGCATATCTGCTCCGGACTCCTGAAAAAGGGATATGAAGTAATTGCTGTTGATAAAGAGCCAGGCATCTATAACGAGGGTAAGCTGCATTATTCGTTCATTCAGGCTTCTCCGGACGATAAGAACGCTTATGCGGAGATATTTGAAAAGAATAATATCAGCGTACTTGTCCATGCAGCGTGTACCGTTGATAACGACTTCGGTCCGATCATCGGCGACGCTGAGATAAATATGTCAAAGCACTGCGACAAGTTCATCTATCGTTATGCGATGATGTGCGATTCGATGAAGAAGGTGATCCTTCTCAGCACCGATCAGGTGTACGAATTTCCCAAAACGCGCGAGCCTATCCGCGAGGATGGAGAGCTCAAACCGCGCACAAATTATGCTGATCTGAAATTTTCTTCCGAAAAGGCACTGTTTTCTGAAATGTCCCGCCATAAGGACGAGGAGGGCGAGTACAAGGTAATGTGCTGTATCGCGCGGTTTTCACCGGTTTACACGCATTCCTACACCGATAACCTGATCGCTAAGATCACTGATCCAAAGGACGGCGCAATGTTCGTATCGGGAAAGGGTCAGTACGGATTTCAGCTCTGCTGCGTACACAATCTGGTGGACTTCATTCTCTGCTTCGTCAAGAATGCGGACAATATGACCTATGCAGGCGTTTACAATGTCAGCGACAAGCTCCTGACAACTGCGGCGGATATCATAACCTTCATGCGCGAGAATTATACCCTCGGAGCTGTTGTACAGCGTTCGCCGGGCGGTGCGATGTCGAAGCTGAAGGGGCTTTTCTCCGCGAATAAGGACGAAAAGACTAACTATCGCTACCTTGATATGTCTAAGCTCGAGAATAACAATATGCTTGACAACACAAAGGCGGCAAAGCTCACGACTTTCCGCTGGGATATCCACAATACAAAGTAAAGCTTCGCCCCTGTACTTCGGTATAGGGGCGTTGATATAGGAGGGAACTATGGCTTACCTGAATGAGGCAGAGTGGGCTTATGACGAAGTGCGCGGGATATACACCGCGAAGGATATCGTTACTGCTACGGCTTTCGATGATGCGATACAGGAAGGCTTGCGTGCGATAGAGGACGATTCGTGGTGGTTCGAGTACCGTGCGGAGGTAATACTGCGGCTTATGGAGCGTTATTTCAGGAAGGACCGGATGACCCTCGATATAGGCGGCGGAAATGGTTATACCTCCGGCAAGGCGCAGCAGAACGGCTGGAAAATGGGCATTATTGAGCCTAATCCAAAGGCTTGCCTTAACGCGAAGCAGCGCGGTATCAGCGAGGTATGCTGCGGAGCCGTCACGGAGAGCTCAGTGCTTGACAGCTCGGTATATCAGATGACTCTGCTGGACGTTCTGGAGCATATTGAAGATGACGAAGGTTTCCTGAAGCTGCTCTGCCGGAAGCTTGTTCCCGGCGGCAGACTGCTTATAACTGTTCCGGCGTTCAGATGCCTCTGGAGCAGCGAGGACAACGTTGCAGGGCACTTCCGGAGGTACAGGATAAGAGAGCTGAGCCGGCTTGTGAAGAAATGCGGCTTCCGCGTTAGCTACCGGAGCTTTTTTAGGGGATCCCTGTTCCTGCCGATACTTTTTGTCCGCGTGTTTATGGAGAGGATAGGCTTGCTGAAGCCGCAGCAGGAGCGCTCCGACAGTGAACGCAAGAGGATAGCCGACGTCCAGTTCCGCAAGCGAAGCGGGATTACAAGTGCCGTGCTCAGACTCTTACAGAGCGTCGAAAAAAGTCTCATGAAAAAATCGGACAGAGTACCCTTCGGGAGCAGCATCATACTTGCCGCTAAGAAAAAATAACCTCCTCCGGGTTTTATGACTGCCTGGAGCCTTTATTGCGGAGCTTATGATTGTTCCCTGCGATGATACACAGATTCCACAATAACAAAACTGCCGCTGTAATACAGCGGCAGTTTTACATCATAGACATAATCTCCGGGGTAGGTATTTATTCTATGACGGTATAGTTATCGGAGGCAGTGTCTTTGGTTGCGTGTTCCGTGACACTGAGGACCTTGACTTTAAGCGGGCGGGAGCCCATATTTATCTCGATGATATCGCCGACCTTGACGTCGTAGCTTGCACGGGCGATCCTGCCGTTTACGGAAATTTTCTCGGCGTCGCAGGCTTCGTTGGCGATAGTGCGGCGTTTGATGAGCCGGGTGACTTTGAGGTATTTATCGAGCCTCATACATACTCCTTTCAAGATGAAAAGGGGCGGAAGACCGCCCCCTCGACATTGATTACTTGTTAACAGCTTCTTTAAGAGCTCTGCCGGGCTTGAAGGCGGGAGCCTTACTGGGCGGGCAGACCATCTTCTTCTTGGTTCTGGGATTTATACAGGTCTTTTCGCCTCTCTCTCGTACCTCGAAGGTGCCGAAGCCGGTGATAGAGACCTTTTCGCCCTGCTGGAGCGAGTCGTTGATTACAGTGATTGCAGCATCGAGAGCAGCGGCAGCGTCCTTCTTGGTGCAGCCAGCCTTGTCAGCTATAGAACTGATGAGTTCGGTTTTAGTCATTTGATTTTTCCTCCGGATCAATAATATTTTTAGCTTTTGCCCAATAAACGTCAAGTTCTTCAATAGGCAGTTCCTTCATATCGAGCTTATCTGCAGCGGTAAGCTCCTCTGTAACGGCAAAGCGCCTTATAAATTTGTCAGTGGAAGATTTCAGGGCGAGTTCAGCGTCCACGCCGAGATGACGGGCGGCGTTCACACAGGAGAAAAGCAGATCACCGAGCTCCTCCTCGATATTAGCCTTGTCCCCGGCAGCTACAGCCTTGTCGAGCTCAGCTTTTTCGGCTTCGATACAAGCGATCGCGTCCTCAGCGCATCGGAAGTCCATACCGGCTCTCATAGCGCGTTTGCCGACCTTCTGAGCTCTCATGAGGGCAGGGAGGGACTTTGCAACGCTATTGAGTGTATCGGTATATGTTTCCTGTCCCTTAGTCTTCATCTTGATAGCGTCCCAGTTTTTGAGCACCTGATCGGTGTTATCGGCGAGGACATCGCCGAAGACGTGGGGGGGACGGACGATGAGCTTCTTGCAGACCTCATCGCAGACATCGTCGAAGTTGAAGGTGCCGGCCTCCTCCTCAATGCGGCTGTGGAAGACCACCTGGAGGAGTACATCGCCGAGTTCTTCGCGGAGCAGCGCGGTATCTTTAAGGTCGATAGCCTCGATGACCTCGCAGGTCTCCTCGATGAGGTCCTGTCTGATAGAATTATGAGTCTGTTCTCTGTCCCAGGGACAGCCGCCCTCGCCGCGCAGCAGTCTTACGATGTCAACAAGATCGCCGATCCTGTAATAATTTTTCTGCTGATATTCGACCATAGAAAAACTCCCTTAATGACGGGCCACATACTATAATACCCTATATTTCGGGAAATTGCAACCCGTTTCTGAATTTTTTGTCAATTCGGCAAAATAAATGCCTAAAAAAGCAGCCTGATTGTTAATAATAACGTAAAATACCGGTAATAAACTGCGCCTATTACTTAAGGTCAACAAATCCGACCTTGTGGAAGACCTTTGCGACAGTGCGGGACGAGAGGTGCATTGCGCGCTCAGCGCCCTCTGTATAGCACTTTTTCAGGTAAGCCTTGTCAGCTATGAGGCGGGCGAATTCCGTTCTTACCGGTTCAAGACTGTCAGCGACAGCCTCACCGACGGCGAGCTTGAAGTCACCGTAGCCCTTGCCGGCAAATTCCGACTCGATAGAGGCGAAGTCCTTGCCTGTAGCCACGGAATAGATAGTCATGAGGTTATTAATGCCGTCCTTGCCCTCGCGGTAGCAGACCTCAGCCTCACTGTCGGTGACAGCGCGCTTGAACTTGCGTATGATAGTGTCCTTATCGTCGAGGATGAGGATGCAGGCGTTGGGATTTTCGTCGGATTTGGACATCTTCTTTGTGGGTTCCTGCAAGGACATTACCTTAGCGCCGACGTTTATGATATATGGCTCAGGCAGGGTGAAGAAGTCGCCGTAGCGCTGGTTGAAGCGCTGAGCGATATTTCTTGCGAGCTCGAGGTGCTGCTTCTGGTCGATGCCGACGGGAACGAAGTCAGCGTTATACGCGAGGATATCGGCAGCCATGAGCGAGGGGTAGGTAAAGAGCCCGGCGTTGATATCGTCGGGGGGCTTCTGGCTCTTGTCCTTGAACTGCGTCATGCGGGAGAGCTCTCCGAACTGCGTATTGCAGCAGAGGATCCAGTTGAGCTCCGCGTGCGTGGGAGCGTGGCTCTGGATGAAGAGAATGGACCTTTCGGGGTCGATGCCGCAGGCCATGAGCAGGGCATAGGAGTTGAGGATATTCTGGCGGAGCTTTGCGGGCTCCTGCTTTACGGTAATAGCGTGCATATCCGCGACGCAGTAGATGCAGTTATATTCGTCCTGGAGGGGCGCCCAGTTTCGTACAGCTCCGATGTAGTTGCCGAGGGTGAAGGTGCCGGTGGGCTGGATAGCGCTGAAAATGAGCTTTTTTTCTTCCATTCGTCCGGCTCCTTACTTTGCAGCCTTGCGCTGCTCAGCGTCGTCCTTGAGCTGGCAGTTCCTGAGCTCGGCGAGAACGCGCTGATAGAGGACATAAACGGAGCGCTTTTCGGGCTCGCTTTCGGGGATGATGCCTGCGTGTATCTCAGTCTTGTATACGCCGCCCTTGGTAAGGAGGAAGATATAGTTGGTCTTGCCGGTAGGGAGGTCGAATTTAGTAGTTTTCTGAGCCTTGGGAACGAGCTGGCCGGCATTTGCAACGAGGTTATGGGCAGCCTGAACGAGGTTGCGGTACTTCTGGGAAGCGCCGGAATACTCGCCGCCGTTGTTGAAATAGAGGTTAGCGGCGCCGTTGATGAAACATACCATAGTGGTGAGTACATCGGAGACCATCGGGATATCGATGACAACGCCGTAGACCTCATCGCGCTTGAAGTTCGTGTTGAAATACTGATAGGGGAAGTTAAGAGCCTGACCTCTTGTCATAAGGTATTTCTGGGTGACAGAATATCTGCCTGTAGTGCTGTTTGGCATAATTATTATTCCTTTCGGTTGTATTATTTGGATACGGCATCAGCCGAGCATATCTTTCGTCATTCTGGCAAGTATCTCCATACCCTTTTCTATCTGGGCGTTGGTGGGGGTGGAGTAGTTGAGACGGAAGGAATGGCTTATCTCGCCGGAGCGGATGCTGAAGGAATTTCCGGGGACCAGAGCTACCTTGTAGTCTCTTACAGCCCTTGTGCAGAAGTCGTTCATATCGCAGCTTTCGGGGAGAGTACACCAGATAAAGAGACCGCCCTGCGGCTTGACATATGTGATCTCCTTAGAGAAGCCGTTGTCGATATAGCTGCACATGAGGCCGCATTTTTTGCGGTAGATATCGCGGAGGCGGTTGAAATGAGCTTCGCGGTCAACAGTTGTCATGAAGCGGTGGGAAACGACCTGAGCCCAGATATTTGAGTGGACGTCGGATACCTGCTTGCAGACCACGATCTTCTGTATAATGGGAGCGGGCGCGGAAACATAGCCGGTGCGGAAGCCCGAGGAAATGAGCTTGGAGAAGGTGCTGGAGTAGATAACTCTGCCCTCGGTGTCGAGGCTTTTGATCGTGGGAACGTTTTCACCGGCAAATCTCAGCTCGCCGTAGGGGTCATCCTCGAGGATTATGAAGTCGTACCTGCACGCAAGCTCATAGACAGCCTTTCTCTTTGCGAAGGACATAGTTCTTCCGGTGGGGTTCTGGAAATTGGGTATGAGGTAGAGTATCTTGACATTTTTTTCGGTTTTAAGGGCATTTTCGAGCTTTTCGAGGTCGATGCCGTCCTCCTCCATATCGACGCCGACAAGGTTGACGTTATAGGAACGGAAGGCGTTGAGGGAGCCGATGAAGCTTGGTGATTCGCAGATAAGCGTATCACCCTCATTGAGCAGGACTTTGCATGAGAGCTCGTTAGCCTGCTGACCGCCGGAGGTTATGATGAGGTCATCGAATTCCTTGTGGAAGCAGCCCTTCTCGGTCATCCAGCCCTTGAGGAATTCGCGGAGGGGAGTGTAGCCCTCGGTGATGCTGTACTGGAGCGCGAGTATAGGGTCATCACGGAGCAGTTCGGCAGAAATTTCGGCGATCTTCTCGGTCGGAAAGGCTTCGGGAGCAGGGTTCCCTGCGGCGAAGGAAATGACCTCCGGGTCGGCGGTGAATTTGAGTATCTCACGGATAGCCGAAGCCTGAAGACCGGCTACCTTGTCGGAGAATTTATATTCCATGTATATACCAACCTTTCATATTGATAAAGACAAAACAGTCTACCTTGTATTATACCACAATAACGTCAATAAAGCAACAGCGGAGGGAAAATTTTAGCGTATTTTGAGAAATCTGACGTTAAATCTTGTACTATTCGCATAAAAAAACCAGCCGACTCATATTTATCTGTGTAGAAATATTTTGGGCATATTAAATTTGGGACGGCCGATCAGGGAGCAGGCGTTCGCAATTACTTGTGCTGGGGGAGCGATTACGCAAACGCCGCGCAGCTGCTTGCCGTATAATTTGTTATTCATCATTTTTGGAGGCTGAGATGAAGAAGCAGACATTTCTCAAAGGCTCACTGATACTCATGCTTTCAGCGGCTGCGGCAAAGGCACTCGGAGCATTCTTCCGCATACCGCTTACAAATATGCTTGGCGGGGTCGGCATGAGCTATTTCAGTTGTGCCTACAGTTTATTCATGCCGGTCTACGCACTTGTGGTCACCGGTATATCCTCGTCAGTCGCGCGCATGACGGCGTCCAGGGTGGCTCTCGGACTTTACGGAAGTGTCCGGCGCATAAGGAGCACAGCTCTGCTTGTTTTCACGGCGGCAGGTATTCCGGCGAGCGCTTTGCTGGTCGCCTTTGCGGGGGTGTTCAGCAGATATTCCGTCGGGACGACTGATGCTGCACCGGCGGCAGCGATGATAGCGCCGGCGGTGGTTTTTGGCTGTATCACGGCAGTTGAGCGCGGTTACTATGAAGGACTGAGCAATATGTATCCAACAGCGCTCTCGCAGGTGGCTGAGAGTATAGTGCGGGTCGCGGCAGGACTTTGGCTGTGCGGCTATGTCACCTCACACGCAGAGTCTGTGCTGCCGTATTTTCCTGGAATAAGCGATATACGGGCGATCGCTGCGGCAGCCGGTATACTTGGAGTAACTCTTTCGTCGGTGGGGGCGGCGGTGTTTCTTGGCTTGATAAGGCTGTTTTCAAAGCCTTTGCCGGAGCCGGACGAATGTCCTGAGAGCCGCCGGGCGATAGCGGGTGAGCTTGTACGCTGTGCACTGCCGATAGGTGCCGGAGCGCTTGTGACTAACCTGACCGCATTGATAGATATGTGGACAGTGATAGGCTGTCTTTCGCACACAGGAGCATACGAGGGAGTGCTTCCGGGGGTTGCTGCGGGGGAGGGGGCACAGTTCGTCTACGGTTCATTTTCTGGCATCGCACTGACCGTGTTCAATCTTGTGCCTTCTGTCACGAATATGCTTGGCAAGGGCGCACTCACAAACGCGGCGGCAGCGCATGGAACAGGTAGCCGTGAGCAGCTTTGCCGGAGCAGCGTGCAGGCGATACTTGCTGCGGAGGTCATTGCTTTGCCGGCGGCGGCAGGACTTGGATTATTTGCCCCTGAGGTGCTCGGGCTGCTTTTTCCGCGTCAGCCTGACGAGGTGAGGGTATGCGTGGGAGCACTGCGGCTTCTGATGCCGGGAATGGTATTTCTGTGCGTGTCATATCCGGTTTTTAGTATGCTGCAAGGTGTCGGCAGGGCGGGAGCACCGCTGAAAATAATGCTCATCGGAACGCTTCTCAAGCTTGCCGGAAATCTTGCGCTTATACCGCTCATGGGCGTGGACGGAGCGGCAGCCTCGACCTCGCTGTGCTATGCCTTCATACTTGCGGCAGCGCTGCGGATATACCTGCGCGAGACCGGCATAAGTCCAGGGGTATTGCCGTTTTTGAAGGTGGGCTATGCGGGAGCGGTCTGTGGAGCTGCTGCGATGCTTGCATCGGGAGCGGCGGCGCAGCTTGGTACGATTGCGGAGCTTTTTATAGCAGGAGCAGCTGGCGGGACGGCATACTTCGTGGTGCTGCATTTTACGCTTGACAAAAAACAGGACCGCGGAGGCTTCCGTGATCCTGTATAGGCATTATTTTTTGAGGTCGTCAGGGAGCTGGACGATATCGCTGGCAGTTACCTGAACCTTTATAACGTTGCTTTTATCGTTGCGTTCCTCGCGAGTGGGGAAGAATCCGAGGGTGAACTCATTCTGACCTTCAGCAAGGACAAATCCGCCGATAACGCCGGTAAAAGTGCTGTTTGCGGGAACTGTGAAGGGGCTGCCGAAATACTTGTCGGTGAAATTATTTTTAGCGTAGAGCTGAGTTCTGACGGCGGAGGAAATCTCCGAGCCATCGGGGAGAGTGATGTAGAAGTTATTGAGTGTGCTGAGGGTATACTCATTCGGCGTAACGTTTTTAACAGTTATGTCCAGGTAGATGTAGTGGCCGCCGTCCTCAGTCTGGGCACCGGCGTCGATAACGCGGTTGAGGGTGAAGATGGTATCGTTCACATCTATCTCCTGAGCAATCTCTGCGGAAACAACAGTAGCGCTGATATCGTTGTTTTTAACTGTTTCCGAGCTGCTCTTGATGTCGTGCTTACAGCCGGCAGCGGGAGCAAGTGCGAGAGCGGCAGCTAAAACGAATGCGGTGAATTTAAATATTTTCATATCCGAAGCCTCCGGTTAGTTTCATAATAATACATAATATTATAACACAGGATGAGGGCTTATGTCAATGGTTTTTGAACAGTTTTTCGCAGCAGGGAAAATGGCTGCAAAAACAAAAACGGCGTTACAATTGTAACGCCGTTAATGGTGCGAGTAATGGGACTTGAACCCATACGTCTCTCGACACACGCCCCTCAAACGTGCCTGTCTGCCTATTCCAGCACACTCGCAAATGCGGTCTTTACCGGACTGCTTTAATATTATACCAGATAAAGAAGGGTTTGTCAAGTGTTTTCTGAAAATTTTTCTGAAAAATTTTTCGTGTCATCGTTTTGCGGCGATTTTCTTGCATTTCTTTCAAGTCGGAGCTCTCTGAAAAAGCCGGAGAGCAGTCCGGCACACTCCTCCTCCATGACCCCGCCGATGACTTCGGGATGGTAATTGTATGGCAGCGCGAACATTTTCTGCACCGAAACCGCAGAGCCGCTTTTGGGGTCGTATGCGCCGAATATTACGCTGTCTATGCGCGAATTGATGATTGCTCCACAGCACATCGGACACGGCTCGAGGGGGACGTAAATTTCGCACTCGGGGAGCCTCCAGCCGCCGAGGCGTCTGCACGCTGCGTCAATAGCGATGACCTCGGCATGAGCGAGGGCGTTTTTTGCACGTTCACGCATATTTCTGCCTTCGCCGACGATCTCGCCGGTGGTTTTTTTTACAACGACTGCTCCGACCGGGACTTCGCCCTCAGCGGCAGCCTCCTTTGCGAGCGTGACAGCCCGCTGCATAAATTTTATATCCATTTTTACCAGAACAGAGCCTTTATCAGGACTTCAGCCACACATACGATGGCAACTGCGTTGAATGGGAATGTCTTGGCGGCTGTACAGAACCTTCTCACGGGAGTGATTCCGGAATGGTACAAGACAATGCACTTCCGGTTTTTGCCCTTTGCCTTGCGGGTGATATAGATAGTGCCGAAGATGAGGGCGCCGGCGATGAAGGCACAGAGCATGAATATATTTCTGCGGAGCAGCATATTTGCAGAGCTGCTGCCCTCGAGCATTATCAGGGCGAAGACGTACATCCGGTATATGACACTGACGATGAATGCCGACATTATAGTTCCGCTTCTCAGCATAAATACCCCAGCGGTGAGGGAGATGAGCAGAGCTGCCGGGATCTCAGCGATATTGCGGGTTATGAGGACGGAGACTGCCGATGTCACGACGACAGCGAACGGGTCGCCGAACTGTCTGAGGGCTGCGAAAACGGGTCCGTGGACGAAGATCTCGCTCATTATCGGGAGCAGGACTATTGAGAACACGGTGTAGAAAACAAATTCGGTCTGTCCCCATTCGTAGACATTTGTCTCGGTGTTGCGGAAGTAGGAGAATATCTCCTTTGAGTCGCTTGAATAAGCTGTCGGCAAGCATACTACAGTACAAACGATAAGTGTGACAGCTATGGCGAGAAGAATTTCGGCTGAGCTTGTGACCTTGCTCATGAAGCCGACTCTCATGGGAGTTTTCAGTTTCATCTGGAGATATACAGCCGGGATGATGAGTTCTGCTGATGAGACTAGCAGGATCGTGGTAACGACAGATGAAACGTTACCGTACATAGAGGAACTGAACATATTTATATGGATATCGAAGCCGATGAGCCCGAGGATGAGCGCAAGCAGCTTGCCGATGATCGTATCAATGACGATATAGATAAGGAGAGCGATGCCGAGGATGTACATAATGCGGCTGATAATGCGTTTTTCGTCGTCCTCCTGGGAACGCTTCTCGAAGCCGCGGCTGTCGTTGAATACCTTTTCGCGGCGGTCTGCCTTAAAGCGAAAGGCATATGGATTATCTTTTTTTTCGCGCCAATTCCTGAATTTTTCATTATAAGCCGGGTCCTGGGTGGAACGGTCATAGTCTTCGATTACGTTCACGCGCTCATGATGCTGAGTTTTTGTGGTATTACTCATATGACTGCCTCCTTTCCGGCGGGATCGCTGACTGGCTGTAATATCCCATAGTATCATTATTATCTTAACACAATAACAGGCGTTCGATGTTATTAATTTAGAAGCATTTTCTAAATAATTTGTAAATTTGCAAATGCAATTTACTATTAGCGGCGGAATTATTATATTGTTGTTCGGGGGTTCTCATGCGGAGATAACTCCGCAGATAAGCAATTACAGATCGGCAGAATGAGAAAGCCTCGCTTACAGAGATGAATGATTTTTGCCGTCCTGTCCGAACCCGACACGATTGACGAAATCCTGAAAATATGATATAATAATTAATGTGTCCTCAATAACCGCCTTACGGCGGTTATTGCCCTGAACTTTGTTCAGGGAGCGCAAATTCTTTATAAAATATGGAATTTGCGCATCACATTTCTTTATGTCATGCTCATTTTGCCCTGTCG
>ODAI013270217.1_pt1 | contig 21683 bp, 18 predicted proteins | sample 1539321 | NCBI WGS metagenome assembly ODAI01 (sample SAMN02144231, study PRJEB22623) | gut metagenome | biome: sheep rumen | host: Ovis aries | place: New Zealand | reverse complement strand
TATATCAGATCAAGTAAAAAAACTTGAGAAGTCAATTAAAAACTCTGGTTTTAATATCGATTATATCCATACAGGACCTGTTATAAGACGTGAAAAAGTTTTTATAAACCTTTCTTTGGATGACAGACGAAAACTCTTATATAAAATACTAAACTTTACAATGTCCTGTCCTATTTCTCATTACACAATTGCTGTTAATAGAAAAGATGCTGAAGATAAAGTAACTTTGTCTGGCAAGTTAGCCAAAGAAATAAGTGCCATGATTGATAATCATCAAGGTCAATTCTTCTCTTATGACAAAATCATTGTCTATTATGATAATGGACAAAACGAGTTAAGCGCAGTTTTAAATGCTGCTTTTTCTGCAAAACTTAGCAATGTTGAATTCAGAAAAGCTAATCCAAAGAAGTATAGACTATTACAAGTGGCAGACTTTGTTTGCACAATGGAACTATTAAGGATTAAGAAAACCGAAAAGAGATTAAGTAAATCTGAGAAAAAGTTCTTTTACAAATCAAATGAACTGAAGAAAGCTTTTTTGAAGAGTATTGATAAATTAAGACTGAAATAAAAAACAATTGTAAACAGATTTTCTGTTTACAATTGTTTTTTCTGCAAAATACTATGTTATTCCAACACTTTTATACAGATTTCTTCATCTAAACTTCCTCCACCTTCCCAGTCTTCACATCAATGTGATACTCCTTCAGCAATGATCCGCTAAACAATAACTTAGCATCATGCTCTTCTTTATCCACATAATCGTAAACCTTTACATCCAAAATATTTCCTAAACAAGTAATAGAATTAGTTGTTTTTGTAGTAAAGTTAACCACAGCATGTATCTCGTCATCCGATGAAAACATTTTCTTGTAATAATCCAATGCATATTTTGTAACTGGTTCTTGTGAAGCTATTAATGATATTCTCCAATTACCTGTAGTGTCATTGTTTACATAGTCTGTGTAATTAAATGTTATACCATCAATATCATATTGGCCTGATTCTATTTTCTTCTTAGTTGATTTGGCTTTTGTTATTTTTTCTGTAGCCTGACTTGTTGCTTTATCGGTATTATCGTCTTCGACAAATTGTCCAATTAAAGCTAGGATTAGTATGCCGGCTACGACTCCAATTATTATTTTTGTTTTTTGCTTAGGTTTTTCATTTGGTTTACTCCTCTTGTTTTATTTGTTGTCGGGGACAAAGAGATGGATGAGCAGCTATCTAGGTTTATTATTTCCAGCAGATAATGCTTCCATCAAAACTAGATTAAGTTCACCCCAAGAGTTTGCTTTATCTACTTCATGTTTTATTATTTCTTTATCTTGTTTTGATAATGGTCTATTACTATTATCAACTACCCATTTAGTTATTGCTTTGATTTGATGTTCTGTCATTTTGCTTCTCTCCTTTGTTTTTGTCTACACTCTAATCATTAACTTTATCATCATTTTGTTCTTTAGTAACAGTTATTCCTACTAATTCAATTTTTGGAACATTATCACCAAATATTTTAAATTTCTCATGATACTCATTGTGTTTTTTATCTCTCATTTTTCTTTCCTCTTCATCATACTCTCTCTTCAAGCTTGAATCCGATTCGATTCTCTTTCTAACCATATTTTTTATCCAAATATACTTATCCCTTATCCTTTGATTTGTTTCACTATCTAGTATAGTTTCACAAAAAGATAATATATTATCATAATACTGTTTATAATCATCAACATCATGTATTCCCCGATCAAAATAGTCTATATAATACAATTCATCTTTATCTATTTTATACATAACACCCAATCCATCTATTTCAGGAAACAAGTATTTAGCATTCTTTCTTCCTTCATCTAGAATATTCCCGGTAAAAATTATTCGTGGATAAACAGCTATATTGTTTTCTAGCAAATAAGCTTGTGTTAAAGCATTTCCAAAAATAATAGTATCGTCAAAGCACAACGGACCTTTAGTAATTCCACCTCGCAAAAAAATTGGATATTCTAAACTCGCTAAATGTTGTTGGAGAAGATAGCAAACATGCATTAGTGCAACAAAAGCGTCTTCAATATCGGATTCAATATAGACTACAATACTATCTGAAAGGATAATGTGCTTTATCTTCTCATATGCCATTATATCAAACCCATTAAAGTTCAAAGAATGCTTTGTAAGATCATGTAATTTATTCATTGTTTCATATATATAATCACAATCTTGTTCTTTAACTATATTCTTAAAACCTAAAATGTCTAAAAAAGCAACATAACAATCTTTATACTCTTTCATTTTACTATTCTCCTTTTATTCTTTATAATCACGATTAGAATTATTACTTCTAAACTCTCTCAACATTTCTTGCATAATATGCACTATTCTATAAGTCTCTTCTCTCTGTTCATAATTCAATCCATCTTCTGGCAGATTAGGTGAAAAAACACTGCTAATCTTTTTTTCGTATGTATCATCCCAATTGTTTTTAACATATACTTCAAATAATAATTTTTCTTCGTCATTTTTGAAAATTAGTATATTATCCATATAAATATCGTGAGCATGACTCTCTTCATCACCATCTTCATGGAAGAAGAAGTCATTAAAGATATACCTCAAATCACTCTTTATCATATAGCCATAATATATTTCATGATTAGCAAATTTCAAAAAATCTCTATCGGGCGCTAGCGCAAAATACCTTCCTGAATCTAACATGATGGCTAGCGATTGAAACAATACTGTTTGATGATACTTAATAAAAACACTTGCCCAACTTGCACTCATGTTTGTCTGATCAAACATATAATACTCGCACCCATTCCTCGATTCTTCTAATTCATAATCTTTCTCTATAGTGAATTCAGGGAATAATTTATAATGATGCCTATCATTATAAAATTCACTTTGCTCCCATCCTTCTTTATCAAGCAAGTACATTTTGCACCTTTCTAATGGTGTTAACAACAGCCCAAAACGTTTCTTCCATAATAATTCTGCATTGTTAATATCAGCAGAAAAATCAACAGGTGTATTTGTATCTTGAACTCTAGTATAGATATGGTATGCCCTTACCTTACCAGATTTTTTCTTTAAATAGAATGGGGTGTTGTTTGAATTATACATAACTATAACATCAATTTTCTTATTATCTATTGTTACCGTTTCAACAGTTACTGTTGGTCTAATGTCTCCTGCAAATTTTTTACTTCTCAAAAAATCAACAATGTTTTGAGTATTTTTTCTTACTTCATCATCGGACACACCAACTAATTGGTAATCATTCTCTTCATCCACACCAATTATAATATATGCATCTCTATTGGCTAGATTGTTAGACATACAGATAATATCGTGTAACATATCATCTTTCTTGTCTTTGCCATACCATTGACGCTTGAAGTCCCAGTATTCACCTTCTTGTTTTAGTTCTATTAGTCTTTTGATTTCATAAGTTAGTTCTTTCATATTTTACCTTTCCCTAAACAATAGACTTTATCTATTATCTAACCATTCTTTTAATTTTTTTAAATCTTTTTCCAAATCATCAATTTCAATATCAATTAATGGAGTTTCATCTGACATAGAATGATCATAACAGGAATATTTGGTCATAAAGCCATCAAACATTTTACAATCATCTAGAGTAATCTCTGACAGTTTTTCAAGCGTTCCATTTGTTACAATATTCTTTCTAAATCTCAAAACAACTCTATTTAATAAATAATTCTCAATACTTTTTTCCACTATGTTTCTAAACTTTGTACATATTTTATCTAAAGACTCTTTGTAATCTTCGGAAAACTCATCCATATTTTTCAATTTGCTCAAATCTTCATTAATCAGTTTATTTAATTGACGTTTTGGATTTCCTCCAATAGGTTTAAAATCAACAATTACTCCTTTACTTTTTTTATTGGATTCTATAGTTACTTCTTCACATTCAACATTATTCTTTTTTGCTACATCATGGAGTCCAACAGCCATACTTATTCTATGTGTAAATACTATCACTTGCCTATGCTTTGCTGCTTCAACTAGCCTATCAACGACTTTCCCTTCATATAAATAATCTAAAGACGAAATAGGATCATCTACTATTAATGGTGTGCTTTTGGTTCTTCCAGCTGACTCAGCAAAAAATGCTGCTAGAGATACTGCTCTTTTTTCGCCTTCACTTAAAATATCATCTGGATTAATACGATTTCCTTCAATGTCTTGTAGCGTAACCTTATATGGTATTTTCCCTGCCCCGGCCCTTTGCTGTTCAAGTTGAACTTCGATAGCATTCTTGGCAAGAACTGTTAATTCATTTTTAAATCTTGATATATATTCGCCAGTTATCAGTAACTTGGCCAATTCTTTACCCTTTGTAGTAATCTTATTAGTTGCTAATTTTTTCTTTGCATTAACTAATTCATGTATTTGCTTTAGTTTGTCAATGTTTTCTTCAATAGTACTTAAATGTGATACACACCATTTTTTAGTTTTGGCTGCATTTATTTTCTCGCTTAGTACTATCTGTTCATCAGAATTCATTTTTTTCTTCAATTCATCAATAATCTTCTGTTCTTTTTTTTCAGAACTATTCAATTTTTTCAATATTGATTTTATATCTATATGGGACAAAACAACTTTGCTTACATCTTCTTCTATAGATTTCAATAAATCATCAAGTCTATTATGAATTTCAATAAAATCTTCTTTGTCTTTTTCTAAACCAGCCGCTTCAACCATCGATGTTAATTCTTCGTTATCCTTAATATTAGGAAGTGCTCTTAGCAATCCATCATATTCTTTAAAACTATTTCTTTCTTTTTCATATGCCTTTCCATTGACATATTCATCAACTGTCTTCATGCGTTTTGCAGTGTCTTCATCATCTATTGTTTGTCCGCATAATGGACAATAACCACCTTGAAGAGTATATTCCTTTTCTTTGTCACTTAAATACTCGCGATAATACTCTTTTGCATATTTCCATAGTGATTTCCACGACTCAAAATCCACACTGTTTTTGTCTAATTCTGATGCACAGTCCTTAAACAACGCTTCAGCAGCCAAACGCTCTTTGTGAGCATCTTCCCATTCTTTCTTTTTAGTTAATAAGCTATTCCAATTTTTATCATCAAAATATTTTTTAAACTTTTCATAATAATTTGTTAGTAACTTAACATTTCTTTTTTTATTTTCACTAGTGTTTATTTTTTCTTTTATCGTTTCAACTTGGTTTATAGACTCATTTTCTTTTAATGATTTATCTTCTTCATCATTCCATTCACTTGGAAAACTCTCAATTCTACTCTCGAATGATAAATCATTAATCATTCTTTCAATGTCTGTTCCTTTTGCATAATCTGGAATAGTAATTTGTTGCATTACAATCTTTTCTTCTCTTTGATCCAGTTCTTTTTTTATTCTCCCTGAAACCTCCGCCATATATGATAAATATCCAAATACCCATGGTTCATATTCAGCTTCTTTTTTATCGTTAATGTATGCATTAGATACTTTTGTATCAAAAATATCTATATTTCTTAGTTCATAATGCTGGCCAGCTTCTTTCAAGTCACAATCAAAGACTTTATCATTACCCAAATTATTTTCTATTGTAATAGTAGCCTTTGGCTTAATTGTTTTCCTAGAATAAATATTATTCTTAATTTCTTCTCTATACTTTGCACCTGTAATCATTTTGAATATTCTAATATATCCTGATTTGCCTGCTCCATTCAACCCATAGACCACAGTTATTCCATCCTTGCCAAATTGTAATGGTGTTCTTGGTTCTAGCGCATTCACACCCTCAATATTATCAAGTGATGTAATAACATAGTTCTTACTATCATCACGGTTAATAATATTAATATTTTCAACAACGAAATCATCTGTTTCATCAATACATTCATCAGCTAATTTTGTGATTTCCTCATCAGTAACAGTGCCATTTGTATAATATGACATTGTCGCTTTACGGAACCACTGTGGCATCTCATTAATCCAATTAAGTAATTCTATATTATCCATATTTTTCTCCTTTACCAAAATCCATATGCTTGTTATAAAAACATTAAAGTGTTCGCATCAGCATTTTTCATTTGTGCTTACTCAAGTTATACATTTATTCTATCTAATATGTTATACTTTTTCCATTAACTAATTGAATCAAAAATGCAAACATTATTTATACAAAATGTTAAAAAAAGTTGCTTTTTTGAACAAAGGAGGTCAATTCATATATGAAATTTAAGAATCTATCAGAAGAAGATACTATTAGAAGGTCAAGATTAATATATTCAATCTATACTGGCTCAAATAGTAAAAAGACCCATCGCGATATAGCCAACTCTGCTGGATACTCACCTGAATACTTATCTCGAATTATATCAGGCAACAGAAGACTAACTGATGAAGCTGCTGAACAACTTGCCAGTGTTCTACACGTTAGAAAAGAATACCTACTAGGTGAAGATGAATATATGACAGAGGATGATTACAAAAGAGCAATAGACAAGCATAATGAATTATCCAAATCAATTTTTAATATTTCTCAAATTCATGACAATGTTGTTTTTTCCAAGCATTTTCAAGAATATCTCGAGGGAAGCATAGATTCCAACAATACAGAAAAACAAGATGACACTAGTATTCATTTTCTAATTGATGCTCGTCAAAAGAATATAATACTGGATTTGAAAACAGAAAAATACATTGAACTATCAGACAACGAATACTTTTCATTATGTGAAGAAATTGCACAATTTATACAATTCAAAATAAACAATCTATTCAAAGTAAAGGGTAATAAATTTATTCCGAAAAAACTCTCTAATAGTACATTATGACGACAAAATAAAAAACGAACCCCAAATGTTTAGATTTTTGTCTAGCATTTGGGGTTCACTTTATGATACTTCTATTTCTTAATACCACATAAAACGCACCTCAACCAATATTTTTTGTTTTTAATAATTTGTATACTTCTTCGCATTACCCTTAGCATCCTCCACCGGATACTTCTTCTCATTCATCTCCATCTTGTCATTCACTATCTGATCCACATCCAACTCAAAAACATCCAACATATCCTGGCAGTAAACTATCACATCAGCTAGTTCTTCTATCACATGCTCTCTGTCATAGTTTTCTTCATCCCATTGGAAGCGCTCCAACAACTCATTAGCCTCAATTGAAATCGACTTCGCCAAATTAACTGGCAAATGGGACTCGGACCATTTGCAGTCTTTTTTATCCCCATCCAGGAACATAAGTAAATATTTTACTATTATAACTTTTTTTACATAACGGAATTTTTATCCAACCTTTTTTACCATTTGATGCTTTTACTAAAAATACTGAGTATTTTTTCTTCCTATAAAGTCTTCCCTTTATCATTTTTAAAGTACAAGCATTTAATGTGTCTTTTTTAATCAGTTTTCTATTTTTGTAAGAGTAAAGAGGAATCTTCTTCTTTAATTGATAATCTGCTACTCTTCCGTCTATCCATCTAGGTTTTTTAACACGTGTTTTATATTTCGATATTGGTTTAAACTTGTTTTTCTTAACTTTAAAATCATTCCAATAAACAAAGCTCCCAATACCAAAATCGATTTTATTCTGCGAAAGAAGCGATATACGATTATTTGATTTTACTTTATATTTAATAGTGAATCTTGAAAACTTTGTTGTATTAAATAACCTTTTATAACCATTTTTAGTTATTTTATAAAAGCCATTATTCTTTGCCTGTCCTCCGTACACAGATCCAAAGATAAACAATAGTCTTTTACTTTTAGAAATTGTTAGTACTCTCACTGTTGTACCAGCAGCGTCTTCTCGCCATATACGAATCTTGTTTACATATACTGAATATTTAGAGTATGGATATCCTTTTTTATTCTTCACTAGTCTAATCGAGTCCTTTACTCCGTCCAAGTTCATATCTATATAAACAGTCTTATTAGTTTTTACTTTTTTGCCCGGAAATTTAAACTGTCCAGCTAAAACAGTTTTACAACTAAAAACTATTAGTAATGTTAAAGTTACAATAACAATTCTTCTCATTTTTTCTCCTTTTGTGACTTGTGCCAATGGTATGGTTGTACTTATTACATATACTTCCCCACATCAATATGCAGCTCTCTAGCCATCTCAATTAGCCTAGCCTCATCAGCAGTCTGTGCTTCTATTGCCATTCCACCCATAAAAGGAAATGGGCCAAAGGCCATACCTGAGACTTCGGCAATTACTTCTTTTCTTGATAATTCTAGGTTGTTTGGATCCATGGGGTGCTCCTTTTTATATGTGGGGTTAATGATAGTATAGCATATTAGGTGCCTGTGGCGAAGGATAAGGATAAGGAGAAAAAACGTGGCGACGAAGGCAAGTGTCTACATTTTCATAAAACTAATATAATAATTTTTCATGTATTTGGAATACTTTTTCGTATTTTTCTAAGTAATTAATAGTCAAGTATGATATAATATCTTTCGTAAGATTTTTAAGTTCTAATATGAAAGGACGGTGGGTCGTATGACTGATCATGATAATTGGCCAAGCGTTGCTAAATTATTTATAAAACTCCTATTTGCGTTAGTATTATTAGCTTTAGGTTCTATTATATTTTTTGTATTAAAGCTATTTGATTTTATTTAAAAAGTTTAAAGCAACCATTTTTTTGGTTGCTTTTTTTGTGGAAAATAACATTTGATAGAAAAAAGGCACCCTCAGGGTGCCTTTAAAACAATTCTTATTCTATCTCTTTATCTTCTTTTTTCTTACCTATCTTGACTTGTTCTTTAAAAATATTTTTAATTATCTCCTTCATTTCTTCTTTCTCTAAATCTTCTTGTTTTAACTCTCCGTCAAAAAGTTTGTTCATTATAACGATATATGTTCGTCCCAAAGCAAATGTTAATGTGGTTGCTACACCACCACTAATAAATCCGCCTACTACTGTTCCTCCTCCCGGAATTAATTTCAACAAATTAGCTACCACTGTCTTACCAATAGCAGTCGCTCCTGAACAACCTAGCACAGAAGTCACAAGACCAGTAATAACAGATTTCTCTAAATCCAATCCATAAACTGCTGTTATTCCTGCAATCATTGCTATTTCTGTCGGAACTAATACTACAGCATCTGAAAAAGGAAGAGGTGAGAAACCCTCTCCAAAGGCTACCGCAACCGTTCCCGCAATAATCTCGGTAGCTTGCCTCTCTTTAACTTTAAGGCTAGCTTTTTGTGCATTGGCAAAGGCTTTTTGCACGGCACTGGGTAATATCCTATAAGTCGCTTCAATCAATTCACTTACACCAAATGGCTCAAGCAACTTCCCTTCATCATCTGTATATGATTGGGCTCTAACCGTAATAATATATCTCGCATTAACACCCATATCTTCTATTTGTTCTTTTAATTCTCTAGCAAGAGATTTAATAATTGTTTGAGTGAACACAATCATTACTGGCATTTCTTCCGCAATAGCATTCACAAAATTCTTTTCATATTCTTCAAAACGAGCACCATTTCCATGAACACAATACCACATAAAATGTAAGTAATCTGAAGTATCATCAGATAGTTTCTTTTCCTTACATAAGTTTTTGATTTGTTTAATAGCAAAGTCTTGTCTATCTTCACTCAACTCTAGACCCATTGTGTCATAAATTCTTAATGGAAAATTATCTTTCTTATACTCTTTTATTCCTTCTGTTACTGGTTTTCCGACTCCAGTTTCCGCTAAATCTTCACCAAATGCAGCGTTGATAAGTGTGCTTTTGCCCACACCAGTTTTGCCAGCAATTACCAAGTTTACCTTACCCATACTCTCCCACTTTTCTTTCATCTCCGTTGTAAATGCTTCAACAATATTAATTGATTCACTTTGATCCATAATAGTATTTGCAAGATTTATCCTTTCTTCCACTTTGTTGTTCTCTCCCATAATTATCTCCTTTTTATTCCAAACTAAACTTGATAATATTTTATCATATGAACTATTATATTAAGTATGAGATATTATTCTTCCTCATATTCCTCTTCATACTCATATTCGTATTCTTCATCATTATCACTAGCAGAGGCTATAGTTAATGCTTCCAGATAAGTAATTCTGGCTTTCATTTTTGCAATTTCGTCATCTATGTCCATTGTCTTTTTCACTAATTCTTCATATTGACTATAATGCCCTCTCACTGCTTTAATCAACTCTACTTGTATGCCTTTATCATCTAACTCATATAGTCTCTTTTCTTCATCTTCAAGTCTTTGCTTCTCTAATTCTTTTCTTTCCTTTGCTCTTTCCTGTTCTTTGATCTTTAGTTTCTCTTTTTCTATTTTCTTTTTATTCTTTCTGTCTCTAACTTCGTTTGCTATCTTTTTTCCTTCTTTAATCAAACCCATACTTAACCCTTTCTCAAACAAGCTAATGTTCGTACTTATAATTCAGCGCACATTCAACTTCATCCATAATACTCTTTTCTTTCTTAAACTCCTTCTTACTTATGTCTAGTTCTTTAAGCATTTTTTTGTTTCTCTTAAAAGATTTTCGAAGAAGTTTTTTTCCTTTTTCATCGATATCAATTTTATATAACAAATTGCAAAGTGAAATGATAACTGCATCAAACTTATCGTCGATGTCATCTCTTTTACTTTCTTTAAACTTCTTATGGTCATCTTCTGTATATTTTGGTTCTAATCCTTTTACAGGATTTACTAATAATTGAGTAGATGAATTCATAAGATGTAAATATGATCCTAATGTGTACTGTTGTTTTTCTGTCATTTCTTTATAGTCAAGACCAAATGTGTTTATTTCATTTATTGCATCACTTAACAATTTGTTTTCATCTTTAATTCTTTTGATTCTCTCATTAAGTTCAACTATAGCAAGTTCATAACTAGTTACATCTCTCGAACTCATTAAGGTAAAAATATCATCTAGTTTTTTCTTATCTTTTCTATGCTTAAAATAAAGTATTCCTGTAGATAACAATGCAATACCACCAATTGCCCAGCCAATAGGTCCAGCCAAAGCAAGGAGACCCTCGCCAGCTGCCATTCCTCCTCCACCAGCTGCTAAGGCACCCCCACCTAACCACGCTAGCGCAGCATTAGTTGCAGCTGCTCCGCTTAATGTTGATATAGCTGTTCCTGTTGGTGCAACACCAAAAGTTGTAGCTACTCCCATAGCCAACGTAGGCCCCATCGCAGCTACAGTAATTCCAGCGCTCACTCCAACTGCGGCTTTACCGCCGTCTTTAAGAGTAGCTTTTCTATAATCACTCTCTATCTTTTCAGCTTGATTCTTCCACTCTAATCTAACCCTTTTTATTTCTTCATACCTTATCTTGTCATCGTCGGGTTTATTTCTTATTTGTTCAAATCTATTTTGTAAAGATTCAATAGATGAATATAGAGAGCTTGTATTATCTCCCAATTCCATTATTTTTTCATTTGTTTTATCAATTGCTTCTTGGGTCTTCTCTTGAGCTACAATCAATCTTTTTTTCTTTTTTGACATATCACTATTCTCCTAAAAAGTATTTATCTAATGCTTCTTTATTACAATATAATTTTTCTTCTGGTACTCCTCTTAGTTTTGCTAATTTAACCGTCTTTTCAAATGCTTTTTTATATAAGTCAGCAGAATTCAAATCATCAACAAACAATAAATAATCTTTATCGTCATATTTATTTGCCAAGTATTGTAAATCCTCAATATATGCTTCTGTTATTGTTTTTTCTCCTTTTATAAAGAATATGTTTTCTTTAACATCAATTCTCCTAGAGAAACGTTTTCCTTCTCCATATAATGAAATGGCAAATCTACCCAAGCCCACAATGTTTAGACGCATAATACATTCAACAACATTAAATGTTCCACCACCGGTAGCAAATCCTCTAATAACAGCATCCCCAACATCCATCAAACAAAACGTCCCATGAGAAACTGTTAACATTCTTTTTACTGTTGCATTTGAAAATGGTTCGCATTTTTCCCACAACAAAGAGAATGAGCGTTCTTCCTTTGATGTATTTGTATAGTATGAAACAAGACGTCTTATCGAATAAATTGATCTTACTAATAGTTCATTAATCAACACTGGTATAGCCTGTGCTGTTTGGAATCTAATGTCATATCCTTCCTCAAATATTATTAACGAAAGGTTGCTAACTTTTTTATCAAAATCTGATATAGGAATGTTTAATTTCTTTTTTACAACTATAACATCATTAATCCAAGACCATAGCGGAGAAGGAATACCCATGCCACGACCTTTACTACCTGAAGAACCTGACATATCTGAAATCAAATGTCCTAACCAATTAATGAAACCGCAGAACAGTTTACTCGGAACACTATTACCCTTCAGTTCGAATGAGTTATCTGCACCCTGAAGAATAAACATTTCTCCGCGATCAAGAAAGTGTGATGTATTTGTAAACTGATCAAGAATAGAAAAAAACAAACCTAAAATTGATGCGTTATGTCCTAGCGATTTAAAATGATGATTAAACGTACTCAATTTAAAATCAAATACTTCTAGTGCTGCAGGTCCAGCAGATACTTGATCGTACGGAATTTTAAATCTCTTTTCAAGATGTTTAATAGCTGATGTTAATGAGTCATCTGTCGAACTATCCCATCCACATAGCTTAGCAAATGATTTTGTTTTATTCGCAAACCATTCATCAGTGATATCACCCAGAGGAGACTCTCCAGGTTTCCCTACCAAAAATATATCTATTACTCCTGCTATTGCACCAATTGACGTTGCTAATGCGTAGTCTAATTTGTCACATTCTGGTGTTAGTTTCTTAAGCGTTTCTAGATTCTCAGATAATTGCTCATCTAGTAGTTCTTTTTTTCTTTCTGCTTGTTTTAAGGCTTCATCAATGCAACAATCAAATGAATAATTGTCGTCTTGTATTGAAATATCAAATATTAGTTGTTCCTTTTTATTATTAAAACTATTCATATTCAACCTCTTTTACTACTCCGAATCAAATTCTTCTAATCATATTTTATCATTCTCAAATAATAATATAGATTTTAATTTTAGTTATCGTCATCCCACTCCTCCTCTATAATTTTACATAACTCATCAAAGCTTACTATTGGAAAGGAAACTTTTTTATATCTTGATACCAAGACTTTATTCATACACATATATGGACATACTTCATACATATCCGAATCAACTGATAGACTTTCTAAAACACTTTCATAATGTTCTTTCATATAATCTATTCTTCTTTGGAATTTTTCATCCTCCTCTTTTTCAATAAAAAATCGTTTTTGTTGTCGATACATTTCATAAATAGTAGAGACTTTTTCAATAACTTTACATTCTATTATCCATATTTTTTTATGATTTGTATCAATAGCAAAAACATCATAATCTCCAAGTTCTTGTGGATGTTTTACCTTATCTATTTTATGCAACTTTAAATTATGTCGTGTTACTTTACAGCCATATGATTTGAATACTTCTTCTAAATCTAAAACAATGTGCTTTTCATAATAAGCCTTCCAGTCTGTTATTGTTTTTTTAGTATTATTTAGTCCAACTTCATAAGGAAGCCTAAACTCAAAGATTCCATTTACCCAACTGTCTCGAACCATTTTTATAATTACTGGCGAAAAAAATAATTTGTCCTCCTCTAAAACTAATGGCTTTATATCAAATCTATTATTACGCTTCTTTCTCTCACCTATTGGCAAATAATAGTCTTCCACCTCACCTTTAGTCTTTAGTTTTTTTCTATCAATAATCAAAAAATCAACTAATTTATCAAACTCTTTCTTTGTAATATCATAATCAACTTTCTTGATGAAATCTTCGAATAATTGTTGCTTTTGTATTACATATGTATTTTTATCCTTTTTAAATATGCACTCATCAGTAAAATCATACTGAAAATACTCCAAAATTTTCATAAGTATTATAAAATCAATACCTGTATCCTCTTTAAATGCCTCAATTGTTTTAATAAAACGTCGTTCATCTTCTTTACTATTTCTTTTAACATCTCCCAAATCATCATAAATACGTTTATGTAATCCTGATATTCTTTCATTAAAACTCTCATTATCAACAACATCAATTAACCCTTCAAAGGATACTTCAATATGAGTTTCCTCTCCAGAAAAATAACATATATCTGCATTATCATTTAAAACGACCAACCAATTTGCATATGCTAGTAAAAACTCCAACTCCTGTGAATTAATAATCTTATTGGAGGTATGAGTTACATATAAATTTGATTCAATTAAATATAAAGATACACGAGCATCGTGCTTATCTTTTTCTCTTTCATCTATAATCGCCTTTTGGATATCTTCTTTAGTAGTTGGATTAACATTCGAAAGCGAATTATATTTCCACTTATCAATCATTATCTCGTGAACTGTAGAAGAATAAATATTCAAAGCCTTGCTGTGCAAATCTAATAGATCAAATGGTTTGATATTTTTTTCAAAATCATCTATAAGTCTTTTTTGTATTTTTCTTATTATTTTATTAGCATCTCTTCCAAAATATTCTCCAGGTTCTATACCTTCATCAAAGCAGACTTTCGCAAACTCTTTTCTCACTCTATGATATGCCTCAGCGCTCACATTGTAGGATATATTATAATAATCATTCCAAATGTAATCTAATTCTGTTTTCATCACATCTACTTCTTTTTTCTCATTTTTTATTGAATTCATTCTTTCAACAATCTTATTATATAGTTTAGGACAATTATTGCTGATAGCCATAAACAATTCAATAAAATAGCATACTTCAACCTGTCTATCTGTTGCTTGATTTATATCGTTATACAAAGCACGACTATTTACAGAGTAACGAATCAATATTTTATCACCACTACAATAACTTTCACTCCAAACATATTTTCTAGAGTTATCCTCTACAAACGTGCTACTATCTACATTTTTAGCATAATCATATGGCATAAACATTATTTGAATGCAACCATTTTTTAAACTATTTTCATTTTCAAATATATCACCACATTCTATGAGCATTTTTTTATTTATTTCATCGACCAAATGTATTATGTCTATATACTCAGAAACATTTGAAACACCAGCATAATATAGAATATTATGCGGAAAGAAAATATATACACCGTTAGAAAACCGTTTAAAAAATCCACCATAGCCTACCCCGTTTTTATAGGCATACTCATAAAAACCAAATGAATCTTTTGTAAATTCCCAGGCAAATGGATTATCAAAAATATAATCTTTAAGTGCAAACGGATAGTTTTCTAGTTTATTCTTATAATAATCAACAACATATTCGTTTTCTCTATCATGACCTAAATATACTGTGTCATATTCCACTGCTCCTTTTGCAAAAGAGTGTTCTTGTTCTTTCCAACTCAAAAATCTTGTTGCATCACTACCAAAGCCTACAATCGTAACATACTCTTCGCCTTGGTTATAAGTAATATAATCAAACAATTCTTCTACACTTCTCATAAAGCATAAATAATATACCATATCAAGTGCCGTACATTTGAAAACTGTTTCAAGATTTGACTCAAATATTATGTTTTCTTCTTCAACATTTGCATAACTATTAAAAATAATAATGGTTAATGGTTGTGTTTCTTTTATGGTAACACCCCTAAGCTTTTTATCACCTATTTTACTTACTACTTCTGCAACTTCTAAGTTTCCGCATTTATGTAATTCTTTTAGTTTTTGAATTTCATCATATAATTGTTTTTCTTCATATTCGTCCTCGTTTATAGCAATAATTGCCCCCTTACTTGAATTTGCAATAAATGGATATGTCTTCGCCCCTTTAATCGGTTTATTATTCTGAAACCTTTGTGATGGAACAAGCATCTTTACTGGGCCTTCCATATTGAGTTTTGTAATGTCAAACGCAAGATTAATAATTACTCTGTTTGCCAAAAGAATCTTCTGTTGTTTATCTAGTTTTTTATAATTCTTATCATACCAATCTAATAGCATAGATGCATTAAAAAGCGGATATACTTTGTTCACTTTATTAACAAAGTGTAATTTGTCTACTCTATTTTTCTCATCTCCTAACAATTCATTAATATGGTGCAAATCAAATTTTAACAATTCTTTACCGAAAAACTCATTTACTCTATCAAATAATTCGCGTGAAGGCGTTACAAATCTTTTGATTTGAGCCATATCATTAAAGTTCACATTTTTAAAGTATTCAATAATAAATGAGTAATAATTAAGAATTTCAATTAATTCATTTTTCTTTTCACATAAGTCTGCCAAGTATTCTAAAAAATGATAGCAACCAAACACAAGATTATATCCTGTTCCAATAATAACACTATACATATTATCATATACTTTAATAACTACTTCTCCAAAATCCTCTACCACACAATCATCAAATACCGTCGGATTCATAATTTCTCTAATTCTGTCGACAAATACACAAAGTTTCTCATAGGTATTTATTTTCTTTTCTCCCTCTAAATTGTGTTCACATAATGATGCGTTTAAAGCTTGGGATGAATACAACACTGATCTATTATTAACATTTATGTTTATGCAAAAAACCGCTTTAACTATATCCTCAAATTCATATTCATTTACAATCGGGATTAGTTTTTCAATCTTTTCACTTATGTACTTACTACCTATTGATCCAAAATCATCAAACATAACTTATATCCTTTCTTCTCTTTACCTTATGGTATTAATTATAACAAAACAACTGTCCTTTCAAAGGGACAGTTGCATTTTTATTACACCTATTAATATTCATTTTTTGAAAACTATATCTTTATATTTAATCGTTCAGCTATTCTTTGTTTGTTTTACTAATTTTTCTTTACCACCAATTATTTTTGCTAAATACATTAACATCGTCTGGATAATATTTTTTAGATAACAATTGCATACTTGTAACAATAGAGTCAATCTGTTTTAAATTATCATCTCCGTCTGGATATGCTAAACTATATTTCGCAATATTTCTTGTCTTCTCAAAAAGTTCTAAAACACAGCTAATAACCTTTAGATGAGCAAAAGATTTTTCTTTAGTAAACCAAAATAGATTAAACGCAACAAGATCAAACTTATTCTTAGCATCTTCAATATCTTCATAAAATCTTTTTACACCATTACTATTAAGTATTCCCTCTGAATCCATCTGTAATTTAAATAGTCTTGTCAATAAAAAGACATTTGAATAAAACTCTTGAAACAACTCATTCCTTATCTTTTGAAACTGCAAAATACTTGTCACAATCACAACTACCATACTACAAAAGATTCCTACCAAAAAGTCTATTAAAAGCGGAAATATAGACACTTGTTTTTTATTTATGAATAATATCGTTGACAACACAACACAAATAATACTTATCCAAAATCCAATTGATATTATTCTTTGGTACATAGCTAAAGTGCTACTTTGCTTTGAAGGAATCATACATTTCTTAAAAGCATATAATTTTTTACTGTCAATCATCTTTTTTATCAATATCTACTCCTCCTTCGTTCACTTATAATCATATTTCCCTAAATAATCGAAATATTGGATATTTTTCATATCTTTCTTTTTCCTCTGTCGAAAACTCTTCAAAACACTCCTGTGCTTTGATTCTATCTTCTAGTAACACATTCTTCCCGAACCCTATGTATATATCCTTTTCCTCTATTCTTTCAATTATTTCTGCATCCGACTCTGATAATTCCCCTCTTCTTTTTTTAATTTGCATTTTGTTTAAGACCAAATAATCCTCATCTTTCAATATCATTAATTCGTCAACAAGATTATCAGCATAATCTAAGAATTTGTTATCATTAGTAATATCATAAACATTAATCATTTTTAATGCTGCACCCAAAACAAAATCAAATGTTTTATCGTTACACTCCATCAATTCTATTTGTTTTTCGAATTCATCATAATTATACTCATATAAATTCGAAAGAATACTTTCGTGAAGATGCATAAAAGCAGGCACTCTATAAATTTTATTTTCTTCACCACTATCATTTGAATTAGATATTCCAATAACTCTTTTTTTAGGATATGCAGCGTTTTCCAATAACACTTTTTCTTTATCTTTAATTACAAATAGTGGAACCTTTTTACCGTCATAATTCCAAATGATTGTGCTAATACCTTCAGGAATAGTTTTATCACTATTCCCTCTTTTATAATTAAGCAAAGCAAAAATGTCGTTTTTTTGCTTTTGACTAAGATCTGAGTAAGCACTATCTATTTCCACACCAATCATTTCTAATGTTTCATATAAATCAACTATATAGTCCAATTTTTGTTTAAAATCACTATTTTCTTCAATCGTGCCCAAATCAACTACAGTCCCATTAATCTTCATTTTCTTCCCATCAATCAACGACAACAAAAATCTAGCATCATTATATAATTGTTTAATTGTTGTTTTGTACTCAAATAAAATTCTAGATTTTTTGAACTCTATAATCAAATTTTCACTTAATCTAACCGTTGAAAGAATACCCGCTTCTTCTATTGTTTCATAACTATTATAATAATCTTCTCCATCAACAGATATTGTTTGTTTAACATCACGTCCTAATGCAAAAAAACTATTTTGATTAAGTTGAATAGGTCTAGGATATTTATCATCTTTTTCTTTTCCATACAAACAAATAGATCTATCAGACAATCCTTTTACTATATCAGACATGCTTCTATTTCCATAAACCTCAAAATTCATTTCCTTCAGGTCCTTAATGTCTGTTATATTTATCCTGTCTTTAACTAGAGGAGTATGCACCGAACCTTGTTTTGATGCTTCAAGATTGAATTGTTTGGCAAGTTTATATAAATCGTCTGGATTCCCCTCTAATCTATAAAATGGTATATGTATGCTTTTTTGATTGCCGCATCTTTCTATGTATTCCAATACTAACGAAGGATATAATGAAGCGTAAAAAATCTGTCCATTCCCTTTTCCATCCGTATATACAATAAAGTATACTCCACCTTTTTCACTACCAAATCCATTTAAATCACATAAGTCGACTTTGTGACTAATTTTAGTTTTATCAAAATAACTATGCTCTTGATCATCATGTCCCTTGATTTGCACGGGTATTCTAGCCTCAAAATTTCTCTTTGAAACATCTCCTGTATCATTTTTTGGCAAAATAATATAACCATCCCATATTTCATGTGTATCATCTTCATTAAACGAATGGTCCATAGTATTGTGCTGACTTATTATTCTTCTAAGATAATCTACCGCTCTTTTACCTATTTTTTTACTGGAAATATCACTCATATCATTAAAACTCCGTATACTTCTTCGCATTCCCCTTAGCATCCTCCACCGGATACTTCTTCTCATTCATCTCCATCTTGTCATTCACTATCTGATCCACATCCAACTCAAGAACATCCAACATATCCTGGCAGTATACTATCACATCAGCTAGTTCTTCTATCACATGCTCTCTGTCATATTTTTCTTCATCCCATTGGAAGCACTCCAATAACTCATTAGCCTCAATCGAAATCGACTTCGCCAAATTAGCTGGCGAATGAAATTGTGACCAGTCTCTATCTTCTGTAAATTTTCTGATTCTATCTATTGTTTCTTGTTTCATCCTATCTCCTACTATAATTGCTTATGAATATGCTATTTTTTTCTTCGCCATTTATGAACACCTTTACTATCCCAACAAATAGCGTATTTCTTTCCTTTATACTTTAAAGTTCCGTAAAGCGAAAAATCTTTATAATTAGGCCATGTTGTACTTCCCATCACGTCATAATACAAATCTTTTCCTTGGCCTGGTTTGATTTTCACTTCCTTTTTTTCTAATCTCACCTTTCTATCATAACTCGTATAGTCTTTATCTATTGCTTCGTCATAACTTCTGTCTCTGTAAATAGTAATCGGTTTATTTGATAGATTTTTAACATACACGAAAAAACTATTTGTGCGAGTATCATAATCCCACATATTGCCTTTCAGTTTTAATTTATTATACCCCTTTACTTTTACTTTTATTGTTTTCGTTGCTTTATATGTTGCAGAGTATTGTGCCCTATTTATCCAACCAAAAATTGGGTGTTTAATATACCCACTTTTAGATTTAGAAAACCAACTAAAGTATTCCTCTGAACCGAGATCAAATGAATAACCATCATTATCCTCTTCATTTAAATATTGATCTACGAAACACGATAGCCAAAAATCTTCCCCTAAATAATCATCATATAAGACGTCATCTATTTTGTATGGTGAAAACCATGCTGTAATTTTTACTTTATCATTACCTATTCTTTTTCCCTTGATTTTTATACTTGCTCCAAAAGTTTCATCTTTGAATGGGTTATAATAAAAACCTGTAGCTCTCTTTTTCTTTGATTTTCCATTTATTATACAACAAGAAGAGACATCAATTCCTTTAAAATATACCGATAAGTATTCTTCTTTTGATTTGCCTATATTCATTTTTATACTTTTCTTGGTTTGTATACTTAGTGCCCCTGCTCTTGCCTCTGTTATCATACACTTAGACTTAGGCATTATTAACATAATGCATACAAAAAGAATAGAAACACCTAATATTTTTAATATCTTCATTTCTGTACCCCCATTTCCAATCTTTCTTTCAAATAATCACTTAGCCCCTTGTCACAGCAATAAATATAACAACCTTTCATTCCACGACTAAGCAAAGTTCTATATGTATTTTTTATCAACTCATCTGCTCGCGCTAGAGCTGCATTAGGGTCTTCTTTGTAAAGTTTCTTGATTCCTTTTAATGACTGATCAGTTTTAGCTCTCTTGTTAAAATCTGTAACCACTCTGCCTTCTTCATATCTTAAATCTTCACCTATGATTACTCCTACATAATCAAACTCCAATCCTTGAGCAGTGTGAATACAACCCACTTCATTAACTGATGTATCACTAACAGCAAATGGTTCGTTCACATCTAGATTCCAACTCATCCCAAAGTCATCAATTACAATGTCATAATGGGTAGTATCTGACTTGTGCTTCTTATCCCACTCCCAGCAATAACCTGCAAGCATTCTCGCTTTATTGTGGCTATCTATGTTCTTTTGTTCTACTAGTGCTCTTACTTCGTTAGGAGAATCCATTAGCCTTACATCGAAGTCTATTCCTTCTAAATCATAATTGGCAGTCTCACGTATTTCTAATACGTCATCTAGCCAAGCAAGGTATCCGTTAGAACCATTGCAGCGGAATTGAGATAGAAGCTCCATCTCTATTACTTCTGAATTTTCCTTCTGGGCCTGTTTCTTTATCTCGTCTACAGAACCAATATCATCCATTGTTACTTTCTGAGATTCATCGATAAAGAATACTGAACAATTTGCAGCATGAATTATTTCACGGATTTGGTTCTCTCCCATATTTTTAAACATTCCAGATTTCTCATTTAATCTGTGTGCTTCATCGGCTATCAATGTTTGGATAACATTTTCTTCTAGTTCTATATATGAACCAGAGCCTTTGAACATATTATCTATACTTGATACTTTAAACTTATCACCTTTTAGTTTTCTCTTATAAACTTCACGTGGTGCTGCATTCTTAGATACATACTGAACCATCTGGTCTCTTTTTGTAAGTTCCGCTAGTAGATTTATTGCTACTACTGATTTACCAGTACCTGGTCCACCTTTAACTAT
>ODAI011535940.1_pt1 | contig 21683 bp, 14 predicted proteins | sample 1539321 | NCBI WGS metagenome assembly ODAI01 (sample SAMN02144231, study PRJEB22623) | gut metagenome | biome: sheep rumen | host: Ovis aries | place: New Zealand | reverse complement strand
GACAAGACCAAGGCGGAGATTGCTGCTGCCAAGGGGGAGAACGCTAACGTTAACCCTAACGCTAACCCTAACCAGGGCGGCAGCACCCAGGGTGGTGACAACCAAGGCGGCAACACCGGCACAATAACCCCGGGTGGTGACAACACCGGCGGCGAAAGCGGTGGCGGCGACGAAGGATGAACCATGAGAGGACTGACAGACTACGAGAGCTGCCGGTCCTCTTTTTATTACCGACAAATTGACACGAGACACGCCATTTTGTCGTTTTTCCGCGATTCGGCACGCTGTTTGTCCGCCTATCAGCAGAAAACAATTAAAACAATAGGAGGACAAAAGTATGACATTAGACAAGTTTACAATCAAGGCGCAGGAGGCGGTACAGGAGGCCGTCAACACCGCACAGCGCAACGGGCAGCAGACCATCGAACCGGTGCATCTGCTGGCGGGCGTACTGAATAAGGCGAAGGACGTGACCACGTTCCTCTTCCAGAAGTTGGGTGTGAACGCACAGCAAATAGACATGCTGGTGCAGACGGAGCTGCAGCACCTGCCTCGTGTGACGGGTGGCGAACCCTACCTGTCGGGCGACACTAACCGCGTGCTGCTGAAGGCACAGGAATATGCCCAGAAGCAGGGCGATGAGTTCGTGGCGTGCGAACCTATTCTATTGGCTTTGCTGACCGATGGAGCCACCGCAGGCCGTATTCTGAAGGATGCAGGCATCACGGAGAAAGCCCTCCGAGCCGCCATCAACGAACTGCGACAGGGTCAGAAGGTGCAGAGCCAGAGTGGCGACGAGAACTACCAGAGCCTGGAGAAATATGCCAAGAACCTGGTGGATATGGCGCGACAGGGCAAGCTGGACCCGGTGATAGGTCGTGACGATGAGATACGCCGACTGCTACAGATTCTTTCACGTCGTACGAAGAACAACCCGATACTGATTGGTGAACCGGGTACGGGTAAGACGGCTATCGTAGAGGGACTGGCTGGTCGTATCGTACGTGGCGACGTGCCCGAGAACCTGAAAGACAAGCAACTCTATTCGCTGGACATGGGTGCGCTGGTGGCTGGTGCGAAATACAAGGGTGAGATCGAGGAGCGTCTGAAGTCGGTCATCAACGAGGTGACAAAGGCCGAGGGTCGCATCATCCTCTTCATCGACGAGATACACACGCTGGTGGGTGCCGGTGGCGGCGAGGGAGCGATGGATGCTGCCAACATTCTGAAACCCGCCCTGGCACGTGGAGAACTGAGAGCCATCGGTGCCACGACGCTGAACGAGTATCAGAAATACTTCGAGAAGGACAAGGCCTTGGAGCGCCGTTTCCAGACGGTGATGGTGGATGAGCCTGACGAGCTGTCAGCCATCAGCATCCTGCGAGGACTGAAGGAGCGCTACGAGAACCACCATAAGGTACGTATTCAGGATGATGCCTGCATCGCCGCCGTCCAACTGTCGGAGCGATACATCTCCGAGCGTTTCCTGCCCGACAAGGCCATCGACCTGATGGACGAGGCTGCCGCCAAGCTACGCATGGAGCGCGACTCGGTGCCAGAGGAACTGGATGAGATTACCCGCCGCCTGGCTCAGCTGGAGATTGAGCGCGAGGCCATCAAACGCGAGGGTGACGAGCCTAAAATAGCACAACTCGACAAGGAGATTGCTGAGCTGAAAGAGCAAGAGACCCAGTTCCGTGCCAAATGGGAGGGTGAACGTCAGCTGATCAACAAGATTCAGCAGGACAAGCAGGAAATGGAGAACCTGCGGCTGGAGGCTGAGCGTGCCGAGCGCGAAGGCGACTACGGCAAGGTGGCTGAGATACGCTACTCGAAAATAAAGACGCTGGAGGATGACATCAAGTCGATACAGGCGCAGTTAGCCTCTGCCCAGGACGGTAATGCGATGGTCCGCGAGGAGGTCACCGCCGACGACATTGCCGAGGTGGTGAGCCGCTGGACGGGCATCCCCGTCACCCGCATGCTGCAGAGCGAGCGCGAGAAGCTGCTGCACCTGGAAGAGGAACTGCACAAGCGTGTCATCGGACAGGATGAAGCCATCAATGCCGTATCTGACGCCGTGCGCCGTAGCCGTGCCGGACTGCAAGACCCGAAGCGACCTATCGCCTCGTTCATCTTCCTCGGTACCACGGGTGTCGGTAAGACCGAGCTGGCGAAGGCGCTGGCAGAATACTTGTTCAACGATGAGACCATGATGACGCGTATCGACATGTCGGAGTATCAGGAGAAGCACACCGTCAGCCGACTGATTGGTGCACCTCCGGGATACGTGGGCTACGACGAGGGTGGCCAGTTGACAGAGGCCGTACGCCGCAAGCCGTACTCAGTGCTGCTGTTCGACGAGATAGAGAAGGCGCACCCCGACGTGTTCAACATCCTGCTGCAGGTATTGGACGACGGCAGGCTGACCGACAACAAGGGTCGCACAGCCAACTTCAAGAACACCATCATCATCATGACCAGCAACGCCACCCGTGAACAGCTGCGCGCAACGATGCGCCCGGAGTTCCTGAACCGTATCGACGAAATCATCACCTTCCAGCAGCTGACGCAGGAGCAGATAGCCGATGTGGTACGCCTGCAGATGAAGCGTGTGACCGACATGCTGGAGCCGCAGGGCATCCGCCTGGAGACTACCGATGCCGCTATCCGCTACCTGGCACAGGAAGGCTACGACCCCGACTTCGGAGCACGTCCAGTGAAGCGAGCCATCCAGCAACTGGTACTGAACGACTTGTCGCGTAAGATACTGGCTGACCAGATAGACCGCGAGAAGCCCATCATCATCGACGAGTTCGGCGACGGACTGGTGTTTAGGAATTAAGAAATGAGTAATCGACGAAGTCGCTTCGTACCTTTAGGTCGAAGAAATTAAAAATTAAAGTGATGAAGCGTTTAACGGTGCTTCATCACTTTTTTGATGTCTCCATTGGCATACCTTATAATATATATAGGCCCAAGGTCGTGAAGAACGGTATAGGGCTGACTGGTACGGTGCTCTACAATGCCCGTGCTCTGGTCGATGGTGAAGCGGAAGGAGGCGAGACCGTCGGTAACGGCGATGTCGCGCACCGACTTGTTCATCAGTTTCGTGCCGTCGGTATTCTCATTATTGAGCGTAGCTTTTGGCTCAGAGAAATTGGTCAGCGAGTCGTTACCCAGATAGGGATAGGGCCAGTACGCTTCGTAAGAATACGAGGATTCTTTGTTAGCAGGAATAATGTGATAGCAGAGCTTGGAAGAAGTATTAGGAACACCAAACAACCACGTATTCTCACCGTAATCGACATGGAAGACAACGAGGCCACTGCCAGGAAGAGAACTGTCCCACCCTGTTTTTTGTCGGTTCTCAACCATGTAATACTCGTCAGGATGGGCATCATTATAGATGATATAGACTTCGTTGGCAGACATATCACTAATCGCTTGCGACACAGTAAGTGGCTTGGGGGTAATCCATCCCATCATCATACGCTCATGACCAGAATAGTTGCCTGGACAGAAGCCATTGTTATTATAGCTAGCATCCATCAGATCCCAATAATGAGGTGTCTTATTAGTACCATAGAAGTCGGGAAAGCCAAAGCAATGGGTGTACTCGTGGCAAAGGACACCAAAGGTACGATAGTCGCCATAAGCCTCCTCCGCCACCGTACAGTAGCAGTCCACCAGATACTGCTTGCCGCCATAGGTGACGGGAATGGGGTCGCAATAGACATCAGACTGGTAGGTGGACTTGTGATAATCCTTCCGATGTGAAGACATCCACCACTGATGTGGCCAGATAGTGTTATCATCGCCATCCATGTTCATTCCTTTTCCAGCATAGATGATGAGCAACTGGTTGACGAAACCGTCGCCGTTCCAGTCGTAAAGGCTCCAGTCGATGTCGCGCGTCTTCAGCACCTCCATGACATCCTGTACCAGGTACTGTGAGTTTTCATCATCTCCATAAGATCCTCGAGTACTATGATATCTCACTCGCGACTGGTCAAGGACCACACGCTGTATGTCGAAATGCAGTCGAAACTGACCATCGCTTTGTGCATAGAAGTAGTCATAAGCAGAACCATAGAACTTCCCCTCCGTATAGTTGACTCCATTCAAGATGTTATTCCAGACGGGCATGGGATCATCCACCAAAAACTGCTGATCGCTGAAAGATACCAGCACGGTCAGCTGGTTGCGGTCACCATGATAGAAGTCGCCGCCCACATGTATGGGCTGGGCTTCTTGGGCGCCGCGACGCAACACCATTTCTCGCGGCCTTAGTTTACCTACGCGGCATCCACGCTGGACAACAACATCCTGTGCTGCCGCCGAGATGGTCAGCAGCAGCAACAGGACGGCAGTTATCCATTTCTCATTCCTCATTTCTTCGGGCACCAGGGTTTCAGGGTCTTGAAGAAATCGTTGCCCTTGTCATCTACGAGGATGAAGGCGGGGAAGTCCTCTACCTCAATCTTCCAAACAGCCTCCATACCGAGCTCGGGATATTCTACGCACTCGATGCTCTTGATGCTGCTCTGTGAGAGTACGGCAGCTACACCACCGATGGTTCCCAAATAGAAACCACCATGCTTCTTACAAGCCTCTGTCACTACGTCTGAACGGTTACCCTTGGCAATCATCACAAGGCTGGCACCATTCGCCTGGAACTCGTCCACGTAGGGGTCCATACGGTTAGCGGTGGTTGGTCCCATCGAACCACAAGGATAACCCTCTGGTGTCTTGGCAGGTCCGGCATACAGCACAGGGTACTTCTTGAAATAGTCGGGCATACCCTCACCGGCATCCAGACGGGCCTTCAGCTTAGCATGAGCAATGTCGCGAGCCACAATGATGGTACCCTTCAGGTTCACACGGGTAGAGACAGGATATTTTGAGAGCTCCTTACGAACAGCATCGATACCCTCGTTCAGGTCAATCTCGATACCCTTGCCACCCTCGCCCGGCTTGCGCAGCTCCTCGGGGATGAGCTCTGTGGGGTTGCTGTCCATCTTCTCCAACCAGATACCGTCGGCATTAATCTTTGCCTTGATATTACGGTCAGCAGAACAAGAAACGCCCATACCGATAGGACAAGAGGCACCGTGACGAGGCAGACGAACCACACGGATATCGTGAGCCAGGTACTTGCCACCGAACTGAGCACCCAGACCAATCTTCTGAGCCTCCTTGATGAGCTTCTGCTCCAGATCGACATCACGGAAGGCACGACCGGTCTCATCGCCTGTGGTGGGCAGACCGTCGTAGTACTTGATAGAAGCAAGCTTCACGGTGAGCAGGTTCTTCTCAGCCGATGTGCCACCAATCACGAAGGCGATATGGTATGGAGGACAGGCTGCTGTACCCAGACTCTTCATCTTCTCTACCAGGAATGGGATGAGTGTACCCTCATTCTGGATAGTAGCCTTGGTCATAGGATAGAAATAGGTCTTGTTGGCCGAACCACCACCCTTAGCAACCATCACGAACTTATACTCAGCACCCTCGGTAGCCTCGATATCAATCTGTGCAGGCAGGTTGCAGCGGGTGTTCACCTCGTCGTACATGTTCAGAGGAGCGTTCTGAGAATAGCGCAGGTTGTCCTGGGTAAAGGTGTTGAACACACCTAGCGACAAGGCCTCCTCATCCTCGAAACCGGTCCATATCTGCTGACCCTTCTCGCCATGGATGATAGCCGTTCCGGTATCCTGGCAGAAAGGCAGGATGCCCTTGCAAGCCACCTCGGCATTGCGCAGGAACTGCAGGGCTACATACTTGTCATTCTCGCTGGCCTCAGGGTCGGTCAGTATCTTTGCTACTTGCTCGTTATGTTCACGACGCAGCATGAACTCCACATCGTGGAAAGCCTGCTGAGCCAACAGGGTCAGGGCCTCTTTCGACACCTTTACGATTGTCTTACCTTCAAACTCGGCGGTAGAAACGCCTTCCTTCGACAACAGACGGTACTCCGTCTTGTCCTCGCCCACCTGAAACATGGGAGCATACTTAAATTCGACAGCTTTTGTCATAGTTGTATTTATTTGTTAGTTATTAATAGCCGAAAATATCTTCCAGTGAGAGACGACGAATGGGACCAATCTTCTCCAATGAAGGCATGTCGAGTTCCTTCTCGTCGCCGAGAATCAGATAGCGGAATGGCTTGCGAGCCATCTGCTGCTGCTCGAAACGTACGATGTCCTGCAGACTAACACCCTGAAGATCGTCATACATCTTCTTGTTGAGGTCGTAGTCCAGACCGAGGCGCTTCATAGCCAGATAGAGGTTGATAACACCCATCTTGGTGGTGCGAATGCTGGCCAGTTGTTTCTGCACGGCATCCTTGGCAATCTTGAAGGCGGCTTCCGACTGAGGGATGGTATCAAGGATGGAGTGGAACTGACGCACGCAATCCATCATCTTGTCGTTCTGCGTGATGATATGGGTGAAGAAGCTCTCCTTCTCGCCCTTCTTGGAGATGCGTCCGTAGTTGGCACCTGCGTTGTAAGCCAGGCCACGAGCCTCGCGAAGCTCCTGGAATACAATGCCGTTCATGCCACCACCATAGTACTCGTTGAAGAGCGTAATGGTTGCAGTCTCGTCGGGATTGAAGTCACGCCCCTCGTTGTGGAACATACGCATATAGATGTTCTTGGCATCATAAGGAGCTATCCAAATCTCGTTCTGAGGAGTGAGCTGCTTGGTATAGGGCTGTCCATGAGGAACAGCAGCCAGTTGCTTGGGGGTCTTGTGAAGTTTGTTAACAACAGAAGACAACTCTTTCTGGCTCATGGGACCATAATATAATACGGAGTGTTGCAAACCGCTAAGGTTAGCCAGAAGGCCAAGCAGCTGCTGAGGATCTGCCTGATGTAATTCGTCAGCAGTCATATCAGCACGACGCATATTGTGAGGACCATAGACACCATAGCTGTACAGGTAGTCGAAACAGGTACGCTGGTCTTTCTTGGCATCTTCGCGATCCTTCAGCGTGAGGGCAACAAACTGGTCGTAGGAGTCCTTGTCGGCCTTAGCGTTGTGCAGTACTTCCTCCAATAACTTCAGGGCAGCGGGCATATTCTCACTCAAACCAGTGAGCGAGATGTTCAGATTGTCGGCATTGACATTGACGCTGTAGTTGCAGGCCAGCTTGTAGAACTGCTGCTTGATGTCGGCAGCTGTGAGCTTGTCGGTACCTACGTATTCGAGGTAGTTGCTGGCAACATCGTAGCGGTTGTCATCCTGATGACCAAAATCGTAGCGGAAAGTCAGAGTGAACAACTGATTGTCAACATTGTGCTTGTAAAGGAGGGGAAGGCCCTTCTTCACGGTAGCAACAGTCAGGTCGCGCTGGAAATCAACAAACTGTGGCTGGATAGGCTCTACCTTTGAATTCTGGATGTCCTTTACAAACTGGCTCACCTGGTCGCGATTGGTGGGGATTGGCGTGATGGCAGGCTTATCAATCTTCTTCTGCAAGCTATCAACGCCCTGACGCTTGAAGACGGTGGCATAGCCGTTGGTGAAGAAGCGATTGGCAAAGTCCACAATCTGCTGCTTGGTTATCTTGGAGATACGGTCCATCTGTGAAGACTGCACCTCCCATGGCTGACCGTTGATAAAGGAGTTCATGTGCTGACGGACTCTCCATACATTATTGTCCAGAGCACGCTGGTAGTTCAGCTTGAGGTTATTGATGACGGAAGGCAACAGGTCGTCAGAGAAGTTGCCCTTCTTCAGATTGTCTATCTCGCCCAGCATCAAGGTGCGCACCTCTTCGAGGGACTGACCAGGCTTTGGCATACCAAGCAACATGAACTTGGAATAGTCCTGTCCGGCATCAACGCCACCACCTGCCATCTGAACCTTCATCTGCTGGTTCAGGTTAAGGTCGAAGAGACCCGCCTTGCCATTGCTCAGCATGCTCTCGATGACTTCAAGGGTGTCACACTGCAATTCCGAGCCTTTCTTAGCCAGCCACGCCATCCATACCTGTTCGGCTTGTACACCAATAACGGTGGTATCGGCAGGAGCCGTGAGGGGACGCTGAACGGGGAATACGGGCTGACGGACATCAGCACCGGGCTTCCACTGTCCAAAATAGCGGTCGAGAACGGCAATCACCTTGTCGGGGTCGAAATCACCTGCCATACAGATGGCCACATTGTTAGGCACATACCACTTATTAAAGTAGTTCTTGATATTGGTAATGGAAGGATTCTTCAGGTGTTCCTGCGTACCGATAGTGGTCTGTGTACCATAGGGGTGTGTAGGGGTGAGCTTCTTGCCTAAAGCACTGAACACCTTATCGTTATCGTCAGTGAGGTAGATGTTATACTCCTCATAGACGGCCTCCAACTCGGTGTGGAAACCACGAATCACCATGTGCTGGAAGCGGTCTGCCTGGATTTTGGCCCAGTTCTCGACCTCGTTGGAGGGGATGTCCTCCGTATAGCAAGTAACATCGTCGGAGGTGAAGGCATTGGTTCCACGGGCACCGATAGCAGCCATCAGTTTGTCGTACTCGTTGGGAATAAAGTACTGGGCAGCCACCTGAGAGCCACTGTCAATCTCGTGGTAGGCCTGCTTGCGGGCAGCAGGATCGGTCAGCTTACGATAGGCCTCGTAGCGCTGTTCTATCTGGTCGAGCAACGGAGCCTCAGCATCGACATTGTTTACACCAAACGACTTAGTACCTTTAAACATCAAGTGCTCCAGATAGTGAGCCAATCCCGTTGTCTCCGCAGGATCGTTTTTCGAACCTGTGCGCACGGCAATGTAGGTCTGAATACGGGGCTTCTCGGGATTCACGGAGAGGTAAACCTTCAAGCCGTTGTCCAACGTATAAATGCGGGTCTTTGTCAGATCACCCGCAACAGTCTTGTACTGATAATCCTTGGCCTGTGACCCCATAGCAAGGAGCATCAAACAGGCAGAGAGCAGAAATTTAATCTTCATAATCTATTTCGTGATCTAATTTTGATATAAAGTCGTCAAACACATCCTGTTCCACATCACCCATCTCAAATTCCTTTTGGGCATCCTTGCGGATTTCAGCAATCCAGGCACGACGGGCACGGACATAGTCCTCGCGAATACGCTGTATAGCGGTCTCCGTCAACTCGTCCAGTCCATAGTAGTCAAGAATCATCTTGTAAGTCCACGTCCACTGATATTCACGATAATGTTCGTTGATATCGTTGAAACGAGTCAAAATCTCCTTGATGCTCTCCACGGTGCCATCCTTGATGTCATTTATCAGACGCTCTTCCTCACTGGCAGGCAGTAACAAACCAGACAAATCGTTCCAAGCACCCTCGCCTATGGACGATGTGGGCTTACCCAACCAGCCACCCTTGACTGCACGCTTCAGTACAGCACCCATATAGATACGCAGGGCGATATCATAATACTTGATACCCTTGCGTAATGAAGAAGCATTGATGATGTACTCTTGGAAATTGTATGAAGAAACATTATTGCCACCAGCCTGGCGGAGATTCTCCAGAATCTTCTTGCCCTCCACAATCTCGCCGACTGTAAAAGGAGAGAGCCAGTCGAAGTTGATGACACTCTTACGGCACGACGGGGCACGCTTGTCACGCTTCTCCCATTTCTTGATGTCGCGATACAAGCCCACGGTGGTAATATTACGTCCTGGAACAATATACATCGTCTCGCCGTATGCCATCAGATAGGCAAAAGGCAGACAGCGCATATCAGGATGGTTCATCAGCTTGCCAAAGCAGACAGAGAAGGCTCCTATCTTGGCAGGCATCAGCACATAGGCACCGGAGGCTGTCTTCGTGCCACGCTCCAAGGTACCATAGTGCATGGGACCCATCTTATAGGCGTGGTTGGAAAAATTGGTATTCGAACCAGCATTATAGAACGAGAACTCACCACCAATCAGCAGACTCGACTTATGGTGTGACGCAGAGAACGGTCCGCAGAATGCAGCACACGCCTCGCCGTTTGCCATAAATGAATTGGCAAAGAACACACTAGCCTCAGCAGTAAATCCGTTCGTTATCTGACAGGCCTCACCGACGAAGCAGTCCTGCATCTTCACAGAGTTCGTAATGCTACAACCATTCGAGATAATCGAATTCTCGCAGATAACACCTGTTCCGATATATACCGATGCATCCTTTGAACTCAGGATGGTACAATCAGAAAGTCTTGCTGCTCCATTAATCTCGCAATCGTCTTTTACAACAGTATTGGTAATCTCCTTCGAATTGATAATCTTCACACCATTCCCGATAGTTCCACACTCTGGCTGGGTGAAGCGAATCTCCTCATTGACCAAACGAGTCAGCGTATCCTTCAACTGCTTATCTCTGAAATGCTTAACCATAAAGGCTGCTAACTGCGAGTTCAGGTCGTGGAACAGAATGACATTCCCATCACCCATCTCATTGAGCACACTAACCAAATGGCCTTCGCCAAAGGTTGCTCCTTCTGTTGTCTCCATCGTAGAAACATTGGAGATGTAGCAATCGTCACCTATGATATAATTGTTTATGAAATTACCAATTTTCTCGATGAGACAGTTGTCACCTACCGTAACATTGCGCAATGTGGCATCGTTAATACCGGCATGCTTGGTAAAGCCTTTGGTTACTTCCACTTGTTTCTCAAACTTACCCAAGCGTATCTCACCATAGAATACCACGCGGTGAAAGCCATAAGGCGAAAAGGCCTCGTCAACCATTACATGATCCCAATCCTCTGCCCAACAGCTATTGCTTTCGAGCACATCAATCTCCTCTTTTAATAAATGTCTGTAATCTCTCATAAGTAAGTACTTTTATAATTGTTTTTATGTATGGGTCATTCTTCTACAGTATATAAGAAATCGTTATAAGGATACTTCTGGACGTGCAGCTCACGTACTTTCGCATAAAGCACTTCACGCAGCTCGTCAATATTCTCCTTCTTTTTGGCTGAAATGAAGAGTGGGGCGATCGGTGTCCATTTTTCATTTCTCATTTCTAATTTCTCATTTACTTTTGCCATCCACGTCTTTTTCAAATCCTCTAACGAGATATTCTCACGCGTAGGCTCTGTCAGGTCATCCTCATCCTGTGGTGTCCACGTGTATGCGTCTATTTTGTTGAACACCAACATATAAGGTTTCTCTGCACAGCCTAAGTCTGAAAGGGTTTTCTCTACCACACTAATCTGTTCCTCGAAATCAGGATGGGAGATATCCACAACATGTACCAACAGGTCGGCTTCACGCACCTCATCCAGCGTTGACTTGAAGGAGTCAACCAAGTCGGTAGGCAATTTGCGGATAAAGCCTACAGTATCTGCCAACAGGAAAGGCAGGTTGTCAATGACCATCTTGCGAACGGTGGTGTCGAGCGTAGCAAAGAGTTTGTTCTCTGCAAACACATCACTCTTGGCCAACAGGTTCATCATCGTTGACTTGCCCACATTGGTATAGCCCACCAAAGCAACACGAATCAGACGACCACGGTTCTTACGCTGGGTGGTCTTCTGCTTGTCTATCTCCACAAGACGTTCTTTCAGCAGCGAGATACGCTGACGGATGATACGCTGGTCCATCTCCAACTGTGTCTCACCAGGACCACGAAGACCTACAGAGCCTTTTCCGCCACCAGAGCCTGAGCCACCACCTTGACGTTCCAAGTGAGTCCACAGACGCTGCAGACGGGGAAGCATATAACGATACTGAGCCAATTCCACCTGCGTCTTAGCCTCGGCAGTCTGTGCACGCATTGCGAAGATGTCAAGAATAAGCGAGGTACGATCCAATATCTTCACCTTCAGCTCGGCTTCGATGTTTCGAATCTGCTTAGCACTCAGTTCATCATCGAAGATTACCATTCCGACGGGCTGTGGAACCTCCCCATCACCTTCGGGCATTGGCGAACCGGCATCCAACCAGTCGTAATAAGCATCTTCCTGTTGCTTGATATATTGTTTAATCTCTTCGAGCTTACCCTTGCCCACATAGGTTACCTGGCTGGGGCCCTGCACCTTCTGCGTAAAACGTTTCACGGTGACAGCACCAGCTGTATCAGCAAGGAATTCCAACTCGTCAAGATACTCTTTTGTCTTTGCTTCGTCTTGCTGTTGAGTAATCAGACCGACCAACACAGCCGTCTCGGCTTTGGCTTCGGAGATAACAAATTCTTTCATACGGTTGCAAAGGTACTACAATAAATTAAGAAAGAAGAGGACAATAAAAAAAATTTGGGGTTTAAAAAAGATTTTTTCATGTGTATAACACATATTATTATTTTTTTTATTACCTTTGCCGCCATAAAATAGACACATTTTAATTTCAAAACTTATGAGAGTTATTATTGAATCTGATTATCAGAAGATGTCGCAGTGGGCTGCCGAGCATGTTATTGAGCGTATCAATGCTTTCAAGCCAACCAAAGAAAAACCTTTTGTTTTAGGACTGCCTACAGGTTCTTCCCCTGAGGGCATGTATGCATGTCTGGTGAAAGCCAACAAAGAGGGTCGTGTATCTTTCAAGAACGTGCTGACATTCAACATGGACGAGTACGTGAACCTGCCAGAGTCACACCCCGAGAGCTATCATTCTTTTATGGCTCGTAATCTGTTCGACCACATCGACTGTCCTAAGGAGAACATCCACATCCTTAATGGTAATGCCAAGGATTTGGAAGCTGAGTGTGCACACTATGAGGAGATGATTCGCGAGGCAGGTGGTATTGACCTGTTCATCGGTGGTATTGGTCCTGATGGCCATATCGCCTTCAACGAGCCTTACTCTTCTTTGACAAGCCGTACACGTGTTAAGACACTGACTACAGACACCATCATTGCGAACTCACGATTCTTCGACAACGATGTCAATAAGGTTCCTAAGTTGGCACTGACCGTTGGTGTTGGCACTGTTATGGATGCCCGCGAGGTAATGATTCTAGTCAATGGTCACCACAAGGCACGTGCCTTGAAAGCAGCCATTGAAGGTGCCGTTTCTCACGAGTGGACTATTTCCGCCCTGCAGATGCACCAGCACGGCATCATCGTCGCTGACGAGCCTGCAACTGATGAGTTGAAGGTTTCCACCTACAAGTATTTCAAGGATATTGAAAAGGATAACCTATAAGATGTCTGAAGTCTGATGTAAGATGTAAGATAAAAAAGCTTCCAGCCAAGATGGTTGGAAGTTTTTTATTTCTTCAACTTGAAAGAATTCTCTATACTGTTCATTTCCGACAGGAAAGCCTTGTCCACTTTCATACGCTGCTCTATAGATGAACAGCTATGAATAACGGTAGAATGATCACGACCACCTATCAGTTGTCCAATGCGTGCAGCTGGCATCTTGGTATATTTCTGGGCAAGATACATGGACACCTGACGCACCAACACATAATCACGCTTTCTGGAACGGCTAAGGACACTTTGCTGACTGACACTGAAATGCTTGCAGACTTTGTCCAAAATGTCATCAACCGTCAATGGCTTGTTATCGATTTTCACAGCCCGCTTGATGATCCGCTCCGCAAGACGCATGTCGATATTTGAATTATAAACGACGCTATATGCCAACAATGAGTTGATTACGCCTTCCAAATCGCGAACACTTCCATTAGCCGTCTCAGCAATAAACTGGATGACATCCTCAGGAATCTTCAAACCATCACGACGGCACTTCGCTGCCAAGATGTCCTTGCACAGTTGCACATTGGGTTGCTCCAACTCTGCTATCAGGCCACAAGAGAAACGCGTCAGCAGTCTGTCCTTGACACCCACCAAGTCAACAGGCGGACGGTCTGAGGCCAGCACGATCTGCTTGCCAAGACGAAACAGATGATCGAAGATATGGAAGAAAGTGTCAAGCGTCTTGGAGGCCGTTGCCCACTCCTGAATATCATCCACTATCAAGACGTCGATAGTCTGATAGAATTGGATGAAATCATTTACCGTATTCTGACGAACTGCATCCGTGAACTGTACTTGGAAAAGGCGGGCAGACACGTAGAGGACACGTTTTTGCGGATACATCTCCTTGCACTTCACGCCAATAGCGTTTATCAAATGCGTTTTACCACAACCTGAAGGCCCGAACACGAAGAAGGGGTTGAAAGTCGATTTTCCCGGATGCTCGGCAATGGACAATCCCACCGTACGGGGCAACTTGTTGCTATCACCTTCTATAAAGCTTTGGAATGTCTTGTGGACATCCAACTGGGGATTGAGATCCTGTGGAACGGCGGCATCCAGCACTGTTGGTGCCTTATTGCCACGCGTAGTGACGGGGGCAGGCTCTATGTTGGCAGGCTCCTCAGCCTCCACGTCTTGCGACAAACCGTTTATTTTATCGGTAACCACTCGATAAGTCAGCTTGGCCGCTTGTCCGAAACAACGTGCAATAACCTTGCTCAGTAAGCCCACATAGTACTCCTCAAGGTACTCGTACACGTACATGCTCGGTACTTGTACGAGGAGCGTTCGAGTGTCTTCGTTATAGCTCTCGAAGACAATCGGCTCGAACCATGTCCTATATTGCGGCTCCGTGACATTCTCCTTCACCAGTCGAAGGCAGTTTTCCCACATCGCCTTTGGATTGTTTACCATGTGGTGTTACCTTATTTTAATAAGTTATTGAAAGACAATTTGGTCTCACGTTTATTGTTTCGATTGCAAAGTTCGCATTTTTTTTTCAATCCCACAAATCATCGATATTTGTATGTTTTTATGAAAAAAATTGTAACTTTCTCATTTTTACGGCCTTTATGAGTGAAGTAGAAACAATATAAACATTTTTCTCTTGCAATTTACAACTTTCTTGATTTTCAAGCATTTAGAAAAAGCATGCACACGATTTCCATCATGTGCATCTATTTTTAACCACGTCGTTAATCCATTGGTATTTCAAGCAATTAGATTGTCATGTGCAAGAATCGTTTCTCTTGTATCTTATTTAGACAAATTAAAAATTGACTACTTTTTTACTTATCTTTTTTGCCAAAAATTGAGAAATGGACATAACGCTTTGGATGTTGCCTTAAATCAATAAGTAACGAGTCGGCTGACGCAGCTGTTGAGGTAAGATTCTTATAGAGTGAAGCATCACGCATCAATAGCCCCAGCGTTCCTTCGTTACTGTTCAGTTTCTGAGTCATCTGCTCCACATTAGCCAGTGTCTGATTGACCTTAGCCGTCATTTCTGCCACGTCAACGGCAGCCAGATTACCCGTCAACTGCTGTGTATTATCCAACACCTCATTGGTCTTGCTCATCATGCCGGGTATCTCCCTGTTCAATGAAGCCGACAGGCTCTTCAGGTCAGCACTGGCAGCATTGAGGTTGCCAGTCATTCCTTCTACGTTATGTAGCGTATTGCGCAGTGCCGGGTCGGCTAACAGCATATTCAAGTTCAGCAAAATAGAATCCAGTTTAGGCAACATCTTCTCGATGGCAGGCAACATTTTCCCCACCTTGTTCATCATGCCCGCTTCCAACTCGCCTGGAATCGTATCACCGACACTAATCATGTGAATTGGATCATCAGAGAACACGATGTTAATCTTAATGTTTCCCAACAGGTCGCTAGCCAACTCAGCATGAGAGCCACGGGGAACCCGCATATTTTGATCCAAATCCAGTTCGGCTATAATCTTGCCCTGAGGGTTATAATCATAATTCATCGTCTTCACCACTCCTACCCTATAGCCATTGGCATAGACCGGGGACGATGGCGACAGGCCACTGACATCATTAAAAGCGACATAATATGAGGTGGTACTTGAAAAGAGATGGAGCCCTTTCAAGAACTTTAATCCGTAGAACAACACTACGATGCCAATGATGGCAATCAGTGCTATCTTCACTTCTTTTGTAAAGAATTTCATGAATTTTATTTTTTAAGTTTATTACGCTTATACTCTCTTATCGCCTCGTTTACATTCATCTTCTTTCCTTCCTTAAAAGCTATGATAAAGGCTTGTGGGAATTTATCAAGTATCGATTTACGAAGCTGACTTATTTCGTTGTAGTCTTCCGATGCACCTACCGTATATTTGAACATGCCACCTTCTTCATAACAGGTAGCTTCTGTCAGTCCTTTCAATGCTACATCATTGGGCTTCAAGCGGAAACTGCTGGCTAACAATTGCACTTTGAATACGGGACAGGCAGGAGCGGTAACTTGTGGTTCTTCCGGGGCTATAACTTTAGGCTCTTCCTTAGGTGCCACCTGTGGTTCTTCATTAACTACAACCTTCGGTTCTTCATTAACGACAACCTTTGGTTCTTCATTCACTACCATCTTCTGTCCTTCCTTAGGAGCCACCTTTGGTTCTTCTTGAGGAACAACAGCAGGGATATTCACCTCCTGACGTGTTTCAGCCTTGAAAGGCACTTTGATGTTCTTATCGTATTTGTTACGGTAATCCACGAAAGCCTGATAAATGCCGCGTCCCAACTGCTCTACACCAGCAGCTGAATGAAGATAGCGTTCCTCGTCAGGCGTGGAAATAAAGCCTAACTCTATCAGACAACTGGGCATAGACGTCTCTCGCAACACCAAGAAGCCTGCCTGCTTCACGCCTTTGTCAGATCGTCCTGCAGAAGCACAGGTACGGCGCTGGACATACTTTGCCAAATCAACACTTTGCGCCATATTGCGGTCCTGCATGAACTCGAACATGATATAACTCTCTGCCGAACGGGGATCAAAACCTTGGTAACGCTCCTTGTAGTCTGTCTCTATCAGGATGACGGAGTTCTCGCGTTTTGCCACATCCAAGTTGTCTGCGGCACGGTGCATACCGAGCGTATATGTTTCCAGCCCACGGGAGATACGGCCCTTGGGCAACGCATTCGTATGGATAGATATGAAAAGGTCGGCCTTGTTACGGTTGGCAATATCCGCACGAGTGTGCAAAGGCACAAAAACATCCGTCTTACGCGTATAGATAACTCTCACGTCAGGACAGTTGCGCTCCACCAGTCTTCCGAAGGCTAATGCCACGTTCAGGTTGATATGCTTCTCCTTCGTAATAGCCCCTACAGCACCTGCATCCGTGCCGCCGTGACCCGCATCGATAACGAGCGTGAACTTTCTGCTTGCAGCCGTTGCTAAAGCCACAAACGTACATGTTATCCATAGAAAAACAAACAGTCTCTTCTTCATTGCGGGTGCAAAAGTAGTCATTTTCCGTTAAAAACCAAGCACTTACGGCATAGTTTTATCATTTATTAAGTGTAATTCCACGCCAGCACCTCCCAAGTCAGCCCCCATAGGAGGGTTTAGTTTGGTCAGCACGACCTCTGCCGTTGTCACCTGCGGGAAGTGGTCGAACACGGCCTGTCCGATTCGTCCTGCCACATGTTCCAGCAATCGGGAAGGTATCTCCATCTCCTTTTTCACCACCTCGTAGAGTGTGGCATAGTTCAGGGTGTCGGTTACCTCGTCACTCACCACGGGCCGGCTGAGATCCACGCCTACCTTCAGCGACACGGCAAAGTCCGCCCCCACCTTCCGTTCTTGGGGCATCACCCCGTGGAAAGCGTGGAAGCGGACTTCCCTTAATATAATATATGTATTATCAACTTTCAACTCTAAACTCTAAGCACTAAACTCTAAACTCTAAACCCTAAACTCTAAACTCTAAATCACCCACACCTTGACGACCCGCAGTTCTTACAAATCAGGCAACCCTCCTGATACACCAGACTTTCCGAGCCGCAGTTCGGGCACTTCTGACCCTTGGCCTCGGTGCCGTCCACGATATATTTCTTCAGGGCACGCTCCACACCCACTTTCCAGGTGTTGATGCTCTCCGACTTCAATTGCAGCGATGACACCAGCTTGATGACATGATCGATGGGCATACGATAACGCAGCACACCCGAAATGAGTTTGGCATAGTTCCAGTACTCGGGGTTGAACTTCTCCGACAGGCCCTCCACGGTGGTCTTGTAGCCACGCTTGTTCTCAAACTGGAAGTCGTAGCGTTTCGTGCCGTCTTCGTTTGTCTGCTTGATAATCTTACCCTTCGTCACCGTCTTGGGCAGCACGATACCCTCTTCATCGTCCTGCAGACCGGTGAATATCTCGTAGGGATAGCCATCCAACAGGCCTACGAAGGCCACCCATTTGTCCTTATTGTTTTGGAAACGGACCACGTCACACTCCAGTTCCTTCGGACGAACCTCCGTCACCTCGGGATGCTGGCAGGGTGCTGCAGGAGCCACTTCGATGTTGTTGTCCTTCGTGGTATCTTCCGCACTGTCCGTCTTCTTGTCTTTCTTCGTCACGCTGATCATCACACCCGAACGGCTTCCGTCACGGTAGATGGTACAACCCTTGCATCCCGAGCGCCATGCCTCCACATACAGGCGGTTCACCAGTGCCTCATCTACATCACTCGGCAGATTGACGGTAACGCTGATCGAGTGGTCCACCCACTTCTGGATAGCGCCCTGCATGCGTACCTTCATCAGCCAATCTACATCATTGGCGGTAGCTTTATAGTATGGCGACTTAGCCACCAGCTCGTCTATCTCCTCTTGCGTATATCGCTTCGTGGTATCCAGTCCGTTCACCTTCATCCATTCCATGAACTTCGGGTGATAGACGATGTACTCCTCGAAGGAGTCGCCCACCTCATCCACATAATCCACATGCACATCCACATCGTTGGGGTTCACCTTGCGACGACGGGTATAGACGGGCAGGAACACGGGTTCTATGCCACTGGTGGTCTGTGTCATCAGCGACGTGGTTCCCGTCGGGGCGATGGTCAGACAGGCAATGTTTCTGCGTCCGCTCTTCACCATGTCGGCATAGAGTGCGGGGTCTGCGTCCTTGATGCGCTGGATAAACGGGTTGTTCTCCTCGCGCTTGGCATCGTAGATTTCAAAGGCACCGCGCTCCTTCGCCATCTCCACGCTGGAGCGATAGGCATTCAGCGCCAGTGTCTTATGTACCTCTACCGAGAAGTCGGTGGCCTCCTGCGTGCCATAGCGCAGTCCCATAGCGGCTATCATGTCGCCCTCTGCCGTAATACCCACACCGGTGCGACGGCCTTTCGAGCTCTTCGCCTTGATTTTCTCCCACAAATGCAGCTCGGCACCCTTCACCTCCATCGACTGCGGGTCGCTCTCCACCTTCTCCATGATGAGGTCTATCTTCTCCAACTCCAGATCGACGATGTCATCCATCAGCCGCTGCGCCATCCCCACATGTTTCTTGAACAATTCGTAGTCGAAATAGGCATCCTTCGTGAAGGCGTTCTTCACGTATGAATAGAGGTTGATGCTCAGCAGTCGGCACGAGTCGTAAGGGCACAAGGGAATCTCGCCGCAAGGATTGGTGCTGACGGTGCGGAACCCCAGGTCGGCATAGCAGTCGGGAATGCTCTCCCTGAGTATCGTGTCCCAGAACAGCACACCGGGTTCAGCACTCTTCCAGGCGTTGTGCACAATCTTCTCCCACAGCGCCTTGGCCGAAATCTCCTTGCTCACCACCGGATGCTCACTGTCGATGGGGAACTGCTGCACGTAGGGTTTATCTTCCGTAGCACAGCGCATGAACTCGTCGTCTATCTTCACGCTGACGTTGGCGCCCGTCACCTTGCCTTCGGTCATCTTGGCATCGATGAAGGCTTCAGAGTCCGGATGCTTGATGCTCACACTCAGCATCAGCGCACCGCGACGGCCATCCTGGGCCACCTCGCGCGTACTATTACTATAACGCTCCATGAAAGGCACCAGTCCCGTCGAGGTCAGCGCCGAATTGTTCACCGGCTGACCCTTCGGACGGATATGGCTCAGGTCGTGACCGACCCCGCCCCTGCGCTTCATCAGCTGCACCTGTTCCTCGTCGATGCGCATCACGGCACCATACGAGTCGGCATCACCATCCAGCCCTATCACGAAGCAGTTCGACAGCGACGCTATCTGGTGGTCGTTGCCGATGCCCGTCATCGGACTGCCTGCAGGCACGATATAACGGAAGTGGTCCAGCAGGTCGAAAATCTCCTGTGCCGTCATCGGGTTCTTATACTTCTTTTCGATTCGGGCTATCTCGTTGGCAATGCGCCAGTGCATCTGTTCGGGCGACTTCTCATAGATATTGCCAAACGAGTCTTTCATCGCGTATTTGTTCACCCAAACGCGAGCGGCCAGTTCGTCGCCGCCAAAATAAGCCAGTGAGGCCTCGAAAGCCTCATCATACGTGTATGTCTTATTCAATTCCATATTCTTCAAGTCTGTTTTAATTGGCTGCAAAGTTAATGATAAGTTTTCTATTTTGGACAACTTCCTATATTAAAAATCCAAAAAAGTTTTCCGATTTGGACAAGAATGTTTACCTTTGCACACATGAAAAACTTAGAAACAAGGCGAACCATACGCCATTATAGCGAGAGAGAAGTAACGGAAGAGTTGTTGAACCGCCTCATGACTCAGGCAGCGCGCACACAGACCATGGGCAACCTGCAGCTCTACAGCGTCGTCGTCACACGTTCCCAGGAGATGAAGCAGCGACTGGCACCAGCCCACTTCAACCAGCCCATGGTGACCCAGGCTCCCGTCGTGCTCACCGTCTGCGCCGACTTCAACCGCACCAGCACCTGGGCACGTTGCCGACAGGCTGAGCCCGGCTACGACAACTTCCTGTCGTTCATCAATGCTGCCACCGACGCACTGCTCTACACCCAGACGCTCTGCAACCTCATGGACGAGGAAGGGCTCGGCTACTGCTACCTGGGCACCACCGTCTATCAGCCCCAGCAGATCATCGACATCCTCCAGCTCCCCCGTCTCGTCATGCCCGTAGCCACCCTCACCGTGGGATGGCCCGACGAGCAGCCTCCACTCTCCGACCGCCTGCCCCTCGACAGCTTCGTACACCACGAGACCTACCGCGACTACCTGGCCGCCGACATCGACAAGTATTATTACGACAAGGAGCACCTCCCTGAGAACCTCGAATTCCTGCGCATCAACAACAAAGAAACCCTCGCCCAGATATTCACCGACATCCGATACACCCGCAAGGACAACGAGGCCATGAGCCAGGGTCTTCTGGAAGCACTCAAAAAACAAGGGTTCCTCGATTAGGGAACCCTTGCTTCTCATTACGCTCACAGAGCGATTGGTCCGTATCCCATGCACGAGGTCGTCCCCAGAGCCGTCAGGAAAGCTGTGAGAGCGCCATTATTTGGGAAATCAATATTTGTGTTGATGAATCATGTACTGTCCCCGTGATTCTTCTGTCCCCGTGATTCTTGTCAAGGTTATAGTGGCTCATGTTTCTCCGCACGCTCCTGTTACCTTCCTGACGAACTAACAAAAATTTTTTGTGAGTTCGTTCCGCATCTTGTTCACCATCGGCATAAATCTGTTTGATGTGGTAGCTTACGTCCTGTTGTGAGGCATCAAACAGTTCCATAATCTGCTCTACAGTCAGCCACACATCTTCGCCCTCGAATCTTACATTGACTCGCGCAATCCCATTTTCATCCTGATAGATCAGGAAAGCCTCATTACTCTTCTCTATTTCGTTTGCCATATCTTCAATATCGTTTTCGTTTGCAAAAGTAATCAATTATTTGGGAAGTCTATACTTTGTGTTGATGAATCATGTACTGTCCCCGTGATTCATGGCATTCGTAACATTACGTTCACAACGTTCTTCATACTTCTTG
>ODAI010856390.1_pt1 | contig 21683 bp, 11 predicted proteins | sample 1539321 | NCBI WGS metagenome assembly ODAI01 (sample SAMN02144231, study PRJEB22623) | gut metagenome | biome: sheep rumen | host: Ovis aries | place: New Zealand | reverse complement strand
TATTATAGAAGAAAATTGTTGTCCTGGTAAGGGATAAATGGAGGAACTATGGATTTCATACAAATCGACACATGGGCGCAACAAGGCGTCATTGGTTTGTTAATTATCCTTGCCGGGATGATTAAGATACCTAAGTTAGAGTTAAATATTTGGAACTTAATTGGTAGAACAATTGGACGTTCGGTCAACAAGGAAATGATGGACCAGTTTAATGACGTTCAAAAAGAGATTAAGGGTGTAAAAAGTGAAGTAGATAAATTAAAAAAGGAAGAGGAACTTGAGCGTGTGCGCCAAGCTCGTCAACGTATACTTCGCTTTAACGATGAGATTTTATTTGATAAACGGCACTCGAAAGAACACTTCGACGAAATTCTTGACGACATAGACGTATATGAGGAATATTGTGCGGCACATGAAGATTATGAGAACAATAAAGCTGTGCTTGCAATTTCAACAATTAGAGAAGTGTATAAGGAGTGTTTGAGAGACCATGACTTTTTAACTTACGAGAAAAAGGTAGGTTAAGGCGATAGAGGAGTAAGAGGTACATAATGGCGAATAAGATTTATTATGGTGTATCTACTACGGCAAGCGCGACAGCAACTAAACAAGTAAAATTGGTTGATGCTAGTTTTAACGTAAGTAGCTTACAAAAAGGAGATATTTTAAGCGTATATTTCGCACATAAAAATACTGCGACTAATGTTAGTTTAGCTTTATATATAAATGACGTTCAGCAAGAGACTAATACAAGTAATGCAAATGGTAATTTAGTTTATAATACCGGCCGCATTCCAGTACAGTCAGGAGCGTGGACGGATGGAGAGGTAGTTAATTTCTCCTATACTCATAATGGTACTATAACTGAGAATCCAGATAACGTCTATTATTGGGAGATGATTGGGAAGCCAGTAGCTACAAGGACTACTTATGGAGATGTTACTCTTGATGGTAATGATGACTCTGCGGCGAGTTTAGGTAAGGTTAAAGAACTATTACACAATGTTAGTTCTGGGTATTTATCTTATAGTACTCGTGTTGAAAATGGAGATGATATTGGATATTTACGTTTAGACACTTATGATATTGATGGTAATGTTATAGAAGGAGACACTATTACAATAAAAACCTTTCCAACGCCTTCTATTCCTACTAAAACTAGCGACCTTACAAATGATAGTGGTTTTTTAACAAATCCACTTCAAGTTACTATTGGCGGTCAAAAAAAGACTATTATAGATTTACACACTTCAAATCAAGATACAGTAATTAATAGTATAGGTGGTGGTATTTTACTACGTCCTGCACAACAGGTTATTATAGGTACTACTAAAGATAATAGAAATTTAACAGTTAATGGTAATATTACTTCTCTTGGTGGCATAATTACAGCACCAACAATAAAAGCAAGCACTGCTTTGGCGACGAATAGTATTGGTTCATATACATCAGGTAGCACCATTACTTTTACTTCCCCAGTTAATATTACTAATGGAACTGTAAGTAGTTTAAAGACAAATGGAATTACAATTGGTAACCAAACTTTACCTAATTATATTAGATCGTTTTTAAATACTGATGATGCTAAAAATATATTAAATAGTTGGCTTGCAGAACAATTAAATGGTTATCTTTATACAAGAAGATATCATTGTGGACCATATGGCAGTATAACAGCCGGAAATTGGAAATTTATAGAATTGGGTGGTGGTAGTAAACATTCATATACATATACTCAAGATAATGGTGTAGAATCCGCAGCAACGACAGCAAATTTAAATATACCAGGTTATGATATAGTTGGTATAATAGCTTGGGAGACTTATGGTCCTGATTATTGTTCTTATGGAAATATTTGTAGTATTTATTGGAATAATAATGACCCTTCTACAGGATTTTTGAAACTAAGATTGGCTGCAGTAACAAAAGATATTCCTAGAAATGGAATTAAAGTTAGTGTAGATATTCTATATAAAAAGAGATTACAATAGGGAGTAAAAGGATGAATGGCGATTTTTTAGGATTTAGCTTTGATGGTATCCATAGCTCTCGACTGGGTATCACCAGGGTTAGTAAAGGAGATAGATATGATGAAGCCTTGGTGCCGGAGTTAGAAGATAAAACAATAGAGGTCCCTGGTAGAGATGGCAGCTACTTCTTTGGTACATCATATAAGACTAAAGATATAAGCATTTCAATTGCTTTTGATTCTTTAACTGAAAATCAATTTCGGCAATTAAGAAAAATTTTAGCAATTAAAAAACCTTGTCAATTAATTTTTGATGAGCGTCCTTATAAAGTATATATGGCAAAGATATCTAGTCCACCAGAACTTGAATATATTTGCTTTAATGAGCCAAGAAAGAGATTAATCGGACCGAGAGACGGATTAAGAGTTGTTGATAGAAATTATGAAACAGGTACAATAACTCGTGAAACAATTTATCCATATGAATATGATGGTACAACTGAAAGAATTTATAAGGGTGAAGGTACAATAGAATTTACTTGTGTACGGCCTTTTGCAACAGAGCAATTTAAAGTTCTTGACTTATATGGAGATTTTAACTTTCAAACAGGTTGGAATGGAACTATTAATTATAGAAACAACCCAAGAACCCCCGGAGAAGCCGATACACGCAAAGCTGAAGATGGTGCGGCAGCGACCTCAACGGACCCAAAATATAAAGTAATTGAGCTTGATTCAGGTAATAGTTTAACGATTTATACCAATGTTGCAGAATGGGCCGAATCAAGCGGTATTTTATCTTATGAATCTTATGCAAGATATAATGTAGATAAGGTTTGTGCTGCCAATAATGTTCCAGGATATAATGCATATATACCAGTGTATAATGCTGGTGATATAGATACTCCATTTTATTTATTTTTACCTTTTAATAATAAAGGTAAGTTAATTCCACCAAACGGGAATGATTGGATTGATATAAATTTGGGGAATAATCTGTTAAGGTTAAAACCATTTACATCAAGAACAACCACAGATAAAGAAAATGGAATAATGATTAATACAAGTAATCATTTAATAGAAGGAGTATTATATGATTATGGTACTTCTGCATGGAGAACAACGGGTAATTTATATAATGAATATATAGTTGCGGGAGATTTTACTAAAATTAGAGCCAATGATTGGAATATGTTTGACCTTTATGATACTCCTCATACTCAGGCGATTTATTTAAATTGTAGTACCGCAATGGGAGCAAAAATTCATTATAATTATTTATACTATTAGGAGATTAGGAGGAAAAGGCGATGGGTGAAAAACTCATAAAACCATATCAGATTTCGGTTTGGGAAGACCGCTTAGTTAAATCTGGTGGGAAAACTTATTATGAGGAAGTTAAAATAGCTGAAATTGGTTCAGATACAATGACTTCTCAAAATAGAGTGTATTCACCTGTATTTAAAATTAATACAAATGGCGAGAAGACCCTGACTTTTTCATTGAAGTATAAATACTACGATGATTTGGTCGGGGATTTTGTCGTGAATCCATTCGAACATTTTCTCGTTAATGAGCGCAAAATTAAGTTATTTTATAAAAATGAATGGCATGATTTTGTAATTAAAGAAAAAGAAGAGGATTCAGAAGAATATACTTTTTCATATACTTGTACGGATTTATTCGTTCAAGAGTTAGCTAAGAACGGGTATGGCATTACTTTTAATACTGACCTTAATAATAATCAAGGTACGGTTACTGAATTGGCGGCAAGGACTTTAAAGGATACGGACTGGGTTGTTGATGAAGAAAACTCAGATTTAATTCAACAAACGGTCAGTGAGCCAATTTATATTTGTACTGTAGGTGATACAGGAATTCAAGTATTAAATGTTGACACTCAACAAAAGGTTATAGTTTCGTCTGGGGAAACAATTTATATTTTTTATAGTTATTTACAGAACAAAATAACTGAGAACGTTCAGTTTTTACGCGCGACAGATAAAGATTCATGGACGTATGATAGTAATAATTCAATTATTGGTACAAACTATAGATTTTTAAAACCTATTAATTATGATTTGCTTGCTACTAATAATCGTATTAAATGTGGCTCGGCCGCAATCGACGTAGGACCACTGAATACAGAAAGTCAGGGTCATAGATTAGTATATGATACTTTAAGTACTTATGACCCAGTAACAGGTCAAACTGTTGATAGATATCAGTTAACTCATAATGATGGTCGAATTCAAGAAATTTATCATTATACAACTACTCACTATGGAACCACTGCGGTTTTACAAAACTATATTACGAATGGTTCTAATTATACAACTTCTAATTCTGGTAGTATAAATAGTTGGAATAATACAGTAGCCACTAAATCGGGTCATTTATTAGATGTTGGATTAGCTACTTATCCAGAGATTGATTTAAAGAGTTTAGCACAAATTAGTGAGTTAAAACGATTAAAAGGATATCTTGAATTGGAATTTCCTGGCATATCTGGAATATCTTCATCTTCGAAATATCCTTATGCTTTTTTTAATAGTGGCATTACTGATAATGCAAGTTTTATTGGTGGTATTGCTGCGGGAGACCAGTTTATTTTGCGATATAGATATAAATATTCTTCCGATAAACATGGTGATTTATCTTCTCCACTATCTCCACAAATTCATGCAGTAATAGCTGGATATACTAATATAACTAAAGATTTTAGAAATGAGGGGTCTGTATTAGTTAAACAAATTGATCCGAAAAAAATTTATGTAGATTTTAATGACGATAGTATTTTTAAAGATGGCACCGTTCACGTAAAAGGCGGGAAAATTGTTAATAACAACTATATAATTGATAAAATCATTCAAACGCCATCAGATAAATATATTTATGATGATGAGAAGACAAATAAACAATATATTTGGAATGTAGAAAATAATGAGTTTGAATTATATACTGGTAATAATGCAAGCTTTACTAAATATTATTATACAACAGCGGCCGCCAAGAAGTCTATATCTGAAGCTCAATTAGCCGACCCTTCAAATAGAATTGGTATTTTTATATATAGCGCCAATACTTTAGATCAATATGTATATATTGAAGATATAGAAATTACTCGTTATTACGAGGATGCTAATAATGAACCTATATTAATAGGTTCTGCGCCAGAAGCAAAAACTGAACCAATTGATAGTTTTTATCTCAAACCAACCGAAGGGGCAACATCTGGTTCAGTTGAATTATATAGCACATTAAAGGCGCTGGCAGAAGCTTATAATTTCAATTTAGATAAAATTAAGCCAATTAAAAATGAAAAAAGCGAAAAAATTCTTTCAATAGAAGCCGAAAAATCTAACTGCTTCAATATACTTCAAGATTTATGTGAAACTTTTGAATGTTGGATGGAAATTGAAGTAGAACACGATTCTATTGGTCGAATTAAGCTTGATAAAAATCATCAACCAAGTAAAAAGGTTGTATTTAAAAAATATGTTGGTAAAGATAATTTTGCCGGTTTCCGCTATGGAATTAATTTAACTTCAATTACACGCTCAGTTGATAGTAATGAGTTTGTTACAAAATTAATTGTCGGACAACCAACAAGTGAATATACCGCTAAGGGAGTTTTAAGCATAGGAGATGCTAAATCAAACCCAAGTGGTGAATCATATATTTTAAATTTTAATTACTTTTTAAATCAAGGATTAATTGAGGACAAAACTTCTTTTAATCAAGACTTAAATAGTTTTAATCAAAAATTAAAAAAGAAGAACTTAGAAATCAGTAGTCTAAATGATGAATATATTGCGGCTTCTACGGCACTCCAGCATTTAACGTCTACACGTAATGTATATATAGAAACTGCAGAAACCGCGTCGGAAAATTATTCAAAAGCTTTGGGTAATTTTGAAAAAGCTACCGGTCAACCATATTCAGAGTTTACTACAAAACAAATTAAGACAGGTAAAAACGAAGCTCTAGATAAGCTAGTTAGAGAAATTTATTCACAGGCTATATTGGTTAATAATTATAAGGGTTTATTAACTAATATCAATCAAGAATATAAGACTTTAAATTTAAAAGTTAATGGTGCACCTACATATAATATTACTGTTACTACATATACACCAACTGTAGCAGGCCTTTCATCTACAACCACATTAAAAACTTCTGATTATTTTGAAGGGTTTAAATGTATTTTTACTAATAGTACAGATGCAGATTTAATAACTAATTGGGCTTCAGATGTTAATGATAATGAGTTCCAAGAAGATTTATTATATACTCATCTTGTTATTACAGAAATTCCTGCTAATTATGAGTTAGAATATACAATAAAGGGCACTACAACTAAAACCAAACTTACTTCTCCTTTATCGTTTGAAATTGCTGAAGATAGTCAAGGAACATTACAAGGAGCTACGCGTAGTTTTAGACTAGTTCCTACAAAAGCTTATGGAAAGAAATATGTTGGATTAAAACAGCAAATTGATAATAAAATTGAAGAGAAGACTCAAATTGAAAAAGATTTTTATGCAAAATATAGCAGATTCATTCAAGAAGGAACTTGGGAATCTACAAATTATATAGATAATGAACTTTATTATATGGATGCGCTTCAAGTAAGTAACACTAGCGCGCAGCCTAAGGTAACTTATACAATTAATGTGGTTGAAGTTAGTGAACTTGAAGGATTAGAAAACTACGATTTCAATGTAGGAGACAGAACTTATATTGAAGATACAGAATTCTTTGGGTGGGAACACTACGAAGAAAACGGTGTTACTGTAGATACTCCAGTTAAAGAGGTTGTAGTTGTTTCTGAAGTAGAATGGCACTTAGACGAACCAGATAGTAATGTTATTACAGTTCAAAACTATAAAAATCAATTTGAAGATTTGTTTCAACGTATAAGTGCAACCGTACAATCTGTTGAATACAATAAAGCCTCATACATGCGCGCGGCTAGTATTCTTGATTCAAACGGACGCATTAATCCAACTTTACTTGTCGGTTCTTTAAATGCTATTGCGGGACAAAGTTATAACCTTGCTTCTAATGGCACCTTAAAAATAACCGATGACGGCATTATCATCCGGAATTTGACAGATCCACGAAATTTAATTATAATTAAAAATAGGGGAATTGAGAAATCTAATAATGGTGGATTAACTTGGGAAAACTTAATTTCACCAGAAGGAGTGAATACAGAACAGCTTACATCAGGTTCTGTTAATACACGCAATATTACCATATTAGATGGAGATAATCCGAGTTTTCGTTGGGATTCTAATGGCATTAGTGCTTTTGGATATGATGAAGATGGTGGTTATGATTTAAGTACATTTGTTCGTTTTGACCGCTATGGTTTATATGGTATACAAAAGGGTGCGAATTATGTAGCCTCTTCCACAGAAGATATTAAAAACCAAGCTGATTTTGGATTGACTTGGGACGGATTCTTCATTAAAAATAAATATAATGATGGATATGTATCTATAAGTTCAACTGACGATATTCAAGTTGTCGCAAATGATATTGAGAGAATAAAAATTGGTAAGTTTATTGACACCGGTGAATATGGTATTAGAATTAAAAACAATAGAAATGAAGTTGTTTTTGAATCTGATGATAGTGGCGATGTGTCAATGAGTGGCACAATACGAGCGGCTGCCGGAAAAATTGGTGGATTTAATATTACGAACAACACTTTATCAAGTGGTGCGATTGGTGGAGCACATTCAGTATTATTATCACCAGGATATCGCGCTTCTATTCCTATAGCAGAATCTGTTGGAGAAAAAGAATGGGCTATTACAGTCAGTAATAGTTTTGCTGTTGATACCGAAGGACACTTATATGCTACGGCCGCGTATATACATGGGAACATTTATGCAGAAGATGGATATTTTAGCGGTCATATTGATGCTACCAGCGGTACTTTTATGAATGAATTACGAGTTGGTGGTGGAGAAAAATATATTGTACTGCAAGGATATTCTGACCGACCTGATTCATTAATTGCTTCTTCTGATTATATAGATAACCGAAACATGGGTTGGGCTATTAATGGTAGTGGTGATGCGATTTTCAATAATGTTTCTGTACGCGGAGCCATTAGAACGGCAGTGTTTGAATATAATGAAATAGAAGCTGTAGGTGGCGCATTCTTATTTAGACCTAGCACTACAATTAAAGAAGCTCGTATGAGTGGAAACGATTTAATTTTAAAGCTAGAAAAACCTAATCTTTTTAAGGTAAATGAATGGGTTAAATTAAGTAATATTAATACTGAGTCTACCAATGTTAATGCTATCTTGTGTGAGGGTGGACTAACTCATATTTATAAAGTTAAAAATATTTCTGGAAAAACCATCACTTTAGAAAATGCTGCACGTGATTTTGTAGTTGGTCCTGACGTAGGAGATTATGATAGTTGGGGAAAGGTTGATTATGGTTATAAGCCTATAGAATTATCGCCAGAAGAGTCTAATCCACGAGAAGCTGGTTTATATGAATTAGTTGATAATGAATATGAATTAACACAAGACACTGAGATAGTTGAAGATAAAACTTATTATTTATTATACTATCCTGCATATTCTACAGTATCGTTTGATTCTTCAAACTATGTGGATTTAATGATATATGATGAAGAATTAGAAACAGATAGACCAATGAAACTAAACGCTCCAATATATGAAGTATATTTTGATGGGCGCGGCCATGTTAAAAATTTAAACTTTGATTTAAGAAATAATTCAATGGGAGATGTAGATATAGCCTATGATGAAATTCATGTTTTAGAACAAAATTTAAACTCTGAAGAATCATGGGATTATGTAATTGAAAGATATATAGGAAATCTTGGCTTATTTAACTTAGATCTAAAAGATACGGGAGAAGATTTTTTAATAGCTCAGGTTGTTGAAAACTATAAAGAAAATAGTGAAAGCGAACCAATAACCACTTCTTATACTCGTATTTATTCTAATGTTTTACATGAGGTCTCACTAATTATAACTCCTTATGAAAACTCAAATACAATTAATAGTTTAGAAGGCGGCTCACTTATAAGTTTTGGTTTTTATAATCAAGATGAAGGCTATGAGGGCGGCGCGCATAATTATGGTATTGGCATTAATAGCTCTGATAATTATATTAATTTGCCAGAGCGTGCGATTTCATTATTTGAAACAACAATTCATCCAAACAATTCTATTAAGGTATCTTATAATCTTAGAGGAATTTTAGGTACTTTACCTAAACGTAGTACACATAATATACAAACTCATTCTTTATACGATACTTATATGGAAGGTACCCAAGGTATTTATACTGATAATATGTATATTGGTGATAATGAACAATACATTGCTTTTTATACTGATAATTTAGGTAAAAAACACTTACGTATTCAAGCCAAAGATATTATTTATGGTGTAGATAGTACTGGTAAAGATATTACTTGGGAAGATAAGATAGATTCTATTGAAATTGAAGGTGGTGTTGGACAAGATTCTATTGATGTGGTAATTACATCAAGTAATGGAGATAAGTTTTTAAATGGTAATATATCTACTACTTTAACTTGTCAAGTCTTTCAAGGTGGAACAAAAGACATAACACAATCAATTCATCAGTTTATTTGGAGAAAAATTGATAAAAATAATGTTGAGGTTCAAGATGGTAATTGGCCTAAAACTACAACTTCTAGTGTATTAAATATAAATTCAAATGATGTAAATTCAAAAGCGACTTTTATTTGTGAAATTACTTTAGCAACAGATGATGATAATAGTGGAGGTGGTGAATAATGGGTACTATAACTCGTCAAGGTCAAATTACATTAATTGACACTCAAGAGATAGGTCAAATAAGAACTTGGTATTTAGCCACCTCTGAATCTTCTGGAATAACTACTTCAACCACTGGTTGGACTTCAACTATACAAACAATAGATATAGTAAAAAGATATCTATGGATGTATCAAGAAACAATTAGTGGTAGTGGTACAATTATTAATCGAACAGATCCAGTGATTTTAGGACATTATGGACAAGATGGACAAAATGGACAAGATGGACAAGATGGAGAGCAAGGCCCACAAGGTCCGCGAGGTCCGCAAGGTGAGCCTGGTCCAAAACGAGATACTGGCGCGCAAGGACCGCGAGGACAAGACGGGCAAGACGGACAAGACGGACAAGATGGAGTTTCGGTTATAAGAGTTCAAACTTATTATTATCTTTCTAATGAAACTCCTAATATTAGTACAACTGGTAGTTTGGAGATTCCAGAATACACAAGAACTGCTTATTTAAATAATTATTTATATTATATTAGAGAAGAAACTACTTTTAGTGATAATACCACCACTTCTTCAAATTGGCTAGTAAATTTAGGATTAACAACTGCTAATAGAAAAGCTTTTGAAGCAGCAAATGCAGCAGAAGCAGCAGCAGCAAACGCAGAAGCCTCTGCTGTTGCTGCTGAAGCAGCACAAGCAGCGACGAAGTGGTTCGTTCATAACGATACTGGCTCTATTGTAATTGCTGGAAGAGAAGATAGAGACTTTAATGAAAATGATATTAATACCTATGGATATAATGCAATTACTGCTCCAGGATATATTGCTTTAAGAAATAATGGAACACAATTAGCTACCTTTGCAACCGATTCTCTTTTATTTTATAAGCCTAATTCTCCTGCTATTAAAATGTTAGAATTAACATCAGAAGAAGGATTAAAAATGTATAATCCGACTACTTTAAATCAAGAGCTGATGAGTTTAAATAATAATGTTTTAAGTTTTAAAGACTTAGCGGGTAACATGTTGGCTTCTTTCGGTAATAACGGTGTAATTCAAAGTGGTAATTATTCTCGTGGTAATAATAGTATTTATGCACAAACTGGTACGCAAATTAATTTAGTTGATGGCGAAATTTTTAGTCCTTACTTTCGTATTTCTGATGGAGTAGGAAGTAATAATGAACCAGCTGCAGGCGCGTATATTCAAGGTATTGTTAATGCCAACGAAGGACGTATTGGCGATGATAGTACTAATTACTGGTATATAGGCAGATATTATGATTATTTACAACAAAGTTCTGCAATTATTAAAAGTCATGGTACATCTTTTATTCAATTAGGAGAAAATAATACTTGGAGGCTATCTACTGATAGAATACATACCGGTTGGGTTAATGATAATGATGACGAAACCGGACGATTACATTTCTTAGTTGATAATAATTATTATTGGGATTTAGGATTGCATATTCCTAATTCTACAAATAATAAGTTTATGTATATACGCCGAGCTTCGAATTCGGAATCATTAGATAATTTAATTACTGATTTAAATGATACTTCTGGTGGTAATTATTGGGACTATCAGTTTTACATAGATAAAAATGGTAATTTATATGCAAATAATCTCTATGCTAAAATTAGTGGTAATTGGACATTAGTTGGAGGTTCTGATGGTATTTATTTACCAACCAGTGGGGGTACGATAACTGGTAATTTAGCAATTACAGGAACTTTAACAAAAGGTGGTAATAATGTTGCTTATTTTACGAATACTCCAGTTACAAATAAAATTGTAGTAACTAACGGTACAGATGGAGGAGTTTCTGTTTCCTCTTATACAATTGCTAAGTCGGTTCCATCTAATGCTTTGTTTACAGATAAAAACGTTCAAACAACACAAGCCAATACAACAAAACTTTATTTGGTTGGTACTTCCACATCTGGAGACCACACTGGAACACTTAATTATGATAGCAATATATATGCTGATACAACTGCTGGGGCATTACATGCAACTACATTTAATGGTTATACTTTGGCTGCGGCCAGCGCAAGAGGAGTAGATGCTTCAATTAATACAACCTCAAATAATTTACCAACCACTGCCGCGGTTATAAATTACGTGACAGAACAAGTTGGTAATGTTAAAGGAGATGTCACGGGAGTAAAAGGTAGTGCTGAAACTGAATATAGAATTGGCAACGTTAATATTACTAAAGCTAATATAGGTCTTGGAAATGTAGAGAATAAATCTAGTGCAACCATTTTAGGAGAATTAAGTAACACAAATGTAATCAATGCTTTAGGATTTACGCCTTACGATGCAACAAATCCTAATGACTATACCAGTAATGAAGGTACTGTTGTATCTGTTTCAACCGACGGTCCAATTACTGGAGGAACCTTTAGTGATAGTGGTACTATTGGTCATGCTACTTCCGGAGTGGGAGCGGCTGTTACAAGCGTTGGATTATATAAGTTTAAATATAATCAGTGGGGGCATATTACTGGAGTATCCGCAATTACAAAAAATGATATTACTGGATTAGGAATACCAGCACAAGATACGACCTATTCTGAGGCTTCATCTAATATTGCAGGTTTAATGTCTGCGGCAGATAAACAAAAACTCGACAGTATACAAGTTAGTTCTGAAGGTAAAGTTGTTGCAGCAAATATTGCTGGACGCTATGGAATAAGCGTAGTTTTCGATGATAACGATGTCGCACAAGTGGGGCATAGTAATTCAGCTATAACAGCGAGTAATACCAAAGCTTCAAAGATAACAAGTTCGGTTACTTCAACCCAACTTGACTTTAATGACGTAATTAATTTCCCATATGTGGCTTATGATTCATACGGTCATATTACAAGTAAAACTAATTTGTATTTTAAGATGCCAGAGGCTCCAAGTTCGGCCGCCAATGCAACAAATGATAGTGATGGAAATCCAATTAATACAACCTATATTAAAAAATCAATAGGTACTACAGCAGGCGACATAATTTATTGGTCTGGACCAAGTACACCTACAAGACTTGCAAAAGGAAATAACGGTCAAGTCTTAAAATTAGCTAATGGTGTACCTAGTTGGGGAACTGATAATAATACAACTTATACTTTTGCTTCGGGAGCTACGAATGGTGCTTTTACAGTTACTCCAAGTGGTGGAACAGCACAAACTGTTTCTATTCATGGTTTGGGTTCTTTAGCTTATAAAAGTAGTTTAGCTGCGTCTGATATACCTAATATTAGTACTGATAAGCTTACGAGTGGTACACTACCAACCAGTAGAGGCGGTACGGGAAATACTGCATTTACTGCAAATAGATTAACTTATGCTGAAACCGCAACTAAGCAAAGTAGTGCGGGTGGATTATCATATTATACTGGTACTAGTGCTGCATCTACACCCGCTACTTATACGCGTCTTCATATCCATGGTACAACATATGGTAATGACGCTACGACAATGCTTAGTGGCACAGCAGGAGCGTTTAGATTTGGAGATGGCGGACCGCAAATCACTTTTGATACTAGTGCAACTTCTGGCGGTGCTCAGGCTGGCGCGTTAATATTCACCGATCACGATAGTGCGGGATCTGGTGTTAGTTTTCATTTTGTAAGTAATCAAGGCCCAAATAATAATGGTGGTAGCTGTACTGTAACCGCGCCACGATTTAGAGCAAGAGCGGGATTGGCAGTAGGACAAAATAGTGATAATACATCACATGCGTTATATGTAAATGGTTCTGCTGCAATAAATGGAAATACACTTAAGATTATTAATAATTCAAATACTGTAACAATTGGTTCACAGAATACATCGTTTACACATATATATAATAGTGTTTCAATACCATTTATTTTTAATAATTCGATTTTAACTACTAGTGGAAGTTTAGGTAGCAATAGTTATCCGTTTACAAATGTTAGTATTACGGGTGGTTATAATATGTTAGTAGGAAATACACAAAAAGCTAATATGCACTATGATTCATCGCTTGATGCAATTGTATTTAGCTTTGCCTAAACAAGCAAATGAAATGAAATACGTACACTGCGCGCGGTCGACTACGTTATAACATACGAGGGAATCGATCGGGCGCAGTGTACATAGGAATAGATAAGGAGAAACTATGAGTTTAAGAGTTTGGTTGCCATTTACTGATGGTACTTTAAAACAACAAGGACTTAGTAATGAAATAGCTACTAGTGGAGGGACTATAAACTTAACCAACACCGGGAAATTAGGAAAATGTGCAACTTTTGGTTCTGCCGCAGGAGGAATAACTATCCCGGCTTCTACTATGACTTCTTTTACTAATTGTTCAGTGGCTTTTTGGTTAAAAATAAATGGTTGGGGTAGTTCTTATGATACATATTTTCAAGCAGGTACTGGTTCTACACCATGGAATAATTATATATTTGGTTTTTTAAGAAATAATACAAATTCTACCATTTGTTTTACTATAAGCAATGGAAGTTCTGCTTCTAATACAAACTATTTAACTTCTGCGCTTTCTATAAATACTTGGTATCATATAGTACTCACCTATGAAACTGGTAAGTGTAAAACCTATCTAAACGGAGTATTAGACCATGAATATTCCACCACTATTGTACCTGCTTTTGATAAAATTACAAAAATTACTTTAGGTAGATGTAATAATGATAGTAGTTATCAGGCACAATGTTCTATTAATGATTTTCGTATCTACGACCACTGTCTCTCCCCAATGGAAGTTAAAGAACTTTCAAAGGGGCTTGTGCTTCATTATCCGTTAAATAGAGGTGGCTGGGGACAGGAGAACAATATTAAAACTTCTATTGTTCAAAATCATGGTTGTAGTAATTTTGTATATAACAGTTCTACAAATGAATGGACTATGACTTGTCCTACTGGCTCAACAACATGGGGATATGGAATCGTATTAAATGATAGAGCAATAGCTTGGAAAGTCAGTGAAACTTGGCTAATAAGTATGGAGGTCTATACTCCACGCTCTATAACATGGAATTGCGATATTAATAACAAACCAGATTTAGATGATATTAGTGGTTATACTGGTAATGATTATGATATTACTGGACAAAGATTAGTATGTACTAATGGTGTGCAAGGAAGTAAAACATTACAAGTTGGTTGGAACAAACTGTGGTTTTCACAAACGGCTAATACTACATATGGACTTACTAATTATTCGACCAATTGGGGTGTGGTAACTACAAATGAAACTTCTACTATAGATATAAAAATTAAAAATATAAAAGGTGAAGTTATAGGCTCCGGACTTACGTTGCAGCCAACCCCATGGTGTCCAAACTCTTCTGACGCTCTTGCAACCACAATGGGCCTTAATGGAACAACCGAGTATGATTGTTCGGGATTTTGTAATAATGGAAATAAAATGACAAATACTATGACCTATATTTCTGATACTGCAAAATATCAAGTTTCAACTCATTTTAATGGTACATATGATGGCATTTTAATTGAAAACCTTCAATTATCAAATATAATTAATACCGCAGTAACTTATGCATTTTGGATTAAGCCAGAAGGTGAATCTGGTGCGCGGTCAGTATATTTTGGAAGTCATTCTGGTACTTCCTGGTCTATTGAAAAGACTACAGGTAATGTATTACGTTCATACTGGTACGGTTCACCAGACGAAACTTGCTCAAGTGCGACAATTACTGATGGGGTTTGGCAACACGTATGTGTTACAAAGAATGGAACAAGTGATATAAAAGTATATATTAATGGCGTCCAAAAATGGAGTTCAACTGCGGCTCATAATAATTTAAGCTTTCCAACCACATATAGAATTGGAAGGGATACAAGAAGCAATGATGGTACGCCATATAAGGGATTAATGTCTGACTTTCGTATTTATGCAACCGCCTTATCCGCCGAAGACGTCAAATCCCTCTATCAAAATTCAGCCTACATTGATTCATCGGGCAACGTCTACGGTGCAATACATGAGGAGGTTTAAAAATGAATATAGCGCAAGAAGCTAATCACCAATTAGCAAATCAACAATGGGGACCTCCTTTATGGTATTATAATCAAACCAATTGCCAGTGTACCTTAACGGATAATGGTTATCGTATTTATCGTCCTCCAAATATAACTTATGATAGTTCTGATTCAACGACTCGTACTATGTGGGGAGGTTTTTTATTACGATATACAAATCCACCTTTTGTACAAGACCATCGTTATGTGCTTACTTTTGATATTAAAGGCAAAACCTCAAATCAACCAACTTCGACTTATTGGAGTAATAATGCTGGATCAACTGGTGGAAGTCATGGTTTAGGTACTGATGCAACTGATATTAAATTTACAAATATACCTGCTAATTTTAATTCCAATACATGGACTCCAGTAATATACGAATGGACTGTGGGAGGTCCGGTTTATAAAACTTGTACTTCCTCTTATTCTTCTTTTGTGCAGGGCCAAACCTATCCAGTCTTTCGTGATTTTAAATATGGTTTTGGTTATACAAGTACTGGTACTCTTGGCACTGATTTATATATAAAAAATATTCGTATATATGATTTAACCGCAGAGCAACAAATAAATATTTCTAAGAAACAAATAATTACTGCTGCTGGTTTTATTGAACCAGAAGTTAAAAGACAGGCTTCTTTTTCTCATGGAGGGGAGATTCAAGCCAATCAATTCTATGAAATCTAAAGGAGAAAACCAATGGCACAATATTATGCAATAATCAATAATGAATTTCGTTTCCCTTTCTTTCAATGGGAACCTTATGCAACTGAGAATTTTCATCTTGCAACAGACGATCTCTCGCAAGTAAAAGAAGCTTTTTCACATATTCAAACAATATCAGTGGTTGATGATACTGACTTAGAAGTCGCTACTTTCACTCAATATGATACATATAATTCAATTAATTATGTGGGTCGTAATTATTCTGCACAATTAGATGGTTTCGCTGATGAATTAGTTGTCACTCTTACAAAAGCTGACCTTATCGAGCAAGTTAAGCGCATTGAAGACATCGTTAATCCAGTTATCGACTTCGACTCAATGTCATTAGATGAATATAAAGAATGGAAAATCAATCAACTTTCTGAAATTGGTGAAGCTACAATCTTTGCCGGTACTGATGTTGAACTTACCAATGGCACCGTTAAAAACTTCACTTATGATTTAGAAGACCAATCGAATCTTCTTAATGCAATTTTTATAATTCAAGCACTTGATGACCTCACTATTACAATTCCTTATCACGGTCATGGGGAACCTTGTGAACTCTATAGTGCTCTTGACATACTTGCAACTTATATTTCACTTCAGATATTTTCAACTACAGTACAAACACTTACAAATATGAGAATTAACTGGGTAAGGTCTTGTGCGACAAAAGATGAAATTCGAGCAATCGAATTTGATACTCCACTGCCAGAAGATTGGCAAGCACGTGCAGATGCTATTCTTATACCGGCAATGAATATTGTAAATGAGTTAAAGAAAAAATATTTCCCAGAAACAACTGAGGAATAGATAAGGATATACGTTGAGGTCGTATGTTGAGGGCGCGCAGTCAACTTATTTTATAGGTAAGTTTAACTTATCTGTAAAAGAGGTTGAGTGGCCGCCTTCAACGTATAACTTCTACGGAGGATAACTACAATGACAAAAAAGAAAATACTGCCACTTTTCGTCATCTTCAACACTAGTGGCTTTATATATATAATGCTTGAACTACTCTGGCGTGGTCGCTCGCATTGGACGATGTTCGTATGCGCTGGTCTTTGCGGATTAGTGATGGCAAATGTAAATAACAATCTTCTTAAGTTTGAAACCGATTTTCGAATTCAAGTTATTGTATCGGCATTATGTTGCTCTGCATTTGAATTCCTATTCGGTCTTATATTTAATGGAGATTTTACAATATGGGATTATCGAGGAATGTGGGGAACTATACATTGGTTAGGCGACCAAGTTAATCTTTTATTTTTTGGAGTATGGATATTAATTAGCATATTCGCACTTCCATTCCTCGATTGGATGCAATGGAAATTAGGCTTAGAAGAAAAGCCTTATTATCGAATTGGACGGAGATATTTCTATCCATGGGGAGGAAAGGAGTAAATGGCAGTTTTAAAAGATTTAATAGTACATGGACCGAGTAGATTTGTAGGAATAACCGAGTTTACTAATCTAAAGGCTAATAAGATTAAAGCGGATGAGGGTATTTTTAAGAAGTTAATTGCTACAACTGCAGATTTTGATTCGATGACTGCAAATAATGCAACAGTTGTAGGTTTATTGGATGTAAAAGGTGAATTACATACTAATAGTTGGACTAATTCAAATATAGCAACAATTGAAGGAAGTTTTTATATAACACCAACAATAAGCTGTGCTTCTGGAACTTTTAACTATGATGGTACTAATATTACTCTTACTGCAGGTTCTGGACGTAGTTTTGCAATTTCTAGCTTATATATTAACAGTGGCGATAATGCAGGAACCACAATTGCATGGAGTGCTTATTCAGAGGTGTTAATTACCGGTCAAGTGGAGATTGATAATGAAAAAGTGCCTTTAGGAACTATTAAAGGTAGAATTACAGATACGGCGCCTAATGCAAGTAAAATTATTATTAATAGCTTAACCGATGGAAAAGGCACCACATCCAATGTTTTGGCTTCAATTGGAACCGGTTCTAAACATTTTTACGATATTAAAGTTTCACTTCTTAAACGTGGAAATGGGTCTGACGCAGCCAAGGCTTTGCCTATTGGTATTTATATGACTGCTATGGGTCAAAATGGTAAAACTTTTATAGATATATATGGTGGTCATAATGCAGTTAGTACTGCAGTGGACTCTGTTACTGGAGACTGTGGTGGATTAGCTAAACCAGTGTTGCGTATTGGTAATTTAGCTGGATTACCTAAATTACCAAATGGTACACAACCTGGTGGTTATGGTATTTATACAAGTAATGGCTATTTTACAGGTACAATTGTTTCTACGAGTGGTACAATTGGCAATTGGTTAATTACCAGTTCTTCAATTCAAACAGGCGCTTTTAATACAGCTGGTAAAATGTATTTTGGAAACAGTGGAATTTCATTGGGAACTACTTTTAGAGTTACTTCTGATGGTGCATTAACCGCGACAAATGGTACTATTGGTGGTATTACAATAGGAGGAACTTATTTAACCACTAATGCCGCTCGACAAACCTATAATGCTACCACTGCGGGTTTCACTATTACTTCTAGTGGAATTGGTGCTGGTAATGGTACTACCAATACATTTAAGGTAGTTGCAGCCACAGGGGCTTTAACAGCAAGTAATGCCACTTTAACTGGTGGCTCTATTGCTGGTTGGACTTTTAATACAACCTCACTTTATAGAACTAATGCTACTCCAGGCTATTCAGCTGACACAATGGTTATCTCAACAGGTACTAAATCTACCTACAATATTGGAGAGGGAGGTACCGATGAAAAATATTGGATGTTAAGTGCAGGAAGAGGTTTTGGAGTTACCACGGCGGGTAAATTATATGCAACAGGAGCGGTTATAAAAGGAAAAATAACCGCAACGTCTGGTAGCTTTGATTCTGTTACTGCAACCAATTTTGAACTAAATAGTGGTAGTATTGCAAATTCAGTTACAATTGGAGGTACTGCAGCATCGACGGTATTAAGTGACATTTCAACAGCACAATCAACAGCTAATACCGCGAAAACTAATGCCGCAACCGCACAATCTACTGCAAATACTGCAAAAACTAACGCTGCAACTGCGCAATCAACGGCAGATACTGCAAATACAAATGCTACAAATGCAGCTAAAACTGCAACAACTTATATTACTAATATTGATTCTAATAAAGGCATAACTCTTAAACCAGCTACAAGTACTGGCAACGATTATCTTCAAATAAACTCTAATGATATTCGTTTTGTACGAAATAATGTAGACGTTATGAATTTAACTGATAGTGCTTTTAGAATTGGTTTAGAATCATCTGGACATTCTACCGTTAAATCTGATGGGTTTCATGTATGGACTGGTACGGAGTCAACAGCTGCGAACGAGGTTGCTTTCTTCGGAGCAAACGCAAGAATTGGAAAAACAAACGGAACCAATAAAAATGTTTATATTACTAGTTCAGCTATCAATTTACGAGAAGGAACGACGGATATTGCATCGTTTAGTATTGGAGAAGTTGATCACAGTGTTTCTGCAGATAAGTTAAAAATTTCTACTACTTCTGATATAATAGGATTTTTTACAAAAGGATCAGCCCAATACCCTGGAATAGTTATAGAAGATTTTGGTGGAACATCGGAGGCTCATATAATTTGTTTTGATGCTTTTCCAAACTTCTCTCCTGGTCCATATATAAAAGCAATATCTACCAGCTCTGCAATAACTTTAAGTGGTACTATGACTCAAATACCATTAAATGATACAGATTATACTAATCATTTAGGAATACATGCGTGGGACGTTAAAAGTAATGCCATATGGCTAAATCAATTAGATGGTGTAATTGTAGAAATAACAGCTTCTGCATATATACAAGCTACTAGTAATAGCGTAGCATTTATACATATATTTCATTATAGTACTGTCACAAACAGTGAAATAGAAGTAGCAGCAAGCGCAGCGTATTTTCCAGCTTCGGTTGCTGCATCCATTCAAATAACACCTAGAATTTATTCAACATCTTTATATGCTGGCGATAGATTGATGCTTAAGGTTCGAATAACATCGGGTGCTGGTAAAGTAGTTTGTAATCATAAAGATACTTTTTTAACCGTTAAAGCGATATAATTTATTTATTATCATTTTCTAATTCTAATATAAATGCAAAAATGATTATATATCATAGTATAAAGTAATATAGCATTTTATAAAGGAGGAAACATAATGGCATCTTATGAAGATATAACAATAGGAAAAACTACGGGAGCTAATAATAATATTGAAATTACTCCATCAGATATAAAATTTAAACAAGGGAGTAGTAATCTAGCACAGTTTACAACAAATGAACTTACTGATGCTTCTGAAAAAGGATTACAAATTATTTCAAAAACAAATATTAGTTTATATCCAAATTTAAGTACTGAACCTGCTTTAGTTGCTAATCAACATAATGGTTTAAATTTAGTGACATTTGGTCCATATAATGAATTTTCATCAGAACCATTAGTATATGCTACATCAACCAAAGGCGCCATAACATGTGCTGCTAATACGTTTACTAATGTTCCTTTAACTACAATTAATTTCGAACAACATTCTACTGGCTCTTCATCTTCAATTTTTAACATTGACAATGGAGCAATAAAACTTGATATGTTTGACGGAGTAATGGCAGAAATTAGTGCGGGAGCATACGTTCAGGCAGTTAGTGGCACTGTAAACGCTCAATTATTTTTATACCATTATCAATCTGGTAATGATTTTAAATGGCATGAGATTGCGGCGGCTGGTCCATTTATTGCTATGACTGGAGTAGGAGCAAGTATACAAATGGCAACTAAGGTAATTGGCCCATTATATGCTGGTGATAAATTGTTATTAAAAGTTAGAACAATAGGAGGTAAAGGAAAGGTTTACCCATCTAACAAAGATACTTTTTTAAGAGTTAAATTAATTTAATATAATATAAATAACTAAGGCCTCAACCGAGGTCTTTTTTATTGCAAAAATTTTTCAACCTCCTGACTCAAAAAGTTATAACCTCTTAATCCAAAAACCACTTTCCTTATGAGTAAGGAAGTTCAACCTTTTTTACAAATAAGTTCAACTTACCAAGACACCTACCTGAACTTCCTTACCTAATCCGCTGATAGGCACAAGACTTAATTCCTT
>ODAI010706249.1_pt1 | contig 21685 bp, 10 predicted proteins | sample 1539321 | NCBI WGS metagenome assembly ODAI01 (sample SAMN02144231, study PRJEB22623) | gut metagenome | biome: sheep rumen | host: Ovis aries | place: New Zealand | reverse complement strand
TAATTGTGCGGGAAGCACACGATGGCATCCACCGATGACACCGGCGCTTCCGAACAGTCTTTGACACCGTCCCCCACGCCAACTTTTTCCAGTTCGGCCTTGAAGCGGCTCAAGATCTGCTCGCTGGTGCCCTTCACGCAGCCCACAGGGGGGATTACCCAGATCTGGTTGCGGACGCCCACCTGCCCGTCGGCCCGGCGGAATCCCATGAACGTGCGTTTGGACGCGCTTTCCGGAATCTCCACCAGCGCGGGCTTGTACTCGTAGTCCAGGAGCCCTTCCAGGTTGGTTTTGATGCAGCTGTGGTCTACCAGGGTACCCGCCGCCGCATCACGGGTCACGTGTCCGATCGGGAAACCGTACTTGACCACATTGTCCCCTGCCTTGAGCGCCTGGAGCACGACTTTGTGCCCGCGGGGAATGTCGGTCGCCAGGGTGACACTCTCCACCACCTCCCCTTTGGAGAGGTCCTGGAGCGCCACGGCCACGTTGTCGGCCGGATTGATCTTAATGTACTTCATTAGAACTGGAAATATTTCTTGGCGTTGTTGTAGGAAATGTCCTCTACCATCCGGCCGATGAAATCCATCTCGGAGGCGGGAAGCCTGCCCTCCTCGATATCCTTCCCCAGGACATCGCAAAGGATGCGGCGGAAGTACTCGTGGCGGGGATAAGAGATGAAGCTGCGGCTGTCCGTGAGCATGCCCACGAAGCGGGAGAACAGGCCCAGGACGCTTAGGGCGTCCATCTGGCGGCGCATGCCCACTTCCTGGTCCAGGAACCACCAGCCGCTGCCGAACTGCATCTTGCCGGGAACGGTTCCGTCGTTAAAGGTATAGAGCATGGTCATCATCACCTCGTTATCCTTGGGATTGAGGCAGTAGAGGATGGTCTTGGTGAGTTTGTCCTCTGCGGCAAGGCGGTCGAAGAACTTATGGCCGGCAGCGGCGATTTCCTGGTCGTGAATGGCATCATAACCCGTATCGGGGCCGATCAGGCTGAACATCTTGCTGTTATTGTTGCGGATGGCACCGATATGGAACTGCTGGGTCCATCCTGCCTCGGCGTCCATGACGGCCTGGTCGTGCAGGAAGGCGCTGCGGAACTTCTCCAGTTCTTTGGGATTGGGCTTGATGCCCATGAGCACTTTCTTGAAAATAAGTTCGATTTCCAGTTCCTTGTAGTCGGCCGAATAGAAATTCTCCAGACCATGGTCGGAGAGCTTGCAACCATTGGCGGCAAAGTAGTCATGCCGCTTCTGCAGGGCCTCGCACAGGTCGGCATAGGAATCGATCTCCTTGTCGGCGGCCTCTCCCAGCTGCTGCAGATAGGCCTTGTAGGCCTCGGGATTCTCGATGGCCATGGCCTTGTCCGGACGCCAGGCGGGAATCACCTTGGTACCGAATGGATTCGCGGCAATCATCTTGTGCCAGCGGAGGTCGTCGGCCGGGTCGTCGGTGGTGCATACGGTCTCCACATTGAACTTGCGGATAAGGGCCTGTCCCCGGAACTCCGGCGTGGCCAGTTTGGCATTGCACTCTTCGAAAATCTCACGGGCCGTGGCCGGGCAGAGGAGCTTGTCGATGCCGAATACACGGCTCAGCTCCAGGTGCGTCCAGTGATAGAGCGGGTTCCGCATGGTGTAAGGAACCGTCTCTGCCCACTTCCGGAAGGTTTCCCAGGAGTCGTATTTCCCGCCGGTGATATAATCCTCATTAACGCCGTTGGCGCGCATGGCACGCCATTTATAATGGTCTCCATAGTGGCCGTCCACCAGCCACAGCTGGGTGATGTCCCGGAACTGGATATTCTCCGCTATCTGCTGCGGAACCAGGTGGCAGTGATAGTCGATGATGGGCATCTTCTCCGCGTGCTCGTGGTAAAGCTTCCTGGCGGTCTCCGTCTGGAGCATGAAATCAGGGTTGATAAAAGTCATAGTGCTCGATGGTTTAATTTGTTCTGGAAGGGGGCGGGGCGGTCAGGCCCCGCTCCCTTAGATGCATGGAACTACTTCCTGGGTTTGTAACTAGGAGAGGCGGAGTTCCAGCGGGGATCGCCAATGTCGGCCTTCTTGAGGTCGGCGTCGGTGAGCACCAGATTGAACTCGGCGGAACCGGTGCAAGGATCGGCCTCCAGGACGGCGCCGCCCTGGATGGCGGTGGCCTGGTCGATGGCGCCTCCGAAGAAGCCTTCACCCACGTTGAAGAAGTAGTTCCCCTCCATCACGGGCACCGTGGCACCGCTCTTGGCCAGAATGGTCTTGCCGGTGAGGTTCAGGAAGAGGTTCTTCTTCACGTTGTACTTCTGGGGTGCATCGGCGCAGGAACGGACCCAGAGCAGGCCGTTTCCGGCATCGATGGAGCAGGAGGCGAAGGTGTTGTTCACGATGGCGATGTTTCCGGCAATCTCCTTGTCGCAGCGGATGAAATCACGGCCGCCGTCGTAGAAGGAGTTCTTGGAAACGTTGATCACGTCATAGACGCCCTTGCGGATATCAATCATTCCCTGGCCGGTGCCAAAGCCGTGGACCAGGTTCTTCTGGAAGTCGAACAGTTCCACCCGGGAGTCGGCGCCGTTGCCGTAGAAGAGGCTCTTGTTATAGCCGAAGATGTCGCAGTCCACGATTTGGATCTTGTACAGCTGGGTGGCTTCGGCAATCTCGAAGGCGTTGCCCAAGGCCTTCTCGGAACCGTTGAACTTGATGTTCCGTGCCTCGAAGGTGGTGGTGCCCACACCCAGTTTGAAGCCGCCGATGATCTCTACGTTGCCGTTACCCTGCAGGCGGAGCGGAGCGATGAGACTGATGACGCCGCCTTCGGTGAGTTCGCGGAGGTCGTAGGTACCCGCCTTGAGGGTGATTCCGGTCTTGCCGGCATCCAGGGCAGTGCCCAGTTCGGCCACCGTCTTCACGGTAACGTCGGAAGAGATGGTGCCCGCGTTGCGGTTCCAGGTGCCAGCGCCCACGTTGGAGGCCAGGCAGAGGGCGTCTACCAGGGTGAAGTCATCATTGGCGGCATCCCGCACCGGGTCAGAGGAGAGGATGGCGCCGCCGTTGGCGGTGGCCATCTCCTGGGTGATAAGGCCCGTCCAGAACTTCTCGGCCGTGCAGTTCCAGAAGAAGTTGCCGGCCATATAGGTGGGAACGGTGATTCCGGCCGCCTTGGAAAGCAGGTTGTTCTCACCGTTCTCGTTCAGGAACAGGTTGTTCTTCACCTCGTAGCTTTCGGGCGTGGAACGCACGTAGAGCACGCCGTTGCCGTTGTTCAGGGTGACGCCGCTGAAGGTGTTGTTCACGATGTTCACGGCTCCGGTGACACGGCCCGCGTCGGCCCGGATGAAGTCACGGCCGCCCACCACGGTGTTGTGCTGGAAGGTAATCACCTTGTAGTCGCCCTTGCGGATGTCAATGGTTCCTTGTCCGCCGCCCAGTTCTCCGAAGAAGTTGCCGGAGAATACCAGGGCCTGGAAGGAGGAGCCTTCGGCATTGCCGTAGAAGACGCTCTTCTTGATATTGGTGACGTGGCAGTTCCGGAGCGTGAGGTTGTTCACCACGGAAGCCGCGCCCACGTTGAAGAGGTTGTTGGCCCCGTCTCCTTCAATGACCAGGTTCTCGATGAGGATGTTGCCCAGCTCCCCTTCGGCCAGGTTCAGCTGGTTCACCTTGAGTACGGCGCCCTCCTCACTGCCCAGATGCATTCCGGCCGTGAGGGTGATGGCGGCGGCGGAGAGGTCATACTCACCCGCGGCGAACTTGATGTCCGTCTTGCCGGCATCCACGGCGGCGGTGAACTCGTCCACGCTGGAAACGGTGATGGAAGCGCCCTCACTCACGGGCACGCTGGCGGGATTCCACTTGGAGGCACCGGCGGCCAGGCTCATGACCACAGCGTTGGTAAGGGTGTAGTTACCGCTGGCGGCATCCTGGAAAGGATCGTTGGTGAGCACCACGCCACCACCGTCCACGGCCAGTTCCGCATCAATGCAGCCGGTGTAGAACTTCTCGCCAATGTTGTACCAGACGTTCTTCTTCATCTTGGGTTTCATGGCGGCGGTACGGCCGCTGATGGAGTTGGCGATGTTGGCCACGATGTTGTAGGAAACCTCGTACACGGAAGGAGTGGCCCGTACGCAGAACACACCGCCGGCATTGCCGGAATCGTTCAGGTTGTTGAGCGTGTTGTGCTTCACGTACACGGCGTCAATGGTACAGGGAGCGTCAATGCGCAGGAAGTCGCGGCCGCCGGTGACGGTGCTCTCTTCCAGCGTGAAGCTGCCGTAGGTACCGTTTCTCAGATCCAGCACGCCCTGGCCGGTACCGTGGTTCACCACCTCCATACCGGAGAAGAGGATTTCGCCGATGTTGAACTTGTCGGCCGTGTTGGAAGCGTAGATGACACTCTTGGTAAAGCCGTCCACCACGGTGTTCTTCACCGTTACGGATTCGGCCGTAACGCCCTCGGCGTTGTCCAGGTTCAGGAGGATGTCTCCACCGCCAGCCTTCACAGTGAGGTTCTCCAGCGAGAAGCTGCCCACCTGTCCGCTGAGCTTGAAGCCGCCCAGGAGTTCGGCACCAGGCTGTCCCTTGAGGGAGAGCGGAGCCGTTACGGTGAGGCTGCCTGCCAGGTCGTAGCTGCCGGCGGCCAGCGTAATGGCTTCCTTACCGGCTGCGATGGCGGCCAGCAGGGCGTCCACGTTGTTCACCACCAGTTCGGAGCCCTCTTCGCCGCCGCCCTTGGGCAGTACTGCGAAGGCGGCCACGCCTGCAGCCGATTCGGTGTTGTAGATATCATCCTTGGAAGGATTTGCATACACTTCCACCTTGTAGCTGCCGGCATCCAGCATACCCGTAGTGGTACCACCGATTACGAACTGGGTGCCTTCGGAGACTGCACTGGTCTTGCCGTTGAAGACTACGGAATAGCCGCCGGCACTCTCCACGGGATCCCAGGAGATGGTGATATCCACGGCATCACCGGCAGTGATGGAGACGGGATCGGCCTGGGGAGCGGGAGTGGGCAGGGCGGTGTTCACCGGTGTCACATCCGTGCTCCAGGCCAGTTTCTCCAGGCTCACGGGGCCGGAAGGGAATACGTATACCAGGGATTCCCCGGCGATGGAGGAGATGACAATCTTCTGTGCGTTCTGCATGTCGGCCATGGCGGAAGCGCCGCCCTTGAGGGAAATCTCCGTTCCGTCCACGTTGCCTACGCCAACGACCAGGTGGTGGCCCTTGGATTCGGGATCCGCCGCCTTAATCAGCAAGGAGCCGGGGCCGTCAACCTTGAAGGCCAGATAGCCATTGGTGGGAACGCCCTGACGGTTGGTCACGGCCGCCGTCTGGAAGTTGAGCATGCCGCCGTCGGCCACGATGCTGTTCTGCTCGGAGGCGTTGATGTACAGGAGGTCACGGACCATCTGTTTCTTGATGGTGCCGGAGAAGTACTTGGCATTGGAGAGGTTCCAGGTCTTGTTGCCTTCCACCTTGCCCAGGGTGAGGTCTTCTGGTTCCTCCACGTAAGGAGTCCACCACTTGGGCGCACCCACGTTCTTGCCAGCAATCTCGGAATCCGGATTCAAGTTGAAGAATCCGCCGGGAGCATTGTAGCAAGGGTCGCTCTCGAGGATAGTACCCGCGGCGTTGGCCAGGGTGAAATTGTCGGTGAAATAAGTATCGACAATGTTATAGAACCAGTTGTTGGAAGCCGCTACACCCATGTCGGAAGCGGGTTTGTACTTAGCGTTCGCACCGGCCAGCACAGCCTTTTCCACCATGTACAGGAAGAGGTTGTTCTTGAAGGAGAACGAGCCGGGGACAATCTGAAGGCCGAAGACACCGGCGTTATTGGCGTTGTCCACGAAGTTCAGGTTGCACAGGGTGTTGTTCTCGAACACCAGGGACTCGATGGAACCGGTGTCGAAACGCACGAACGTACGCATGCCCTGCCAGATGGTGTTGTTCACGAAACTGAGGGTCTTGATGGTGGTTGCCTGACGGATGTCAAAGACGTCACCGCCCACGGTACCGTCGGTGTTGATGTCGTGGATGTCGCAACTTTCGTAAGTCACGTCACCCAGCACCATTTCGTTGCCCCACTCGTAGATAAGGCCCTTGGTGTAATTCGCGATCACGCAGTTTTTGTAGGTGATGCTGCCGATGTTCTTGCCCTTTACGGTGCCGCCGTTCTTGTTCTGGATGGCGAAACCGAATCCGGAAGGACTGGTGGCCGTGGGACCGCCGTTGAATTCCACGCCCTCGAAATAGAGGTTGTGGGTACCGTCGGAGGCCCAGTTGTCGGCAAAGTGGAATTCCCCCTGGATGACGGGCTTGGTGCCATCGGCCGCCTCTTCACCGATGATGGTGAAGGGATTGGAGATATCCACGGCTTCCAGGTCATAGGGAGAGCCATCCAGCTTCAGAGAGATCTTGGCACCGGCCGTCTTAATGGCGTTCTGCAGGCCTTCCAGGCTGTTTACCTCCGTAAAACCGGTGATATCGGGCGTGGTCCAGGCATCCACCTGGCCGCGGCTGGCGCTTAGGTACATCAAGGCGAAGACATACTCCGTCCCGGCAGGAAGCCCGTTCACGGTAGCGGCAGCAGCTTCAATCTCCTCGGGAGATAGTTCGTGGGAAACCGCCACCTCGTCCCGTCCGGGATAGAACAGGTCGATCCGGGAGACTTCCCGGTAATCGGCCACATCCTTGCTCCAGGAGAGACTTACGCTCTCGGCGGTGCGAGCCGTGACTTTCAGGAACAGGTTGTCCTTGACGGCGAAGGTCTTGAACGTCTTTTCGTAGGTAGCCAGCTTGGACTCACCCTTGCCCTCGGCGCGGGCCTGGACAGTGAAGGTGAAGGTCTGGTCGGCGACCAGTTTCTTCTGGACGGGAACGGCCGAGGGGGACACGTCTTCAGTAAGGAAGGTGCTGCCGTCGGCGTTCAGGACCGTGAGGACATAGACCTCGGCATCCTTGGTCACATCCCAGGAGAAGGTGACAACGTCGCCCAGGGCCGCGCTCACGCGGGCATTCAGGTTCATCGGCTGCAGGCAGCGGGAGAGATTCAGCTCATCCCGGGGGACGAACTCCTCTCTGGCGCAGGCGCCCAGCACGACGGCCGCCAGGGCGATAATGGCATATTTGATCTTATTCATAGTATTCAAGGGATTAGAGATTGTCATAGCCATAATCGTTCTTGATGTAGCCCTGACTGTTGGTCATGGTATCGTTGAAGATGGGCCAGAACATATGCTGCTCGGGATCTCCCACATAAATGCCGTCGATCCTTTCCTTGTAGAATCCGGTCTTCTTGGCGTCGTCATATTTGTTGACGTAACCGGCAGAGAGTTCGTATCCGGCGGGCGCTTTCTCGCCGGGAGCCAGGAAGAGAATGTTCATCGACAGGCCGTCGTCAGAAGTGGCATAGGCGATGTCTCCGCCCAGAGCGGCATAATCGCCCTGCAGGTCGCGGAGGGCAAGCATTTCCTCCTTGGCGGCATCCAGGCTGCTCTTCAGGCGATTCCAGCGGATGAGGTCCGCCTTGCGGAGGAACTCGCCGCAGAACTCCAGGGCACGCTCATTCACCACAGCCTCGAAGAAATCCTCTTTGCTGCCCAGCGTGGCCACATAGTCCTCTGCGGCATCTTCACCACAGGCACGGGCACGCACTTCCTGAAGATAGCGCTTGGCGCCGGAGGGACCATTGAGCTCGTTCTCGATCTCGGCGGCCATCAGGAGGATATCGGCATAACGCATCACCACGGGCTTGATTCCGTCGTCGTTGCCGCCGGTATAAGGCTGGGCGTTCATCCATTCGAAACGATATTTGCCGAAGTACCACTTACCGATACCGGCAGGCTCCAAGGAATTGTCTTTGAGCCACTTGTAGTTTACGCAGGTAACGTCTCGGCGTTGGTCGCCGGCGCTGTACTTGAAATACATGGTGGGAAGCGGACCAGCATCACCGCCCCGGGATACGCCGTTGGAAATGCTGGCGCCTTCCGAAGAGATGGCATAAGTGAAGTTCCAGCGTCCGCGGCCGGAGCCGAAGGGAATCACGTACAGGGTCTCATAGGCGGGGCCCGCCGTGAGGTTGTCCATATTGTTCATATTGTACCAGTACGTCCGGAAGTCCTTTTCCAAGGAAGCTTTTCCGTAGGCATCCTTCAGGTAAGCCAAGGCCTTGGGATAAAGGACGTCCTTGGAGAGTTCCGGATCGGAGGAGAGGCGGATGGTACCCAGGTCGCCGGTGCCCACCATGCCGTCGTCCGGACGGATGGCATAACCGGAAGCCGCCAGGGCAATACGGGCATAAAGACCCTCCGCAAACACCTTGTTCACGCGGTCCGTGCGGGAAGTGGCAGCCGTAGCGCCAGGGTAAGGAAGGTAAGGTATAGCCTCTTCCAGGTCGGCAAGAATCTGCTTGTACACCACGTCGCGGCTGTCCTTGGCCGCATAGATGGTGGCCGATTCAAGCGAAGAGAAGCGGGCGGGGACATCTCCCCAGGCCTTGGTGAGGTCGTAGTAGATCATGGCACGAAGAGTGAGGGCTTCGCCCAGAAGATACGCCATGTCGGCATGTTCTTCCACATTGCCGTATTCACGGATACCTTCGATTACCAGGTTGGCACGCTCGATGCCCATATACATCAGCGGGAAGGGGCCGTTGCTCAAGTTCAGCTGACTGTTGTTGGGCAGACAGTCGTAGCCGGAAATGTCCGACTTGCCGTCCCCTTTTTTGAAGGTGTTGTACCACTCGATATCAGTATTGTGTCCGTACCAGGGCAGGAAACGGCCGCGGTAGGAGTTCACCTCGCAGAAAGCCTCGGTGATGCCGAAGATGGTACCTTCCGTAAGGGAATAGTTGGAATAGACCGTGGCCGAATCAAAAGCCGACGGAGATTCCGTATCCAGGAACTTCTCGCAGGAAACCGCCAGGGCGGCGATCATTACCGCAGAAAGAATATATGCAATCTTTTTCATGTCAGTAGCGGATTAGAAGGTGAGGTTGAGACCAGCCACAAAGCCGATGCTCTTGGGATAGGCGGAATAGTCCACACCGGGGGTAAGCGGGGTGGCGCGGCGGGTATCCACTTCCGGATCATAGCCGGAATACTTGGTGAGGCAGAACAAGTTGGTTCCGGTCACGTAGATACGGGCACGGCGCAGATGCACCTTCTGGGTAAGTTTCTCGGGCACGGTATAGCCAATGGTCACGCTCTGCAGTCGCAGGAAGGACGCGTCCTCCACGGCCCAGTCGCTGAAAATGGCGTTGCCCACGAAGGGAGCCCACATGGTCTTTCCGGCATTCACCTGCCTGAGCGTGGCGGCATCCGTAATCATCTCGCCGGTGTTCCAGTCGATGTTGGTCCAGCGCTTGTCCACGTCCATCACATTCATGAGGTTGCGGTTGGAGAATTTGCGGGAAGATGTGAATTCCACCTTGTTGGCGTTATACACCTGGTTGCCGATCATGAAGTTGAAGTTGGCGCTGAAGTCGAAACCGTAGGCGTATCCGCTGAAGTTGAAGCCACCGGTGAAGTCCGGGCTGGCGTTGCCAATGACAGTGCGGTCGGCCACGGTGACCTTGTTATCCTCACTGCCGTCCACGTTCTTGAACTTGGGCGCGCCGGGAATCATGTAGTTGGCGCCCAGGATGGCGGAGCAGTCCACCACACCCTCGTTGAGCACCCACTTGGAGCCGTTCCAGGTGAAGTCATCGGGGGTGTACATGCCGTCGCTGACATAGCCGTACATATTGCCCATCGGCTGGCCCACTTCCACCACGTAGTCGTCACCAATCTCGGTGGAAGCCCAGTAGGACTGAGCCGTAATGCGCTTCAGGCCGCCCAGGCTCGTCACCCGGTTCCTGTTATAGGCGATGTTTCCGCCGATATTCAGGGAGAAGTCCTTTTTGGAGATGACGGGTGCGTTCAGGGTGAGTTCGATACCGCGGTTGCGCGTGCTGCCCAGGTTGCGGTACTGGCTGTCATAACCGGAACCGGTGATGGGGAAATTGATGAGCAGGTCACGGGTGTCGTTCTGATACACTTCCACGCTACCGCTCAGACGTCCCTGGAACAGGCCGAAGTCCAGACCCACGTTATGGGTGATGGTGGTTTCCCAAGTGAGTTCAGGGTTGTTCATGATCTTGCCGGCCATCCAGTAGTTGGTGCTTTGGCTCAACCAGGAGGTGACGGTGGAACTGAACTGCTTGACAATCTGCCCGGAAGGGATGTTGTTGTTACCGGCGGTACCAAAGCTGTAACGAAGCTTGAGCTGGTCCAGCCAATTGCGTGTATTCTCCATGAAGCTCTCGTTGGAAATGGTCCAGGACACGGCGGCGGAGGGGAAGAAGCCCCAGCGTCTGCCGCGGGAGAACTTGGACGAGCCGTCGGCGCGCAGCGTGGCGCCTACGGAGTAACGGTGCTTGTAGTCGTAATTCACCCGGCCAAAGAAGGAAAGGAGCTTGTCGTCCGGATCGAAGTAATTGTTGGTGGAAGCAGGCGTACCGGAAGACATAAAATTCCAGGCCATGGGCGCATCGTAGGATGCGTTGAGGCCGTCCACCATCATGGTGAGGAGGTTGCTCTTGGTGATGGTCATCTCCTCACCCAGCAAAAGGGTAAGGTTGTGGTCTTCGTTGTTCAGGATTTCCGCAAAATCATAATTGAGCGTATTGGTATTGCGGTATTTGGTCCGGAAAGCCTCTTTGTGCTGATTGGATACGCCTGTCTTGTCAGTGGAGTTGTTGGCCACATAGTAGGTGGTCATGCCGTAGAAACGGTCGTCGGTCTGGGTGTATTTCTCCAGGCCGCCCTCAATCTTGAGGTTCAGGTTCTTGATGATCTTCCAGTTGAAGGCCGCGTTGGCGTTCCAGGTGGTACGGATACGGCGGGAATCGTTGTCGGATACGGAGAGCAGCGGCGGAGCGTTGTCACCGTAGTCCTGCTCCTCGTCCACACCCTGGATGGTGGAGGCGATGGGAATGGGGGTATAGGAAACAGCGTGCTTGAGACGACCGTTGCCGGAGGTGGTACCCGTATCGTTGATGCCATTGGCGCCGCCACCGCGCACATTCACGCGGGAATATCGGACGTTGGCGTCAATAGAAGTATTCTCCGAGGTCTTGAAATTGGCCTTGAAATTCAGGTTGTCACGGCTGTAGGTGGAGCCCACCATGATGGCCTGGTCGCCCATATGGGCATAGCCCAGAGTCCAGTTCACGCTGTCGCTGGAACCACTTACGGAGAAATCGGCCGAGAATGTGCTGCCGGTATTGCCGAACACCGCGTCAATCCAGTTGTTGGTGGCCATACCCTTGTACAGGTCGATATCGGAGAAATTGCCGAAGTACGGCAGGTAGTAAGAGCTCAAGTTGTCCCTCACAACGCCCAGCTCGTACTGGAACTTCACGAAGTTCTCGGCGTCCATCGCGACGATGGCATTCCGGTTGGCCATGGTCTTGAGGCCGTAGTAGGTGTTGAACTTGACCGAAATCCGCTGGCCTTTCTCGGCGCTCTTGGTGGTGACGATAACAACACCGTTTGCGCCGCGGGAACCATAGATGGCAGTGGAGAAAGCGTCTTTCAGAACGTCGATGCTCTGGATCTCGGACGAAGGGATATCGTTGATGGATTCCACCGGGAAACCGTCCACAATATACAGCGGAGCGCTGTCCTGGGTGATGGAACCGCCGCCGCGGACGCGGATCTTGATGTCGGCGTCGGGATCACCTTCCGTGGTGACGACGGACACACCGGCCATTTTTCCGGAGAGCGCCTGCGACACGGTGGTTACCGGCTGCTCGGTGAGTTTGTCACTTCCTACGGACGACACGGAGCCCAGCAGGTCGCGGCGCTTGACCGTCGCGTAACCCACTACGACAACCTCGTCCAGGAAGGTCTGGTCGGCGGCAAGGACCACGTTGATTTCCGTCTGACCCGCAATGGCGACGGTCTGGTCTGCCAGTCCGATGAAGGAGAACACCAGATTGACTGCATCTGCGGGGACCACGAGCGAATAGTCGCCGTCCAGTCCGGTGATGGTTCCCACGGTGGTGCCCTCTACGAGGACGCCCGCACCGATGAGCGGTTCACCGTTTTCGTCCGTCACGACACCATGGATGGTAGTCTGTGCGGAAAGCGACCATGCAGTGCCCAGGCAGAGAAGCGCAAGAATGAGTTTCTTTACTGGATTTTTCATGGATTGGTTGATTAAATTGGTTAATAATTTATGTTAAAGTTTTACATAAGATCCTTTTTCATTCCCCCCGGCAACGATGTCCCTGACCAGATAGTGCAGGTACATCTCCAGGTTGGTATACCGTCCCTTCGGGTCGATGGTGCAGGCAGCACCGTCGGCGGCACTCCCCTTGTCCATCCCCCAGGCATCTTCCACGGCATCCGGAATACCGTCGCCGTCGGAATCCTTCACGGCAGCTAGTTCCCGGGCCGATGCCTCGTAGGCAGGCCAGCCGCCCACATCCGTCTGAGAGTCAATCAACCCGCCTGTAGAGCCGTTAGAACCTGTATAAGTAGCATTCCTATTACGAACCTCTTTGGTCACACGTTCATCCACACGATCCCGGTCAAGGCTGGCGCCGGCATACTTAAGCACTTGTTCATAAGCATCATAGGCACCATGAAGCCAGAGGGAGGTCTCCAAATCGGGATAGCCGAAGCGGGAAGTGGAACGGATGGTGTTTATTACCGACACCGACGCCGTAGTGCCCTTCCAGTTGTCTGAGGACATGTCACCAGCAGCATCGGAACTGAAATCCATCACATTGCCATCCAGGAAAAAATGACCGGGAACGATGGTAGAACTGCCTGTTTTCTTGGTGCAGTTCTCACAGGCCTTGGTCCAGGGATCGATAAAACGGACCTTCCCGGCCCCCGTTGCAGGACCCGGTTTATAATAATTGTTTATAAGGTTGTACCGCCTGAACTCGTTGTTGTCATTGGCGCTTTCGCCACCATAAGTACTGTTGTCCCCCCAGTTGTAAATGACATTGTTTATCAGGCTCACAGGTCCCTTGAGCGTAGAAACATAATCGTGGTCAAGGCGAGGGTTCCGGCTGTCGTGATGAGCAAGCAGATTGTGATGATAGGTGGCATTGGTTCCTCCCCAGATTCCGCCGTAACCATGCTTCCCGTCTCCATGTACCGAATTGCGAAGACTCTCCGAAAGGATGCTCCATCCCAAGGTAAAGTTGGTCATGCCATAAAAAGACCCGCACTCGTCCGTGCTCCAGCTCAGGGAACAATGGTCAATGATGACATCATGAATGTCATTGTCTCCTGTATAGAGGTTCATGGCATCATCCACTGTCTTTTTCTCATCCCCCATCCGGCAACGGATGTAGCGTACAATCACGTTGCTGGCATTGATTCTGAGCGTATAATTCTTCAAGCAGATACCCTCCCCCGGAGCTGTCTGGCCTGCTAAGGTAACATCTCCGTTCCGGACTACCAGGGTGGATTCCAAGGGAATCACACCTGCCACGTCGAAGACGATGGTCCGTGCGCCTTTTTCTTCCAACGCCGCCCGCAGGGAACCGCTGCCCTTGTCGTTTAGGTTGGTCACATGGATTACCTTTCCTCCCCTGCCGCCGGTCGTGTACATGCCGCCGCCCTCGGCGCCGGGGAAGGCGCGGGCCACGCCGTCTTCTTCATCGGCGGGAATCTTGAAGTCCTCATAGGCGACGGTCGGGCCGGGCGTGGGATTCACCGGATCCGCGGTACCCGCCGTAGTGGCATCCAGATAGATGTAGGCCGATGTCTGTTTGTCGCTGTTCACGCTCCGCACACCGAAGCGGTAGGCAGTAGCCTTCTTCAGGCCCGCAACCGTGGCATTGCGCTTGGTCTCGCGCCCTTCCTGCGACACGCCCTCTCCGGTGAGCGTCCACTCATAGGCCAGGGCGCCGTCCACGGCATCCCACTGGAACGTGAGGGATGTTTCCGTGGAGCCGTGCAGCTTGAGCCCGGTGGGAGCAGCGGGCGGGTTGGAAGCAGGCGTCACAGGGTTTTCCGGAGTTTTTCCGCAAGCCCACAACACAAATGCAGCCGCCAAAGCCCATGTGAAGTTAATTCTCATCGTTTCTCGTATTCCAGTGACGCCCAGATCAGGGGGCCGATGCCCTTGGGATCGTTGGACCTCACCCGTTCATGGATATAATAGTCGTAGTCTCCCCTGCGGTTGTCCTTGCCGCCCAGGCCGGCCACCTCGCAGCACTGGTTCAGGTTCACCAGGCCGTCTTCTACCGTAACGAAGGTCTTGATCAGGGAATCGTAGCTTTGCAGGGCCGCTTCCCGCCCCCGCAGGAAGCCCAGGCGGGTGCCCTTGAGCCAGGCGTAGGTGAACATGGCGCTGCAGGTGGCTTCCAGGTAATTGCCCTCGCGGTAGGGCTGGTCCAGCACCTGGAACCACATGCCGCTGTCGTTGTCGGCATAAAGGGGAAGCACCTGATACACATTGTTCAGGATACCGATCAGGGCGTCTTTATAGGGGCCGTCCGGCAGGATTTCCGCCACATCTACCAGGGCCATGCAGTACCAGCCCAGGGCACGGCCCCAGGCGTGGTCGCTCTGCCCCGTTTCCGGATTGCACCAGAACATCTGGTGGGAGGAGTCCCAGGCGTGGCGAAGAAGCCCCGTAGCGGCGTCGTACGTGTGGTTGTACACCGTGGTGAACTGGTGTACGATATCCCCGTAGTTCCGCTCCCGCTCCAGGCTGTCTGCTACAAAGCGGCGGGGGTATTCGGCATAGAAAGGCTGGGCCATGTACAGGCCGTCCAGCCACATCTGGTCCGGATATACCTGCTTGTGCCAGAAACCGCCTTCCGGGGTGCGGGGCTGGTCCAGGATCTGGCTGTAGAGGCTGTCCATGGCAGCGCGGTACTTCTCCTTGCCCGTGATGTCGTAGAGCTGGAAAAGGGTGCGGCCGGGGCAGATATGGTCCGTGGAGAAATTGGACTTCTTGTACTTGTAAATGACGCCGTTTTCGTCGATAATGGCATCGTACCAGGCATCTACATAATCCAGAAGAGAGTCATCGCTTCCGTCGGCGTGGCAATAGACATCCAGGAAAGCCTTGAGCTCCAGGCCGGTGGTGTAATTCCATTTGAGATTGCCCTCCTGGCCGTCCAGGTACGTGGCTTCGGGGCAGCGGACCATCTCCGAGCGCACGACCTCCTGGAAAAGCGGAGCCTTGGCCGTACAGGCGGTCAAGGCGGCAAGCAGTATGACAAGGCCTCTTTTCATCGGTTGTCGTAGGGATTCCATTTAATACCGTCTTCCTTCTGGTACATCACCTTCTCGAAGCTGTAATCCGAAAGGTCTTTTGCCGACAGTTTATGCGCCCAGTCCGCCCTGGGGCCGCGGGCGCCGGGGCCCGTACTGCCGTATTCGGCATAGAAGGAATTCTTGCGGGTATTGGGTTTCCCCTCCTTTTCCCAGTCGTGCCAGCCTTCCGGTACAATGTGGCCGCCCAGTTCGCAGCCGATGAAAACGGTCTTGGCAAAAGCGCCCCAGGGACGGCCCAGATAGCATTTCGTAACGCCCGGGGCAGCCGTAAGTTTGCAGTTTTTGAGCACATAGCCGTATTTCTGGCCTTCCAGGGTAGAGGCGGCCGTGACATAACTGTCTTTTTTGCTGTGGATGGTGCAGTTCTCGAAGTAGGCGATGCTGGTCCCGAAAATAAAGTCCGTGGTACCCTCTATGTAGCAGTCCAGGAAATAGTTGCGCTTGATGCCGCCGTTCTTTCCATAGCGGCCGTACGTGTACAGGGTATCCTGGTTGCCCAGGAAGCGGCAGTTCTTGAAAAAGAGGAAATCCCCGTCCGTGAACACGGCCACAGCCTGGCCGATCTCCTTCCCTTCCCCGGCGGAATTCTCGAAGGCCAGGTTCTCGAAGGTGACATAGCTTGCGTGGATATAGATGGTGGCGCTGCCGGAAGTGCCCATGTCGAAATTGCGGCCGGGCCAGAATTTCCGGGCATATTTGTCGAAGGTAATCAGGGTGGTTTCCGGGTCTTCTCCCTTGAAATGCACGCGGAACTTGCTGTGCGGGATAGTTACCTCTTCCTTATATACCCCCTTCCGGATGAACACCGTGGTGATTTGCTCGTGGCTGTAGTCCGGGATGGCGTTCACCGCTTCCTGGACTGTCATGTAGTCTCCGTGGCCGTCGGGCGACACTACGATATCGTAGCGGACCAGATGGGCGGCGATCTCCGGGAGCTGTTCCCGGATCTTGTCACAGACCAGTTCCGTTATCTTGCGCGCACCGCTGGCAACCGTGTGGGTGTTGTCGTCCTTGCCGGTGGAAATCATGAAAAAGGGACGCGAAGCGGCATCTCCCAGGCCTTCCAGCCAGTTGAGGCTGGCCGTGGTGATGTCCAGCAGCGGAATGCCGAACTCTGCGGCTACCTGCTTCATGGCATCGGGATAGTCCGTGTGGCAGTTGCGGTCCAGTCGGCCTTCCTTGAACCAGCGGCGGGCCACCGGCGTGAGCAGGACCGGATGCGCACCTGCATCCAGGGCCGTACGGACGAACAGGCGGAGGTTCTCCTGATAGGCCCCGTAAGCGGGAGCATAGCGGGCGGGGTCATCCTGTTTGGCATCGTTATGGCCGAACTGGATAAACACATAGTCCCCTGCCTTGAGGTTGGCTTTCACCTTGTCCCACAGGCCCAGGTCGATGAAACTCTTGGTGCTGCGGCCGTTCTGGGCGTAATTCACCACATCGACGCCGCTGTCCAGGAAATTGGGGAACATCATGCCCCAACCCCGCTCCGGATTGCCGCCGGCGAGGTTTTTTTCCGCCATGGTGCTGTCTCCCATCAGGTGGATGGTGAAAGAACTGGCAAGCAGCCAGATTCCAATCAAGTAAAGGAGTTTTCTCATTGCTCTTTTCCGTTAACGATTACATGGCTGAACGCCACCGGCTCCGCGTAGTTGATCTCTACGTCTTTATCCGAGCTGAACACGCAGTCTGTGAAGGAAACGCCTTTCAGGGGCAGTTCCGGCAGGCCGTTGATATAGATAGCCTGCTGCGCGCCGCTGCAGACGATATCACTGAAACGGAAGTCTCGGAATTCCGGAGTGGTTTCGTCTACGGGCATCAGGTCTGCCTGGACATCCTTGTCCATGTCCGTCGCGGCCACCCCGGCGTAGTAGAGGTTGAATACCACCCCGTACGTGACGATGTCTTTCATATAAATATGGTCGCACCAGATGTTCCGGACCAGGCCGCCCCGGCCCCGGGCGCTTTTGAAGCGCAGGCCAACATCCGTGCCGATGAAGCGGCATCCCGTGACCCAGATGTTCTCCACGCCGCCGGACATCTCGCTGCCAATCACAAAGCCGCCATGGCCGTGGTACACGGTGCAGTCGCTGATAATCAGGTTCTTGCAAGGGATGCCATGCCTGCGGCCGTCCGCGTCCTTGCCGGACTTGATGCAGATGGCGTCGTCTCCGACGTCGAAACTGGATCCGGTGAGCAGCACATTCTCGCAGGCGTCGATATCGATCCCGTCCCCGTTGGCGGAATAATGCGGGTTACGGACCGTTATATCTTTGATGGTGACATGTTTGCAGTAGAGCGGGTGCAGGTTCCAGCAAGGCGAATTCTGGAACGTGACGCCTTCCAGCAGAACCCGCTCGCAATTTCTCAGGCTCACCAGCACCGGACGCAGGAAGGTCTTGATTTCCTGCTCGTCCAGGGAGGGATCCGGGTAGTTGAGCGAGCCGGCGGTGGCCCGGGCTTTGGCATATCCCGCATCCGGATACCAAACACTGCCGTCTTCGGAGAGCACGCCGCCCCTTTTCAGGATTTCCTTCCACAGGTCCTCCCCGACCTTGCGGCGTTTCACTTCCCGCCAGTATTCGCCGCTGCCGTCGATGATACCCGATCCGGTGATGGCGATATCCGTTGCTCCCTCCGCATGGATGGGAGAGAGGCAACGGCGTACGTCCAGGCCTTCGAAATTGGTGTCGATGATGGGATACAGGGACTGGTCCGGGTCAAAGACAATGACGGCATCCTTGTCCAGGTTCAGGCAGATATGGCTTTTGAGGCCGATAGGGCCTGTGCGCCAGATGCCTGCGGGGACCTGCAGCGTACCGCCGCCCTGCTCCGAGAGCGCGGCAATGGCGTCTGCAAAGGCCTGGGTGTTCAGCGTAACCCCATCCCCTACGGCGCCGAAACCGGCCAGGGAAACCTGCCGCTGGGGAATGGAGGGGCGCTCCACCCGGGGCATGTCAAAGGGGACGCGCTGATACAGTTCCTCTTCCGCGGAGGAAGAAGAACCCGCGCAGGCTGTTGCAAGCAGGGATACTGCAGAAAGCAGGAAAGTTCCGAGTTTATTCATTGGCCTGATATAGTAATAGTGTGTACGGGTGCAAATATAAAACTAATTTCCGATTTTCCGTGCACGTGCACGGAAAATTTTTCAACGAAATAACAAACCGGCCTTCCAGCGCGCTGCAGGGCATCCGTGCCCGTGCACGATTTTTTAAATTATTTATTGGAAACCTTGATTTTATTCGTACATTTGCAAAAGCACTAAAACCTTCGGCATGAGCGCCTCAGAAAAAATAACCATCCACGACATCGCCCGTCTTAGCGGCCTTTCAAAAGGCACGGTAGACCGCGTGCTCCACAACCGCGGAGAAGTCTCCAAGAAAAGCTACGAGAAAGTGATGGCTGTAATCAAGGAGCTGGGATACGAACCCAACGTATACGCCTCCCTGCTGGCCAAGCAGCAGAATTACGGCATCGCCATCCTTCTCCCCCGCCCGGAGCCGGGCTCTTACTGGGAACTGGCCACCAGCGGCATTGAAAAGGCGGCCGAAGAGGAAAAGCAGTTCGGCATTTCCACCACCCTCTATACTTACGACGAATACAGCGCGGAATCCTTCCGGGAAGCCTGTTACCAGGTACTCTCCCAAAAGCCCTCCGGCGTTGTGATCGCCCCCATGTTCCAGTACGAGACCCAGGTTTTTGTCCAGGAACTGGCAAACAGCCACATCCCATATGTCTATGTAGACACCAAACTGGACACGCCCGGCGGTTATCTGGCCTTCTACGGCCTTCCCGCCTACAAAAGCGGCTACCTGTGCGCCTCCATCCTGCTGATGAAAGAGAAAGTGAAGGAACTGCTCATCGTCCGCGTAACGCGGGACAAGGAGCGCCAGAGCGACCCTACAGTCCAGCGCAGGGCCGGCTTCCAGGACTATATCCGGGAACACAATCCGGGCTGCACCTTGCGCAGCATCTTTGTCAGCCCCACGGACCCGGCCGCCACAGACGAAGCCCTCAGCGCCTTTTTCTCGGAATTCCCGCAGGTGAGGCACATCGTCATGTTCAATTCCCGCATCCACCTGATCGTCCCCTTCCTGGAACGCCATCCCGCCAAAGACATGTGGGTGGTGGGATTCGACAACCTGTCTGCCAACGTGGCCGCCCTGAAAGAAGGAACGGTGACCACGCTCGTCGCCCAGCACCCGGAGCTGCAGGTCCAGCAGGCCATCCACACCCTGTCGGAGTTTATCGTCTTCAAGCGCAAGCCCGCCGTGGCCGACAATCACATGCACATGGACCTACTCACCCGTTATAATCTGGAAGACTATTGATCATGAAACGGTTGCTTCTCCTATTCCTGCTGCTTTCCGCCGCAGTGACCTCCGCCCAAACCCGATACAAGAATCCGGTGCTGCACCAGGACTTCTCAGACCCGGACATCTGCCGCGTGGGAGAAGACTATTATATGACGGCGTCTTCGTTCAACTGCTTCCCCGGCCTTCCCATCCTGCACTCGAGAGACCTGGTGCACTGGGAGCAGGTCGGCGCCGCCCTCACGGACTATCCGGGACCGGGGTGGGACGCCCCGCAGGACGACTTCCACGGAACCGTCCAGCATGGAAACGGTGTCTGGGCTCCGGCCATCCGCTACCACGACGGCTGGTTCTACATTTTCTGCGCAGATCCGGACCGCGGCGTGTTTATGGTCCGGACCCAGGACCCCGCAGGCACCTGGGAAGCCCCTGTTTGGGTGGTCAAAGCCAAAGGCTTCATAGACCCGTGTCCGCTTTGGGACGATGACGGGAAAGCCTGGCTCTCCCATGCGCTGGCCGGCTCCCGCGCCGGACTCAAAAGCGTCCTCTACGTGGCGCCGATGGCCCCGGACGGCACCCGTCTCACCGGGCCCTCCCGGATCGTATATGACGGGCACCGCACCCAGCCCACCATCGAAGGCACCAAACTCTACAAGCGGAACGGCCTGTATTATCTGTTCGCCCCGGCAGGCGGGGTGACCACTGGCTGGCAGACCGTCCTTCGCTCCGGCAATATCTTCGGCCCGTGGGAAGAGCGCGTGGTCCTGGCCTGGGCCCCCGGCACCATCAACGGCCCGCATCAGGGCGGCTGGGTGGAGACTCCGTCCGGAGAAAGCTGGTTCCTGCATTTCCAGGACAAGGGCGCCTATGGCCGTATTGTCCACCTGCAGCCGATGACCTGGCGGGAAGACGGCTGGCCCGTGATTGGGGAAGATCCCGACGGAGACGGCGTGGGACAGCCTGTTTCGGCCGGCATTATTCCCGTCCCCGGCCGCAAGGAAGCGGTTCCTTCCCGGCTCAATGCCTATGGGACGGGCATGGAATGGCAATATCCCGCCGTTCCCTCCCCCACCTGGCACGCTACCCTGCCGGACGGGTCGCTGCGGCTCTATTCCGTCCCCCAGGACAAGCCCGAAGCCAATCTGTGGAACTGCCTCAACCTGCTGCTGCAAAAATTCCCGGCGGCACGTTTCACCGTCACGGCCCGGCTCCGCTTCCATCCCAATCCGCAGCTGCCCGGAAAGGGCGAACAGGCCGGATTCATCGTCATGGGCAACGACTATGCCACGCTCCGCCTCACAGACACCGAGTCCGGCGCCCGGCTGCAGTTTGCCGTGTGCCTCCAGGCTTCCAAGGGGTCTGCGGAAACCATCACCGACCTCTGCATCCTGCCTTACAAGACTACGCCCCATACCCTTCCCTACGCCTCCGGCAATGTTCCGCCGGTAGTGTATCCTCACTGGCAGGAGGCTGTCCTGTGGGTTAAGCTGGAGGTGACCCCCCGTACGGTGGAAGGGAATGTGCCGGATGCCGTCTGCCAGTTCAGCTACTCCGCCGACGGAAAACGCTTCACCCCCGCCGGCGCGCCTTTCACGGCCAAACCGGAAACCTGGATCGGCGCCAAATTCGGCTTTTACTGCAACCGCCCCGCCCCCCGCAACGATGCCGGCTGGGTGGACGTGGAGCAGCTGCAAGTGAACTAGGATTTGCAAAATCCAAGTTCCCGCCGTACCTTTGCGCTCAGAAAAATGGTGGGACGATCTGTCGCGGTGCTCCGGCACTGAGGAAAGTCCGCACAGGACAGGGCACCCGTCTGCGGAAAGCGCAGTAGGGAGTAATCTTTAGATATCGTAACAGAAAACAACCGCCGCGGGAGGCCTTTCGGGGCCGTTTGCACCGCCGGCAAGGGTGAAAACGCGGGGTAAGGGCCCACGACGCTGCATGGCGACATGCCGCGGGTACGGTATCCGGGCCTGCAAGACCAAATATACCGGCAGATGAGGACGGCCCGTCCGATGCCGGGGGGTAGGTTGCGAAGATAAATGACAGATTTAAAAACAGAAAGCGGCTTA
>ODAI012454677.1_pt1 | contig 21686 bp, 17 predicted proteins | sample 1539321 | NCBI WGS metagenome assembly ODAI01 (sample SAMN02144231, study PRJEB22623) | gut metagenome | biome: sheep rumen | host: Ovis aries | place: New Zealand | reverse complement strand
TAGTAGGCGACCCAATAGATGACGTCAAACAGAAGCCTTACAACGGGCACTGGGCTGAAATTATCCTTCATGCAGACAATGATGGCGTTTTCAGTCACCTTGACATCAGCGACTCTCTGCCGGCTGAAATTATTGAAGAAGACCTATGGGTACAAAAAGGAGACAAGGTAAGTTCATTCGAGGGAGCAAATAATGCAATTGGAACTTTAGTACTTAAGTTTAAGACAGCTGACGAACTCGAACATGCCATTACCCATCAAAAAGAGTGGCTGAAAGTTGTTGTGAAATAGGACTTAAAGATGGATGCTATTGGAGGTTACTTTTCTTTAGAAATCCCTCGTTATGAGGAATTTCATAAGGATGCTCTCCGGCTCAACACCGGGCGTAACTGTCTGGAGTATATCCTACGTGCACGCCAATATAAGAAGGTTTATATACCTTATTATACTTGCGAAGCCGTATTAGAACCATTTCGTCGGCTTGCAATAGAATATAGTTTCTACCACATTGACATAAATCTAGAAATTAGAGGCACAATCAAGCCTGCTTCTGATGAAGCAATTCTCTATACAAATTATTATGGTCTCAAACAAAAGTATGTTGAAAAATTAGTAGCAATCTATGGAAATCATCTTATAGTCGACAACACACAGGCATTTTACGCTAAACATTTTAAAGGAATTGACACCTTTTATACATGCCGCAAATTTTTTGGCGTTCCTGATGGAGCCTATCTCTATACGGATACATTATCTGACATCCCCATAGAAAGAGATATCTCCTGGAATAAGATGGCTCATCTTTTGAAGAGACTTGATCTTTCTGCCGAAGAAGGCTTCTCTGATTTTCATGATGCTGAAAATAGGCTTGATAATAGTCCTATTATGCTGATGTCAAATTTGACAGAAAGGATCATGCAATCAATTAATTATTCAGAAGTTGCTGAAAAAAGACGCAGTAACTACAACCTTCTGCATCAGCATCTTAAGGAAACCAATCGTCTAAACTTATCCCTTGATGGTAATACTGTGCCCATGGTATACCCTTATTGGCCCGACAACAGTTGTTTACGTTCATATCTGATGAAGCATAAAATTTATGTTGCCAATTATTGGCCAAATGTGAAACAATGGACAATACCAGATGATTTTGAGTGGAATATTGCTCATTCCATGCTCCCATTGCCAATAGACCAGAGATACGGAGATGCAGAAATGATTGCTCTTGTAAATCAAATAATATCTTTATAAAAACGGTTTGAAAACCTCATTTGAAATGACAAAAATACTACATACATATCGATATACAGGCATTCCATGGGAAATTCTAAAAAGTGTTGTTCCTTCGGGTTACACTATTGAGACACTGAACGAGCCGACCTATGATTGCTTACTAAACCAAGTTATTGACGCAGACTACATTTTGGTTAGTGGTAGAATACCCATAGATGAGGGAGTGTTGTCTATGGCGAAAAGACTAAAAATGATACAACGAACAGGAGTCGGAACCGATATGCTTGATAAAGAAGCAATAAAAAAGCGGGGAATTCCTGTTTATGTAAATGCAGGAATTAACGCCAGAAGTGTTGCAGAACATACAATAGCCTTGATTATTTGTTGTTTAAAGAACATTCCTCTCATTTCTACAAATGTGAAGAAAGGCATTTGGGAGAAACAAAATACAGGAGTAACATGCAATGAACTTTATGGGAAGAATGTTGGGCTTGTTGGCTTGGGAGCTATAGGAAGAAGAGTAGCTACCTATTTAAAGGTCTTTGGGGCAAGAGTCTTATATACAGATATTGTAAGGATGGAGAGGACTTTAGAATCTGAATTGAATATCACATATGTCTCCTCACTCGAAGAGCTATTGCCACAAGTAGACATTCTCAGTTTACACTGCCCGTTGACTCCCCAAAACACAAAAATGATTAATAAAAGTAGTATTTCATCTATGAAAAGAGGTGCTGCAATTGTTAATACAGCTCGCGGGAAACTAATCGACGAAGAAGCCTTATATGAAGCCCTGCTTTCCAAGCATCTAAGAGCCGCTGCTCTCGACGTCCATTATGAAGAGCCTATAATTTTTCCATCAAAACTTTCCACACTTGACAATGTAATTATGACACCTCATATTGGAGGCATTACATATGAAACATTCCATTCGATGATGTATGAAGCGATTAAAAACATTGACGCTTTTCATCATAATCATTTAGATGAAATAGAAACAAAACGTCTACACTTGTGACACTAACATGAATATTTCAGATGTCTTCATCAGCAACCTACTAAAGATTAAATCAAAAGACATTCCTGAAAGCATCTACTTTCACGCAAAGAGAAGCTTCATGGATTATCTGGGTGTCCTTTTGGCCGGCACATACCATTATAGAAAGATGGTAAAGAATAATATTACATCAAGAGATAACACTTTCTTATCTGCCCTTACCAAAGGATATTGCTCACATATATTAGAACTTGACGACGGGCACAGAAAAGGTGCTGTGCATGTTGGAGCACCCGTCTTTTCTGCTTTACTTTCCGTAGCAGAACATGAAGAAATTGATTATCTAAATTTTCTTTATGGTGCAATTATTGGATATGAAGCTACAATAAGATTAGCATGCGCTATTCAACCTGGGAATAAACTCCGTGGCTATCATGCCACAGGTACATGTGGTACAGTAGGAGCTGCTCTTGGCATAGCAGCAGCATTGCATTACGATGAGGAGCAAATGAAAACGACACTATCTGCAGCTGTCACTTCTGCTGCAGGCACCTTGGAGATGCAAGAGGATGAGTCTGATTTGAAACCGTTGAATGTTGGAAGAGCAGCAATGGATGCTGTTGCCGCTGCTTATATTGGCAAAGTAGGCTTAAAAGGTCCCTCTGATCCAATTGGGGGTAGAAGAGGTTTTTTTAACATTATGACAAATGATAATAAGCCTCAGTACCTTACAACATTTCAAGCCAACCATTTCTGTATCAGTGAAACATACATGAAAATGTATGCTGCTTGCCGGCATGCTCACCCTGCCATTGAGGCAGCTCTTATACTACGCAACAAAATAAACGTTGAAAAGATATCCCATATTATTGTAGAATCATATCAATTGGCCGTTACTGGACATGAGCATACAGATATTCACGGGATAAATTCTGCCAAAATGAGTATTCCTTTTGGTGTTGCTTGTGCTTTAATTACAGGTAAGGCCGGTATCGAGGCCTACTCTTCCCAATTAGTACAAGACAGTAAGATTCTTTCTCTCACACAAAAAGTACAAGTAGTCATCAATGATACTTTAACTGCATTATGCCCTGAAAAGAGGGCTTCTATTGTCACTATTTTTTTCGAAGATAATACCACGTGTTCTTTGCAAATAGATTATCCTAAAGGTGAACCAGAAAATCCACTGACACAAGATGAATTAAAATCCAAATTTTGCTTTCTTTCCTCATTAGCAGGAATTAATAATGATTGTTCTGAAATCATTTGTGCGGATATATTTGAAGACAGATTTCAAACTAATAAAATAGGTCAATTATTGAAAGGGATACAATAATGAATATCATAAAAACTAAACGCAATATTGGATTTGACGTAGCAAGAGCTGCTAGCATCCTATTTATTGTTGGCATATATCACGTATTCAATTATATACCAGGCAAGTATCATACATATCCATTGTCAAAGGTTTTGACATACTCATCCCTTTGCATTTTTACGTTCCTTTCTTCTTTCCTACTAACATCCAGACATACATTTGAGGACAAAAAGAGTATAACAGACTTCTACAAGAAAAGATTATTAAGGTTTTACCCCCTTTTTCTTATTTCATCAGTTATATTATATTTAATTCATTTCAATGGACTCTTTTGCACTGTAAAGGGATTATTAGGTATTTCTCCATTTTGGAAACCACATCCTTCGACAATGTGGTATTGTGGTATGCTAATACCCCTCTACATACTGACACCTTTTTGGGCAAACGGAAATTTGAAAAAGCAAATCACTAAATTTGCCATTATTATGTCTATTATTATTGGCATTCAAATGTTTTTTCATAGTGTCGAAGCAAGGACATTTGGCTATTTCCCGGTTTACTTTTTAGGAATACTTATAGCTAAATATTGGCATGACGGATTCTTGAAATCACTTTCCAAATACAGGATAATATTACTTTCCTTATTTCTGTTGACTCTTATTCTTACTATCGTCACAGACCATTTAGCATTGAAATTAATTAGCAGTGCAATAGGAATGCTTGCACTACTTTCATTATACCTTTATTTAGGAGAAAGAATACCAAAGAAAAAAGCAGGTGTTATTTCTTTACTCAGCTACTCTAGCATGTGTATTTATCTATTTCATAGAGAAGTTTACGCAGTAATGGTAAAGGTATTCCATACTCAAAATACTTTTCTTATGTTTGCATACTTAGCTTTAGTGGGTGTACCTATTACCATTCTATTATCTTATTACATTCAATTGTATTATGACAAATTGGTGGATTATTTTAGAAACTAAAAAACGATGATTATAATGAATCAACTAGCAGGAAAAAAAATTTTAATAATGGACAACTCACCTCTTGGTGCGTGTGCAGTCAAAAGAGCGAAAGAACTGGGTATCAAAACTATTGTGGCCAATTGGTATCCCTATAATTCTTCACCATCAAAACAAGTGGCCGATGAATGGGAAGACATAAATATCTCAGATATAGATAATATGGTCAATCTCATAAAGGCAAAACAAGTGGATGGTGTTTTTGTCAGTTGGACAGATTCTCATCTTCCGTTTTACGTGGAAATATGTGAGAGGGCTGGCCTTCCTTGCTGCGGAAACAAACGCCAATTCGAGCAATTGTCCAATGATAAACGTTTCTTTAAGGAAACTTGTCTTAAATATGGTGTCCCCACCATGAAAGAATATTCTATAGATATCAATTTTAGAAAAGAAGATTTGGAGTCTATAAAATATCCAGTTATGGTGAAACCTGCTGATGGAAGCGGTGGCAGAGGAGTAAAAAAATGCGATAACGAACAAGAACTTATAGACCATTATAAGTTCCTATACGATACATCTTCTTCAAAAAAAATAATATGTGAAGAGTACATTGAAAGTGATAAAGAGATTTATATTCACTTTATGGTACAAGATAGAGAACCAAGTTTCTCTGATTGCTTTATGAAACACAAGTCTATATCCGAGAAAGATGGGGCAGCTACCGCAATTCTACATGTTTTCCCTTCTTCATACATCGATTTATTTCGAGAAACAACAGAAAAGTCTTGTAAGAATTTCATCAAATCTATAGGCATTGAAAATGGGATGGTTCTTTTCCAAGGCTTTATTAAGAACAACCGATTCTATTTCTATGAGTCAGGATTAAGAATGGGTGGAAGTCAATCATATATATTTACTCAAGCATTAAACGGAATCAGTGCATTGGATATGATGATTGAATTCGCACTTACTGGCAAAATCACATCTGTCAAGGCTGTTGAGAAAGACAATCCGAAATTTCCCAAATTTTGTTGTAATTACTACATTTCATTAAAGCCTGGAGTGATAAAAGATATTTATGGATTTGATAAAATAAGAAAAATGCCGCAGATTCTGCAAATCATTTCTTTTAAAGAAATAGGCGACACTATAAAAAAGACAAATTCCGTCGACCGAATTATTTACAGAATTCATGTGATGGACGACACTCAAGAACAATTGGCATCTACACTTGAAAGAATCAGTTCTACAATCAGGATTATTTCAGACAAGGGGGAAGAAATGCAAATTGAAAAACTTACATATGACAGAGCCTATCAAATGATACGAAATTCATAATTTCATAGGTCAAATCTTGCAAAAATGAACTTACTACTTTTTTATTTGTAACCTATGGGAAAATCAATGAAGGACAAGACTGTCAAAGGATTAGGCTGGTCTAGCCTGGATAGTTTTGTTATGTTTTTTGTCAATTTTTTGGTCAGCCTTGTATTGGCGAGGCTACTTACGCCCGACGACTATGGATTGATTGGGCTTACCGCTATATTCAACACTGTCTGCAATACGCTCATTAATGGAGGGATGCAAACTGCTCTTATCCGTAAAAAGGACGCCACAGATGATGACTATAACACGTCTTTCATTGTTAATATGGGGATGAGCTTTTTCCTCTATCTTTTGATTTTCCTTTGTTCACCACTCATTGCTGAATTCTTTAAAAGAACAGAACTTGTTGCATTATGCCGTTATTCATCATTGATAATAATCATAAATGCTTTAACACTTGTTCAGCAAACAAGGTTGATAAAAAGAATTGACTTTAAGACACAAACGAAAATCACTTTCATTTCGTCCATGAGCTGCGGCATATTTGCCATTATCTTAGCGTTTATTGGGTTTGGAGTTTGGTCATTGGTTATTCTTCACTTGTCTCGTGCATCTATGAAATCAGTCTTGCTCTGGTATTACAATAAATGGATGCCTAAATTGAAGTTTTCAAAGCAAAGTTTTTACGAATTGTTTGGCTTTGGCTGGAAAATGATGGTCAGCACACTACTGTCGAATTTGTGGAAGGAATTATATCAAGTTGTTGTTGCCAAATTCTATAGCCCTGCAACATTGGGGCAATATTCCCGAGCTAAGCATTTCGCAGCCTACTTTTCTAGAGATCTGACCATCGTTATCCAAAGGGTTACATATCCCGTACTTAGTAACATGCAGGACAACAAGGAACGAATGATTTCCGGATATAGGAGAATTATCAAGACAACGATGTTTGTTACCGCTATTGGCATTTTTTTCCTTGGAGGCATATCTGAACCGCTCATTTATTGTCTGATTGGGCCGAAATGGCATGAGGCATCGACCTACTTGCCTATTATCTGCATAAGCAGTTCACTATACCCGCTCCACGCCATTAACCTAAATATGCTAAAAGTGCAAGGGCGCAGTGACTTGTTCTTAGGTCTTGAAATCGTCAAAAAAATCATTGCCGTTGGGCCATTAATGGTTGGTGCATTCGTTGGCATTATCCCCATGCTGCTCTCAAGTGTTGCATTCAATATCATCTGCTATTTCCTCAATTCCTATTACACAGGCAAATTGCTTGGCTATTCATCATGGGTGCAGATTAAAGATGTAGCTCCCTCATACACCATCGCCATTATAATCGCCTTTTCGGTTTATTTCCTCAAATATCTCCCATTGTCTTTTTGGATTATTCTTCCCATGCAAATCATATTAGGTGCAGCTCTCTTTTTCCTGATATGTATCACTACCCAAAACAATGAATACAAGGAACTTAAAGACATCGTTTTTTCATATATCAAAAAGAAGAAAAGATGAAAACTTTAGTTATTAATAAGAGATATTTAAATATTGGCGGCATTGAAAGCATTGTCTACAATTTAATTAATTATGCACTCTCACAGCATTATAGAGTAATATGGTTAGCCTTTCAGCCTATCACAATTTTCCGAGGGTTTGCAGATATATTAGACAAGATTGAGACAATAAGTGCGAAGAGAAGTTTGTTACAATCGAAAACTCATCTCAGCGTAAAGTTCAACAAAGATGAAGAAGTTACTATTCTGTCTTTCACGCCCTTTGAGCATGATTTTGCTTTGCGAATCAAAGAAAAGAATCCATCTATAAAAATCACCCCTCTCTACATAGTTGCCAACACCAAAGGACATGAATATTATATTGAGTTGTTCTTCTCAGGACATTTAAGACAATATGTGAAAAAGAGAATGGGTATTATATTAGGAGAATGGAATAAAAAAGACTATATCAGATACTTTACACAATTGCAAAGAGAAGCATATGAGGGAAAGTATGGGTTTGTTGTATCAAATCCAACTAGTAAGAAAGTCCCGACCACCTCTATTTGCAATGACCTAGATGAAAATGCATTAGTTGAAAGGTCTAAACGAGAGACTTTCAATATCATTAGCGTTTCTAGGTTTTCTTTTCCCCATAAAAGGTATCTTTTAGGGCTCGTTGATGCATTTGCACAAATGAAGCCAAAGTACCATCAATTAAGATTATATATTATAGGTTATGGAGAGGGGGAAGATAATCTTAGAAAAAAAATTGAGGAATTACCTGGAGAAATCAGACATGACATACATCTTCTTGGCCCTAAAACTAGCAAAGAAATTGATGAAATCATGACCAACATGCATCTAAATGTCAGTGTAGCAGGAAGTGTGAAATGTGGTGCTAGAAACGGTGTCGTCTCCTTGCCCGCACGTAATTTCTGCAAAGAAGTGTGCGAAGTCTACGGCTATCTTCCTGAGTCTTTCTCAAAGCTTACAGCGACAGAGGAAGGAATGCCTGTCAATACTTTCATTGATGAACTAATCAATATGCCCAAAGATGAATATATTCAAAAGTGCAAAGATTCATATTTTACCTATTCTTCAAGAGAAGCGAATCCAGGATATTTATTTGAGCAAGCCATAAATGAGGGAGTAAAGATTCAATCACATCATACTTTTTTTGGCTTATTTTATACTTTAAAAACTATTGTTCTGTTATACAGGAAGTTTAAAAGAATATGCTTTAAAGCTAGAAATTAGCGAAACTAACCACAAAATCTCACATATTACATTTTTCAAGACGATGAAGCATGTAGATATACATTACAAGGAAGTATACACGTTGTATAGTATGGTGCTTTTTTTAGGGATGGCATTCTGCTATTTAAAACTTCCTGAAGAAAGGCAGCCAACATTTCTTTTTTATTCTGGCACGCTTATTCTTTCTATGATATGCGTATATATTAGTGAGAATACCGAACGACGTTATCTTAGCATACTTTTTTTGCTATTAGGTTTGGCTATATTAGGGTATCCCATGGCCTTCAGACTTCCAATTGCAATAGATGATGACAACTATAGGAGTGTATTTTACAACGCGAATATAAGAAGTATTCCAAAATACTTCACCACTTCTGACCAAGAAAAAGGATACCTACTCCTTAACTGGATTTTTTATAGACTTACAGGAGGTAATTACAATTATTTCCAAGTGGCTATCACATATCTTACATTTCTGCTTTGGGGTATTGGCATAAAGATGTCTGGAACAAAAGGAGGTAGCAGTATGTTTATGAACCTCTTTATTTGGAGCCATTACTATTTCTTTGTGCTGAATTCAGGCCTAATCAGAATTTTCTTGGCTGCACCTATTGTTTTTATCGGCATCCAATATATTTGGAAGGGAGACTGGAAAAAATTCACTTTTTGGGTGGTTGTAGCATCATTTATACATCTATCATCTTTAGTAATGCTACTTTTTTTGATTTTTCTATACAAAAAGGAGTTTTTTTACAAGAATTGGTTGTTCTTTGTCTTTCTTACCATTTTTGTTGTCATATTTGGCCTTCTCATCATGGCAAGATTCTTAATTCCCTTTATGGGAAGCCGATATGAAGGATACGCATCGATAGATGATATGAGTTTCCAAAGAGGTAGTTTTACTACACTTCCTATTTGGATTGCCTGTTTCTATTACTTCAAAAATCTACCTCCAGTCACAAAAGATTACAAAAGAAAATATGTCATAGGAATGATTCTATTGTCACTTTCCATCATATTTTCTGTTGCTGCAACGATGGTCCATGTGGGAAGAATCATCTTCTATGCATATATTGGCCTGTTGGTCCTCATTTCAGCAATCTTTCAACTTAGGACAAAAGACGCCACTGAATTAATTTTGAAGTGCTTGCTTATTATTTATGCTTTAGTGTACGTTATGTCAACGAACTTTCTTAACGTTCACAAGACCCAATTATTCCCATACCAGACATTTCTGTTGGACGACCTATAACAGTTGGGATAAAATGGAGAAAACCATGATAAAAGTTATACTAACGTAAAGAAAACATAGAATTCAAAGAAAGATGATTTATAACTCTTTCAATTTTATCATTTTTTATCCGCTGATTTTCTTGCTATACTATGCAATACCTGCACAGTATCCCAAAGTTCGCAATTTATTCTTGTTATTAGTAAGTTACGTCCTCTATATCCAATGGAAACCAATATATGCACTGATTCTACTTGCTGTCACAGCCATCACCTTCTTTTCTGCTTTAATCATCAAAAAGAGCAGAAGACCCAAAGCGATCTTGACAGCAGGAGTAATTTTAGCATTATTTCCCTTAGCCTTTTTTAAATATTCCAATTTCGTTAATGAAAGCATCTGCCAAATTCTCAATCATACAGGATTAAGAATACACATGGAGGGGCTCAACTGGGCAATCCCTATAGGTATCTCCTTTTTCACATTCCAAGCATTAGGATATCTTTGGGATGTTTATTATAAAAAGATAGAACCAGAAAAAGATTTCTTGACATACGCACTATTTATATCCTTTTTTCCATGCATTTTATCTGGCCCCATCAATAAAGCATCTCTCGTAATACCTCAACTGAAACAACTGCGCCCACATTTCGACTACAACAAGGCCGTAATAGGTTTGAAAATGATATTATGGGGCATGTTTATGAAAGTTGTCGTAGCCGACAGGTCTGCTCTTTTTGTGGATGCTGTTTTTCCAGAATATGATAAATATACCGGCTTAAGCTGCTTTGTTGCAAGCCTGCTCTACACCATTCAGATATATGCAGATTTTGGAGGCTATTCTTTAATGGCTATCGGAGTCGGTAAGACTTTGGGATTTGAACTGACAGAAAATTTCCGGCGGCCTTATTTTGCAGTAAGTGTAACTGATTTTTGGCGGCGTTGGCATATATCCTTATCGACTTGGCTAAAGGATTATGTATATATACCACTGGGAGGAAGCCGGTGTTCAAAAGCCCGTAACTATTGGAATATTTTCGTCACATTCCTTGTCAGTGGTATTTGGCATGGGGCTAACTGGACTTTTGTTATATGGGGATGTTTTCACGGCATTTGCCAAATCATAGAAAAGATGTTGGGCCAGCAAAATTGCCGTTATAGATGGCCTGGAAAAGCCATCAAAATTTTCATCACTTTCATGATTGTCAATTTCGCATGGATTTTCTTCAGGATGCCTACGCTGAACGATGCTTGTGGAATGATCTCACATATCTTTGACTTTACACAACCTCTGACATTAGTAACAAAAGGGTTTTCTACCACATACGGTTTTATTATATTCGGGTTGTCATTGCTGTTCATCAAGGATTTTTCTGACGAATTTCTTCCATCACGCCTTCGATTATTCGACAACAGGTATATTCTCATCCGATGGTCTTGTTACCTATTCATTGTTGTTTCCATCTTACTAACCGGTGTCTTTAGTGCCGACCAATTCATATACACAAGTTTCTAAGCGCATGAAACGGTTCATCATACGTGTAGTTCTCTTTTTGACCATTCTCTTCTGCATAGACCAATTACTAGGAATCTCTTTCTCATATATGGTCAACCATAATATGAAAGGAGACATGTCTCATCATAAATACATCATAGATGGAACCAATGAGGACATTCTTATCTTTGGTTCATCACGTGCTGCTCATCACTACAACCCACAGATAATAGCCGATTCTTTGGCTTTGTCTTGTTATAATTGTGGCCAAGACGGGAAGGGAATCATCCAATATTATGGTTGGTGGCAACTAATCAGGCAGCATTACAAGCCCCAAGTCATCATTTATGATGTCTTCATGAAATTTGACTTACTTGCAGTGGAAGACAATCATAAATACCTTGGAGGTCTCAAAGATTCATACGGAAGGGCTCAAATAAAAGAGATATACGAAGATGTAGATCCTACAGAAAAATACAAAATGATGAGTATGATGTATAGATACAATTCCAGTTTCCATCGATATGTCACATCATTTTTCTTTGCTGGTTCTAAAAAGAATAAAGGCTTTAAGCCCATTAACAGGCAGATGGATAAGAAGCGTCTAAAGAAGGACGGCAAATCCTTGGATTGTAACTATCCAATCGACTCTCTTAAATTGGCCTATCTAAGAAAATTTATTGATGAAACGAATGATGTAAAAGTAATCTTTGTCATATCACCAACTCTATATGGCATAGATCAAAAAGACATTGCACCAATAAGAAATTTATGTGCTGATAAAGGGATTCCTTTCATTGATTTCTCTAATAATCCCAAATATCTGGGAAAAATAGAATATTTTAGCGACTATTTGCATCTGAATAAAAGAGGAGCAGATGTATTCACTCGCGACTTAGTAGAAAAGTTGAAATCGATTAGCATAACAGATATTTCTCATAATTCAATAATTACCAATAATGACCAATGATAAGAAAAGAGTGTTAAGAGACATTATAGCTCTAATCATCAGCGGGCTATTTTTCTGGTTATATATTCCTCATCTTTTACTCTATCTTGCTGGATGGAAGAAAGAAACTATAGATAGTGATATCAAAAGGCAAAAGGAGCAGATTCATATAAAACTGCCCAATTTTCTTGCCTTACTCTTTTTTCTTCATCACAGCAGCTATTATCGTTGTGTCTTCTATTATCGTATCGGCCCCATGATAGCATTATTCATAAGTTGGTGGAGACCTGGCGAAAAATCATTCATTATACCATATTCGACACAAATAGATAAAGGCTTCTATTTTGCACACCCTTATTCAACGGTTTTGAATGCAAAATCAATAGGCAAAAATTTCAGTTGTATTCATTGCGTCACCCTTGGGAAAAAAGATGGTCAACGACCAATTATCGGAGACAATGTGACAGTTAATTGCCATGCTTGTATTATCGGCGGCATTACGATTGGAGATAATGCTATCATCGGAGCTGGTAGCGTCGTAGTAAAAGATGTACCACCCAATGCTATTGTCGCTGGAAATCCGGCAAAAATCATCAAATATATCAAATAAACTATAAGCAAACACAAGTATTATGAAAGTCCTTTTTTCTGCAATGAATACGATTGAGTATGACGGACAGTTTTACTATAATAATGCCATACCCGACATGTATCGTCGCTATCTGATACTTGGAGATGATATCACACTCATATGTCATTACAAAGAAGTAGAACATCCTAAAAGTCAAAAGATCAATCCAGAAGAGATAAAAATCATAGCACTGAAAAAACGTTCGACTATCAAATCACGTTTTTTCAGTAAAAGCAGATTATTACCTCTTCTCGATGAAGAAGTTAAAAAGGCTGATTTCTGCGTAGTACATCTTCCATCTCATCATGGTAATGTAATCATCAAGTTAGCTAAACAATACAACAAGCCATATATCACTGTCATTTGTGGATGTATATGGGATAGTCTTTGGAACTATGATTGGAGGGGTAAATTATTGGCACCCAAATCTTTTATTCGGATGCGCAAGGCACAGAGAGATGCTCCCTACTCCATTTATGTGACTAAATATTTCTTACAGAAGCGCTATCCTACCACAGGAAAATCCATCAATTGTAGCAACGTAGAAATGCAAACAGGGGTACCAGGGGTGTTGGAGCAAAGATTAGCAAATATTGAAAAAAGACGTGCAGAGGGACGTATTCTCCGCATAGGAACAGCGGCAGCCATCGATGTCCCTTACAAAGGACAAGAATATGTGATAAGAGCCGTTGGAAAGCTGAAGGAGATAGGTATCGACATGGAATATTACATGATAGGAAATGGCAGCAAAGACCGCCTACAGACCATAGTTGACCAACTCAACCTCAACAACCGAGTGTTCTTTCTCGGTGGCCTGCCCCATGATAAAGTAGCGGAGTTCTTCGACGATATGGACATCTACATACAACCCAGCAAGCAGGAAGGCCTGCCTCGCTCCACCATAGAAGCCATGAGCCGTGGTTGTCTCTGCATTGGATCGGATATTGCTGGTATACCAGAATTGCTTGACAAGAGACATCTTTTCACAAAAGGCAATGTCACTCAGCTGGTTTCCATTCTCAAATCCATCCAACCTGATGACTACGCAAAACAGGCGCGACGCAACTATGAAGTAGCCAAAGACTATGACCGCGACGTCCTCAACGAAAGGCGAAAGAATTTTCTCCTGGAGTTTAAAGAAAATGCTCTCAGAAACAAGAATTAAAGCATATTCTCTTCGATATAAAACTGCGATTTTATAAGTAGGGGATTTCAGTTTGTATGGCGGCAATCCACTAGTCGGAAAGACAAACTAGTCGGAAGCGAAAAGGCTAAAAACTATAGAATGACCAAGTCGGACTTCATCTTCATGCTGGTGCGTTCAGCCCTGTGGCAACAGCCGTTGGACCATTTCGACATGTCACCCCGTCAATACGGCCAGGTGATGGAAGAGGCCGACAAACAATGTGTGCTCGGGCTGATCACCGACTGTCTCAGGTCAAACAATATGGGACTGCAGAAGAAATGCGTGATACACATGCTCAAACTGCAAAACAGCCTTACCAAAGAAAACAAGCACATCAACGAAAACCTGAAGAAACTGGTGGACCTGCTCAACAAGCATCAGATTCACCATGTTGTGGTGAAAGGACAGACCATCGGCGCCCTTTACCCCCAACCTCTGCTGAGGGTTCCCGGCGACATCGATTTCTACGTGAGACCGGAAGAGAAAGACCGCACTATGGATGTGATTGCCAAAGAGTGGAACATCACAGAGTTCGACCACAATCCCGACGGCAAGGAAATCAGCTTTGACTATGACGGGACCGTCTTTGAACTGCACAACACCCTCTTGCTGTTTGAAAGCCACAGACACGCCACCTATTTCAGCAATTTAGTGGAGCACTCGGCGACGGCATCTATGATGATAGAAGATTGTGAAGTGAAAACCCTGGAACCCACTCTAAACATCTTTTATACCTTCGGCCATCTCTATCATCATTTCAGATCGGAAGGCGTGGCCACTCGGCAACTGTGCGACTTGACGATGTTGCTGCACAAACATCACGAAACGATTGACAGGGAGAAACTGAAGGAAATGCTGGCCAAGACCGGATACACACGCGCCTTCTCTACATTCGGCAGTATCCTATTAGAAAAGCTTGGTCTCCCGGAAAACGAATTTCCGCTTGAAATAAAGGTAAGAGACCGAAAAATGGCCAAGAAAGTGCTACGCGTCATCTTGGAAGGCGGCAACTGGGGGGGGTACAGCCGGAAAGGGTACGACAAGAAAGGACTGAAGCACGCATTCGAAACAGGCTGGATAAGGATTTCACATTATATCACTTTTTTCCAACTCTCACCAAAAGAGAATTTCTCTCTACTCATCAAAGAGATACCAAGAAGAATCTTTAAACTGGTGAGAAGGATATGATTACCGTTTTTACACCCACTTACAACCGTGCAACATTACTTGAAAAGTGCCATGAAAGCCTTTGCAAGCAAGAGACGAAGGATTTTGAGTGGATTATCGTAGACGATGAAAGTACCGACGACACCAGAGACAGGGTGATCAGTTGGATGATATCAGCAGAAAAAGATAAATCTGAAGCCATAAAAGGGAAATCAAGTAGAGGTGATTTTGACATAACACTTATCAGTCAACATCACGGCGGTAAGCATCGAGCCACCAACAAAGCCGCTGAGAGAGCAAGAGGTGAACTGTTTGTTGTTCTTGACAGTGATGACCAACTCTTGCCACATGCCTTGCATCATATCACAAAACTGTACGCAACTATAGCAGAAAATCCTCTTTTTGGAGGTGTGGCTGCTCAAAAAGGGCATTTCGACGGAACTGTTTTCGGTCCCGACAACATCAAGGGGATTGAAGACTTGTCTTTTCTTGAAAGAAAATACGATAAAGGAAAGAAGGGTGACAAATGCGAAGTATTCAAAACAGAAATCATCCGTGCTTTCCCGCAGCCAGACATAGAAGGTGAAGATTTTTGCCCAGAATCTCTCGTTTGGAACCGAATTTCCACCCATTACAAACTCCGTTACTCCGAAAAGATAATCTACCTCTGCGAATACTTGCCTGGAGGGCTTACTGCAAACTCTACACAGAGAAGGATGAATAATCCGAAGGCCACACTGATGACATACAGCGAATTGCTCAAATATGATATTCCCTTCTTCACAAAATGCAGGGCAGCCATCAATTTCCACCGTTTCAAGCCCTGTTTAGGCAAAAAACGCAAATGGGTTGGCACTGATCAAGGTAAACCGATCCAAGAACCATGTATTGGATGGGGGTGGTATTTGCTATGGCCTTTGGGGATAATGATGAGTTGGAGAGACAAGAAAAAGGTAAAGAGTTACTAGGTCTATGCCAATCAATCAAGAAAGCCCTTTATCGATGGTGAGCCTTAGCTTCGACGATGGAAGGATAGACAACTACACAATAGTGTTGCCTGTACTCAGAAGACTTCATCTTCAAGCAACATTCAACATTTGCACGGGATACATACTCAAGGCTAAAGACTGTGAAGCATTCACTGACACCGAACCGATGACAGTGGAGATGGTGCGAGAAATCTTCACTGACAAAAACATGGAAATTGCCAGTCATGGGCACCGACACGAGCCATATATGCAGGATCTCTCTGAAGGAATAGATAGATTGCGTCAGATAGTAGAAGCCGAAAATCTCTGTAATGGCTATAATGGTATCGCTGTTCCTCACAACCGACTAAGCCACAGTGAATGGGAAAAGTTGAACGCAATAATGAGAGAGAAGAAGGTGAGATATGTGAGGAAAAGCATAAGAAACGGACAGCATGGTGAATGGAGAAGTTGGTGCAGAAAAATCAGCCGATTGTGCCCAAGCACCCCACTCTATCTCATGGCTCATGCCAAAACACTTATGGATGACGAAAAAAATGGTAGCCTCATCTATAGTGTACCTGTTATGGCCTCTACACCACCTCGTTGTGTCATATCACTCATCAATATGGCCATCAAAAAAGGAAAGCATCTCGTTCTGCAATTTCATAGTATTGGAGACAATCCTTCCAGCAATGATCCGCTAACATATAATGCTATGTCATTCGATGTCATCGCATCCCATCTGGCTAAGAAGCAAGAGAAGGGGGATCTGAAAGTAGTGACTACAATGGAGATGGCGTTTCATATCTGTCACTATAAGTGACATTTTTTTGCTCAACATTTGTTTTATCGCTTGGAAATAGTTATTTTTGCATTGTCAAAAATAAGATAAAACATCAATCATGAGAAACAGGCTGCATTTTATCATCATTATCATTCTTTATTTCTATTGTCCTTGTGCTTGGGCGGAAATGAAGACATCTACCATTATATTTACTACAGCCTATCCTGGAAGTACAATTGTAGCTGATGGCGATGGCTTGACATGGACTTTTGAAACCAACGCTACTACTAGGTCATACGACGAACAACAAGGCGCACATTTCATCTGTTCAAAAAACAATAGTAAAACTTTTGTCACATTAAGATCTCCCATCATACCAGGAAAAGTACACAGAATCGTAGTCAATGCTTCTGGACCAAACAATCCCACAATGACCTTATTCCAACATCACGGTTCAACCACATTGACGAAAACAAATCAAGAATATGAATATGGATTCTACTTTGGAGGACCTTCTCAAAATGTCGTTGTCAGTATTTCTTCCACTATAAACAAAGGAGAAGTCCGCATTAAAAGCATTGTCGTCGAATATGATGATGAAGCCACTTTGGCAAAAGACACGAAATACGAGCTTGTGACAGACCTCGAACAATTGAAAAACGAAGATGAGATTATTATCACAAAAAAAGAGGGAGACACCTATCACGCAATGGGTCAACATTTTAACAACCAGCAACGTATAGCCACAGATATCACATGGAATGTAGACGGCACGTTCAATAACATCAACGACTTTTGCCCCATCATTTTAGAAAAAACTGGTGCCCTCAGCACAAATGGGGAAAGCATCTGGAATTTTAGAGCTTTTGATGGGTATCTATACAACAATTCAACCTCAAGCAAACCGTATATCTCAGCCAGTAGAAAAGCGGTGGCTGGCAACAATATGAATGCCACCATTACTTTCAATACTGACGGTGAAGCCATGGTATTCTTTCCTGATAATCAGACAAACTACAAATATCTCTTTTATAACAATTCTAATCAATATTTCAATTGCTCGACAAGCAGTACCCAACTATGCATATTCCGGAAAGTCACATCACCGAAGACCATTGATGTCACTTTCAAAAAGAAATTCGGAGGATGGACTTCTCTCTACTATGAGAAAGAGAACCTTATAGTACCAAATTCTTTCAAAGCTTATGGATATGGTGTGGAGAACGGAGTAGGAAGTACTACGAAGTGTTACGCTACAGGAGACATTATTCCCAAAAACTGTGCTGTCATTCTCCATCTCAACGATGAATTCAACGACTTTGGAGACAATGACTCGAAGACCTTCACAATAGAAACGACAAGAGAAGATGGTGTTAACGACAGCGAAAACTGTCTACTTGGTTTGGATGCTGGAGGAACGACAGTAGGTCCCGACGGCAATAATACTGGATATGAATTCTTTAGATTAACACTCGATGCCAGACAAAGTGAAGGAAGCATAGGCTTTTATTGGGGAGAAGAAAATGGTGGAGCTTTCACTGTTGGCGAACATAAGGCATACCTTGCCATTCCCAAAGAGCAATCTGCCAACACCAACCACCTATCTCTAAAGATTTTTCCATATTTTAAGGGAGACGCCAATGGCGACGGAGAGGTTAACGTGACAGATGTGATGATTGTCGTCAAATATATCTTAGGCCATCACCTTGATGCTTTCAAAAAAGGAAGAAGCGACATGAATTCAGACCTCGACATCAACGTGACTGATGTGATGATGATTGTCAAAAGCATTTTGGGTGTTAACAGATAAACTGGAAGCTATGTCAAAGAAATATTATATTATTCCTTTTTCTGAAGTCGTTCACCTATCGACAGGAACATCTATTCTTGAAGGAATTGGTATACATCACTCAAAAGGACTCAACGAAGACGCTTCCAATTCATTCTATTTTGACGACAAAGAAGAAAAGGATCCCTTTTTCGACGAATAAAGGCATTTCCCCATCACTTGATAATGCAGATTCCTACGATTCATCTGCATTACCTTCTGATAATTTCTCCTCATCCCATTCCGTAAACTCATTACCATGAAAAATGTGATTCTCACATCTATCGTAGCTGTTTGTTGCCTGTTGCCGGCAGGCATGAGTGCACAAACCGACAGCGGGAACCATGAAAATGGCGACACTCTCGCTCAGGCCGCTAACTTCAGCGGCGGTTCCACCGACGAAGTGACCGAGAGACGAATGAACAAAGGACTCGTGACCAACTCACTCAGCGCCCTCAGCGGACAGGCTGCTGGCGTTCAGGTGTCCAGCGGCGACAATCAAATGGCCATGCTCAGTTCGGTGAGGGTCAGGGGAACCACCTCTCTGACCGGCGGCAACGACCCGCTCGTCATCATCGACGGAGTGTCGTCGGACCTCGCCACACTCTCTGCCGTCTATCCCGCCGACATCGAGAGTTTCACCATCCTCAAGAATGCCACCGAGACAGCCCAATACGGCTCACGCGGTGCCTCCGGTGTCATCGTCGTCAAGACGAAGAAGGGCCATGGAGGACAATTCCATATCTCTTACGACGGCAACATTGGCTTTGAGTCGGTCTACAAGTCGCTCGACATGATGCGGCGCAACGCCTATCTATCTACGGCCAGCGAATTGGGTTTCAATGCCTTCGACGGAGGATACGACGTGGACTACCAGGATGCCATCACACGCACGGGATTCGTGCAAAACCACCACGTGGCTTTCGGTGGAGGCACCGAGAGCAGCAACTACCGCGCGTCGGTGGGCCTGATGGACCACGACATGGTGGTGCGCACCAACAGTTATAAAAATTTTGTGGCCAAGCTCGACATCTCGCAGAAAGCGTTCGACGACAAGTACACCGTCGACCTTGGCGTCTACGGCACTTCGCAGAAAGCCTACGACATCTTCGACGAGCAGGGACTCTTCTACTCTGCCGATGCCATGAACCCCACCATCTCCAAGCAGCAGAACAGTGGCGGCGGATGGGGCAAGAACTCCACCGCCTCGCAGATCAACAACCCCATGGCTCTGCTGAAAGAAAAAGACCACGAGAGAAACCTCATCTTCAACACCCATGTGAAAATGGCCTATGAAATCTGGCCCAACCTGAAGGTGACCGCCTTCGGCTCCTACTCCCACACCAGCACCGAGCAGTCGCAATACCTGCCCACTTGGGTATGGGCTCAAGGACAGGCCTTCAGGGGAGAGCGGAAGAGCGAAGACTGGCTCGGAAATCTCTCGGTCGACTACTGGTGGGACTTCAATGCCGAAAACCGCATCGAGGCCACCGGAATGATGGAATACCAGCACAGCACCATCACCGAATTCCACACCACGGTGAAGGGATTCACCACCAACCTGTTCGGCTACAACAACCTGCAGGCAGGCTTCCTGCGTCCCTACGGGGGAACCGCATCCGGTTATGAGCGCCCCACCCTGGCGTCGTTCATGGGCAGCGCCAAATACCTCTTCCTTCACAGATATTCACTCGCCGCGACTCTCCGCGCCGACGGGAGCAGCAAGGTGGGCAAGAACAACCGATGGGGCCTCTTCCCTTCTTTCTCCTTCGAGTGGGACGTGCTCAAGGAGAAATTCATCCACCATCTGCCGTTCGTCAGCCAGTTCAAAGTACGCCTGGGATCAGGCATCTCGGGAAGCCTCGGAGGCATCGACTCCTTCAACTCACTGATCATGTACCAGCCCGTGGGCATTGTCTCCGCCTATGGCACACCCGTCGTCACCATGGGAGAGGTGAGCAACGCCAACCCCGACCTGAAATGGGAGACAAGAGGCACCGCCAACTTGGGCGTGGATATGGGACTGTGGAACAACCGCCTCGTGATGACCGCCGAATACTACTTCTCTAAGACCCACGACATGCTCTATCTCTACGACGTGAGCGTGCCGCCCTATCCCTACGACAAACTGCTGGCCAACTTAGGCTCAATGAGCAACCGGGGATTTGAGCTCGGATTAGGAGTCACCCCCATTGAGACCCGCGACATGCAGTTCAACGTCAACCTCAACCTCTCGTGGCAGAAAAACAAACTCATCTCACTCTCAGGGAAATACAGGGGAGAGATGATGAACGCCACGGAGATTACACCCTTAGGATCACTCAACGGCGCGGGATTCCACGGAGGCAACAACGATATCGTCTACCAGATCGTGGGACAACCTCTCGGTGTCTTCTACCTGCCCCACTGCGAAGGAATCACCGACTTCGGCGACGGGACCTGCGAATATAAGATAGCAGACCTCAACAACGACGGGAAAGCCGATGTCGGCACCGACCGCTATATAGCTGGGCAGGCCACTCCCAAGTGGACACTGGGCTCCAACATCAGCTTCAGATACAAAGACTTCGACATCTCGCTGCAGATGAACGGTGCCTTCGGACACAAAATCTACAACGGAACGGCACTCACCTACATGAACATGCTGTCGATGCCCAACTACAACGTGATGCAGGGCGCCCCCGAGGCCGGCATCCACGACCAGACCATCAGCGACTACTGGCTGGAGCGAGGCGACTATGTGAACATCGACTACATCACCGTGGGCTGGACGGTGCCGCTGCGCTCGCGCTATGTGCAGGGCCTGCGACTGTCGGCCTCGGTGAACAACGTGGCCACCATCACCGGCTACAGCGG
>ODAI012334047.1_pt1 | contig 21691 bp, 12 predicted proteins | sample 1539321 | NCBI WGS metagenome assembly ODAI01 (sample SAMN02144231, study PRJEB22623) | gut metagenome | biome: sheep rumen | host: Ovis aries | place: New Zealand | reverse complement strand
TAGCTGGGCGTGAGGTACACGTCCCTGTCATCGAACCAGATCATATCCGGCTGCCACTGGCTGTGTCCGATCCTGTTGAAGAGCGGGGCGTAGGAAGCGAGCTTTACGACATCACTGTTCTTCTCGACGCCGGTAAGGAATGCGGCCTCCGCAAGCGCCGCCTCCATGGAGTTTTCTTTTTGCTTTGTATGCGCCGCGTATTCTCCCGCGAAAACGCCTACGTCGCGGGAATACCCGTCATACATGTCGACATGCTGATAGAGCCATTCCGGGGAGACATAATAGTGCTCGTCCACCGCATAGGCAAAATCAGAATCCGCTGCTGCCCCTGCGGCGGGACTGCAGCATCCGCACATTCTCTTCTTCTGGCCATCTCTGTAGAAATCCCAGAGCTCCTGCCAGATGGGCGCCTCGACGAACGGACCGGCGCTGCCGACCACACGGATTTCGGGGTAAACCGCATGAATCGCCTCCTCGAAGCGCTTCGCGCGCTCCATGAAATCGACATGCTTTGTCTCCCACTGCTCGTTTCCGGCGGCGATCATGGTAAGGCCGAAGGGCTCCGGATGTCCCATCCTAGCGCGAAGGCCTCCCCAGAAGGTATCCGCGGAGCCGTTTGCGAATTCCACAAGATCCAGCGCATCCTGTACGAATTCCCCGAATTCCGGGGAATCCACACTGACCAGCTCATGCGTCCTGAACTGGCAGGCGAGACCGACGTTCAGGACCGGGAGCGGCCTTGCGCCGAGCAGCTCGCACAGAAGGAAGAATTCATAAAATCCGATTCCGTAGGACTGGCTGTAGTGGGAATCCACAGGCCTGTGGGCGTCGATCCCCTTCTGCCTGTCATCGTCAAAGGCCCAGAGGTTTGCGATCACCTTACGGTCCTTCAAATCCCCGACCGTCCTCTTCCAGCGGTAGCGGTTCGCAAGGCTTACGCCCTCGACGATGCAGCCTCCGGGGAAGCGGATAAAGCCCGGCTTCATATCCATAAGCGCATCAAACAGGACGCGGCGGAAAACGCCTGCGGCGGCATCGTCCGGAATCATGGAAATCAGGTCAAAATCACAGGTTCCGGGGATATCGAGCGTCATCACAAAGTCGGCGCCGCGCACGTCCTCGTCCGCGGTGATGTCAACCGTGTATTTTGTCCATTTGCAGACCGGCTGTACGCCTTCCTTTTCCGGGTCGGGCATGGCGGCAGGCCCTGCCGCTGCAAAGGCGGGAAAGTCCTTTGCAAGGTTCTTCGCCGTCTGTGTCAGGTCGACAAAGGGGAGGTGCGGATAGGTTGTATTCAGCGGCACCTCGCCGCAGGCAAAGGTTTTGCCGTCCTTTGCGACCGATACCAGGACATTGGCATTTCCCCTTGTAATCATTCTGGCATAGAAGGAGACATGATAGGTCATGCCCTTCTTAAGGCAGATCCCGTCATAGGCCTTGTTGGCAAAACCCTGGCCCGCCTGCGACGCCGTAAAGCGAAGGTAGTGCGGGTTCTGCTCACTGAGCGGATCTCCCGTAACAAAGAGAAGGCGGGGAAGGCATTCCGGATCCTTTTCATTTGCCCGGGCGCTCCACGCATAGCCCGGGTCCGGTATCAGATAAAAGCTGTCAGGATTGCCGTAGGCATCGCCGGCCTCAAAGGAGCGGTTCTCGATCATCTCCGCGTAGAGGCCGCCGTCCGCGGCAAAGTTGATATCCTCAAAAAAGAGGCCGATCATCCCCGGCGTCACCGGGTGAAGAGACTTATCTGAAAGCTGAAGTTTCATCGTTTCCTCCGTTACTGATTAAGAAAAGTGAAGCAATATTCACCGCTTCCGAGCTGTGTCTCCTCCCTTCCGGGAAGGTGCAGCAACGCCGCAGTATTCTCCGGGATTATCACATGATAAATGTATTCCGCGCAAGACTTTTCATGGGAGATTTCACAGTTATCGCTCTTTTTCCACTCCGCCCGGATCTTTCCGTACGGACTTTCAATCTCTGCGCAGGCATTATCATAGAGTCCCGCATGCGGCTCGAGGATAAAGCGCCGATAGCCGGGGTTGTTTTCATCAGGACGGATACCGAGGACATACATGTACATCCACTCCAGCACGGCTCCGAGCGAGTAATGGTTGAAGGAGTTCATGCTGTTGTGCCCGCCGAAGCCGTTTTCAAGGGTAAAGGAATCCCATCGCTCCCAGACAGAGGTTGCGCCCTGTGTCACGGGATAAAGCCAGGAGGGGCATTTTGTCTGGCTGATCAGGCGGAACGCGTCATCCTCATGGCCGGTCTCGGTCAGCATGGGGCAAAGCGGGGTTGTCCCGAAAAATCCGGTATAAACTCTGTAGTCCGATTCCTTCGTGACCTCGGAAAGAAGATTCCCGATCTGTTCGATTCTTTCCGGCTTCACCATTTTATAGGCAAGCGGCAGGGCGTAGGAGCACTGCGTGTCATCCCTGGTTCTGCCTGTTTCCGGATCAAAGTAAAGCGAGTCGAATTCGTCCTTAAGGCTCTCGTAGAGCTTTTGGTACTGCTCTTCATCCTCCCTTTCCCCGATCGCTCCGGCGAGCTTTGCCATAAGATATGCATCATACCCGTAGAACGCATGGCAGATGAGCTTCAGATCGGTCTCCTTCAGTGCAAGCCAGTCTCCCAGTGTAAAGCCGACCGCAAGGCTGCCTGCCTCATAGTTGCGGGCGCTGTATTCCATAAAGCGCTTCAGCGCAGGATAGTTGTCTGCGACAATCTTTGTGTCCGCGAACTGCTGCCAGACTTCAAAGGTCACCTGAATCGCGGAGCTTTCATACGTAAAGCCGCCAAAGCCCCCGCCCACGGGAGCGATATCCGGGAACTTTCCGCTCTCCTCCTGCAGGTCGCGCATGGCTTCGAGCCAGCGGACATAAATATCATGGGCTTCTGCGGAGTTCAGGCAGGCGCTTCTTGTGAAAATAGCCGTATCGCCGTCCCATCCCATGCGCTCATTCCGCTGCGGGCAGTCTGTGGGAATACTGATAAAGTTGGACTGCATGGATCTGCGGACATTGGCGATAAAGCGGTTTGTCAGCTCGTCCGACACCCGGATGCTGCCGGTCAGGACAGGTACGGAGGAGAGGACCTTCATCTTTACATCCGAAAGCGCGGGCTTTGCGGATACGCCGCGGATCTCGATATACCTGTATCCGCGGAAGGTAAAGCGGGGCATATAGGTCTCTCCCTCGGGATCCCCGCGGAAGGTATAAAGGTCCGTGCAGTCCGCATCGCGCAGGTTCTCCACCATGATTGTCCCGGCCTTCCCTTCAAACTCCGGAAGATCCGGATAGAGGAGCTCCGCATAGCGCAGCATCGCCTGTCTGCCTCTTTCTCCGCAGAGCTTTACCTCGGGAACGCCCGCTACATTGACGCCCATGTCATAGACATAAACGCCGGGTTCCGTCTCCGTTACACTGAGCGCCGTCAGGGTATAGCTCTCCTTTACGCCCTCTCCCGTCTGGCCGGCAAGGACAGGCTCCGTCAGGTTTACCTCCGGCCACTGCATCGGCCCGAACGAGGGCGTATCCACCTTCCTTACGGGAACGACCGGGATGACCTCCGGCTGCTCCCATGCGCTGTCGTCATAGTCCGGCTCCGAGAAATTCCCGAATGCCTCCGCGCGCAGGGCGTCATAATGCTCGCCGTGGAAAAGGCCTGCATAGGTCCAGGGCCCCTCGCCGCAGTATTTCCAGCTCTCCGGATCGGTTGTGATAACTTCCCCGGAGCCGTCCGCGTAGGTCAGCTCCAGCCTGCCGAGGAACGACTCGCGGTCGCCGTAATAGTTATAGTTCTGGAGGTTAAAGGTCTGGGCATCGCTCCACCAGCCGGAAGCAAGAATGACGCCGATGGCATTTTTTCCCGCCTTTAACAAATCCGTGATGTCATAGGTCTGGTACATCATCCTCCGGTCATACTGGGTCTGTCCGGGGTTGAACCAGGTATCCGTCACCTTCTGCCCGTTGATGCTGCACTCATAGATTCCTCTTGCCGCGGCGTAGAGCCTCGCGCTGACAAGCGCAGAGTCCTCTCTTACCGCAAAGCTTCTTCGCAGCATCGGTATGGAGGTATGGCTCGGATCCTTCGTCTCGAACAGATCCCCGTCCGCCGCAGTGAGCCTGTGAAGCTCCCTGTCTTCATAGACCGCCGCGTACGGCACCCTGAGATTCCTGACCTCCATGGACAGGATGTCCGCACTCTGCCCGTGCCTTAAGTACCAGCCGATCCGGTTCAGTCTCGGCCAGGTGTTGACGTCATTGTCCCCCAGGGGATTTAACTGCCTCGGCGCCTCCATTTTCCCGAAGAACCGCTCCTTGATGGTGACGTCCACGCGCTTTCCGTCAAAATCCGCAAAAGCGCAGTCACCCGTGACGCGCACGCAAAGGGTGTGCGGCTCTGTCAGATTGTCTTTTGTAAGGAGCGGTCTGTGCTGCGGATCATCATAGTCGCAAAGCGGGATTACCGCAAACGGCGCGCTGCCCTGCATGTCCTCCGGATCCTCCGGAGAAATGCCGACTCTCCAGATGAGAAGCCTGCTCTCCTCTCCTGCCTCAATCTCATAGCAGAACCAGTTCTTTTTTCCGAAGGCGCGCTTATCCCCCTCTCCGAAGACAAGGCCGATGCGGGTGCTCCCCTCTTTAAGGCAAAACTCCATGCCGAGGGCAAAGACACTCCTGACATCCGCCTCGAGATTCGGACGGTTCGGCCCGATCCATTTTCCGCCAAAAGAATCTCCGTCAGAGATTCCAAGACCGGTCTCGAAGTACTGCGTGTCGCTGACGGCGGTCTCTCCGCGGCTGTCCGTCACCTGCACCTGCCAGTAGTATCTCGTCTTATTCTCCAGCGGAGTTCCCGCGTATTCCACGCCGACGCTCTCGCCGCTCTTTACCGTGCCGCTGTCCCACCGGTCCGACAGACCGGGGGCTGTGCCCACCGTGACGCGATATTCTGTCTGGAGTATTCCCCGGGCGCGGTCTGTCTCCCCGGCGCAAAGCTTCCAGAAAAACCGAGGTTTTTCCACGTCGATGCCGATCGGATTTTCCCTGTATTCTGTCCTGAGATCATAGAGTTCCAGTGCCATTTGTATTCCTCCGTTCCGTCTGCATACGGCCCTGTTATCTTCATGTGATAAAGGAAGGGCAGCAGACATCGCCTGCCTGCTGCCCTCTGTTAATTCAGTTCTCTGATACTGCCCGTGAGATACTCTCACCGCGTCGTATTGCTATGCCGTATTACTCGGTAATGACGCCCTCACCCTTTGCGATGGTGTCAAGGTTGACCTGAGGAGTTTTGGTCGGGCCGTTTGCCGCAAGCCACTCGTCGAGCTGAGCCTGCTTTGCATCCATAACGGTCTGCAGTCCTGCAGCATACAGAGCATCATTGAGAGCCTTCAGTGTGGACTCAACATTAGCCACGCCGCCGACAGAGCCTGTCTCAAGAGCGGGTCTGTAGGTAGCCAGCGCGTTCTGCAGAGCGGTGATCTGTGTCTGATACTCACTTGCATCCCACATGAAGCCGTGTGCGGGAGAATACATAGCCCAGTCATTGTGGTGCTGGAGCTTGTTCCAGTAGTCAGCATCCTTGCTGCCGTCATTCCAGACGTAGGACTGGAACTGGTTGCCCAGGCACCAGCCGCTGTTCTGGTGATACTTGAAGTTGGAATCGTCAACGCCTTCAGGGAAGTAAGCAGTGCCGTCATCAAGAACGACATAGTCCTCTCCCTCGATGCCGTACTGGTACAGGTTGTACCATGTGGGATCGCTGTACATAATGGAGATGAACTTGAAGGCCATCTCAGGGTCATCGGAGTTGGAAGCAATGCCGGTGTCGAAGAAGGAGACGTTGGTTGTGGAGATACCGCCCTCAACCTGATCCTCAAAATACATCGGATAAAGCTTAGCGCCGTGGGATGCTTCATGCTCCGCAAGGAAGCCCGGCTTGATTGCGGTTGCATATGCAAAGGTATTGCCTGCCTTCATCATCGTCGCGTCGCCCTGTGTATCGGTAGCGGCATCCTTATAGATGTAGCCTGCATCGTACCACTCGGCAAGTCTTGTGACAGCTTCTTTATAAGCTTCTGTCTCGAACTCGTTGACAACCGTTGTGGAATTGCGGTCGGATTCCCAGTCGAGAACGCCGAACTGGTCAGCGAGCTCGTCAAAGAACGCGAACCTTCTCATCGGGCTGGAAGAACCGGACAGATACAGAGGTGTCATTTCCGGATGAGCTTCCTTAACCATCTGGAAGATATCAGTAGCTACGGACCAGTCATAGACCTTGCCGTGGTACTCATCATCGCGGGTCAGGCCGTATTTCTCGGTGATGCCGAGCTCATCGCAGATGTCGGCTCTCATTGCCAGACCGCCGAGCTCAACAGATTCCTTGTTTGCGGGGAAGCCGAACAGGACTCCGCCCATCTGGCCGACGTATGCGTTCGCCTCGCCGAGTGCCTCGACGATCTTCTTGCCTTCGGGAGTATCCATGTAAGGGTTCATATCTACGATACCGTTCATCGCGATCCAGCTGGATGCGTTGGTATAGTAGATCGGCATGACATCGAGCTTGTCTCCGCCGGAGATCATCAGCTGGATGGTCTGCTGGTACTGTGCGAACTCAAGCGGAAGGAGTGTCAGGCGGATGTGATAATTCGGGATCAGGTACTCGTTCATCGCATCCTGGACAACCTGTCTCTGGCCTGCATCCTGCTGATAGAACTCGATATAGGCAAAGGTCAGATCATAGGGGTTCTCTGCCGTATACTCGCCGACGGATGTCTTTGTAACGGAAGCATCCGAGGAAGCCTCTGTCGCCTCTGCAGTCTCGCCCGAAGCTGCGGGAGCTGCCGCAGAACCGGAACTGCTCTCTGTCTTGGCGCCGCCGCAGCCCGCCAGAAGAGATGCGGTCATGCCCAGTGCGAGCACGATTGACAATACTTTCTTCTTCATTCCTTGTCCTCCTTGGAATTTGTGACGCTAATGCGCATTTATGCTTATCCCTTGACAGCGCCCAGAGCGATGCCCTTGGAATAATACTTTGAGAATGTGGGGAATATCAGCATGATCGGCAGGATCGCGACGAATGCGATCGCCATCTGCACGCCCGTTGTGGGGATGGCTGCCGCGGCGCCGGAGACGTTCGAGTTCGAGCTCTGCGCCAGATACTGAATATTCTGCACCATGTTGTTCAGAAGGTTCTGGATATTGTAGATGTCCTTATTCTGAACGATGTAGTACAGGCCGTTGGTCCAGTCATTCCAGTATGCCAGGCCTGCGAAGGTTCCCATCGTGACCAGGATCGGCTTGCCGAGGGGCAGGACGATCTGGCGGAAAATAGTGAACTGAGGCGCGCCGTCAATCTCGGCCGCTTCGTAAAGCGCATCCGGAATACTCGTCGAGAAATAGGTGCGGATCATCATGACATTCCACGCGGACAGCAGCAGGTTCGGCAGAAGCTGTGCCCAGATCGTGTCCTTGATATGGAAGGTTCCGGACCACATCAGGTATGCGGGAACAATACCGCCGTTGAACAGCATGGTAAAGAACACGTAGAAGTTCAGGAATGTTCTTCCCGGAAGGTTCTTGACCGACAGCGGATATGCCATAAGGGCTGCCAGAAATACGTGGATCAGAGTTCCGACTGCTGTGATCAGGATCGAAATTCCGTATGCCTTAAGGATCTGCTGGCCGGAGCGGAGAATATACGCATAGGAATCTGCCGAGAACTTTCTGGGGAAGAAGGAATATCCCCTTGCGACCAGTGTGGCCTCCTCTGTCAGGGATGAGCTGAACAGGAGCAGGAAGGGTGCGATAACGCAGGCCACCATGAGCAGCAGTAAAATATTGGTAACGATTGAATAAGCGGAAAACGGCTTTTCTTTCATGGTCTCCTCCTTTCCTCAGAACATCGCATTTTCTTTGCTGAATTTACGGACGATCGCGTTGGCGGTCAGGACAATGATAAAGCCTACTACCGACTGATAGAAGCCGGCCGCCGCGGACATTCCGACGTTGCCGGACTGCATCAGTCCTCTGTAGACGTAGGTATCGATAACGTTCGTCGTGGAGAACAGAAGGCCGGAGTTTCTCGGCACCTGGTAGAACAGACCGAAGTCGGAGTAGAAGATTCTGCCGACGCTCATCAGGGTCAGTGTGATAATTGTGGGCTGCAGGAACGGCAGTGTGATATATTTGATCTTCTGCCATCTGGTAGCGGAATCGAGCTCTGCCGCCTCGTACAGCGAGGGATCGATGCCGTTGATCGCGGAAATATAGATAAGGCAGCCGTAGCCGATGCCCTTCCAGGTATTCGCAACGATCAGAATAAACGGCCAGTACTTCGGCTGCGAGTACCAGTCGACCGGGGCAATTCCGAGAGCCGGAAGAATCGAATTGTTCACGATACCTGTGCTCTGGGAAAGGAAAGCAAATACGATGTAGCCCAGGATAACCGCACTCATCAGATAAGGGAAAAGGATGGCGCTCTGGTACAGCTTCTTGAGCTTGTCACTGACACAGTCACAGATGAAGATCGCAATGATGATGCCCAGGACCGTGTTGATAATGATAAACGCCACGTTATACAGAATTGTATTGCGCGTGATCGTAAAGGCGTCCGGCGTCGAGAAGAGGAACTCAAAGTTCTTCAGTCCCGTCCACGGGCTTGCCCAGATTCCCTTGCGCGCGTTGTACTGCTTGAACGCGACAAGAATTCCTGCCATCGGGATATAGTTGTTGATAAACAGATACAGCCCGCCCGGCAGGAACATAAGATACAGCGGCAGATAACGCTTGAATTTCGCACCTGCGCTGACGGTTGACTTTCTAGGTGAACCGGCCATATAATGCTCCCTCCTGTCTTTACTAAACCGTTTTCGTTTTCGTTAAGTATGTACATTTCGCCAGAAATGCACTGTACACGCCGTCAAAACGTTGCTATTATTATGCACAAGAGCATTAATATTTTCAATCTTGCAGGACATTTTTTCCAAAGAACTGTCAGCTTGCACAAATTACATGTTTGCGTTTTGTGCATATTTTTCAATTTCGGGAACCCCTTCTAAACATTGTGCCTGATTTGTTTAGTTCCCATGCTGCCGTATCCGGATAAAACCGGGTCCGATGTTTTCAGGGGGCATCTTATGCGGGTAAAAGTAACAGAAATAGCAAAACAGCTGGGCATCTCCAAGGCCGCGGTTTCGCTTGCCATAAACGGCAAGCCGGGCGTCAGCGTCGAAACACGCAGGAAGATTCTCGACTGCATCCGGGAGATGGAGCAGAAGGCTGCCACCGCGCCGGACAAGGGCAGAGTTGTGCTTGTATATTTCGGGCACCAGAACAAGCATATGATGAACAAACATTTCCCGATTTATATGGATGTCTTTGACGCCTTTGCCTACGAAATCACAAGCCGGGGATATCTCTTTTCGACCGCTTACGTCAACATGGGCGGCGGCACGCCGGAGGCCGCGCTTTCCGAATGCCGGCAGAAGGATGTGGCCGGCGTTATCCTCTTTGCGACAAGTATGGAGCAGGATGAATACACATCATTCTCGTCCCTTCCGGTGCCGGTCGTGCTGTACGACCAGGAAGCCCCGGACTTTGCACACAGCAGTGTCTGTATCGATCATGAGACAGCGCTGCGGATGGCCTTTATGGAACTGCGGCCCTCAAAGCGGGAGCGCGTCCTGTATCTTGCTGTCGATCAGGAAATCTACAACCAGCAGCAGAGGCGCAAATTCTTTGTCTCGGAGATGCGGGACCTGGGAAGGAATGCGGGACCGGAAAACTTTCTTGAGGTCAGCTTCTACCCCGAGCAGTCCGAAAAGGAGCTCATGGAGTACTATATGAATCACCCTCTTCCGGACTGCATAATCGCCGAAAATTACAGCGCTGCCATCGGTCTTCTGATGGCGTTTAACAAAATGGATGTGGCGTATCCGGAAAGAGTCCGCATTGCCTCCATCGATACTCTCCCGCTTTATGTACCGGGAGGAGACAGGATTATCCAGATCAGTCTCCCTCACTCTGAGAGAGTTCCGATCCTCCTGGATATCCTGGAGAGGGAAATTCGCAATAAGGACGCCCTGCATCAGCGCGTGCTGGCGCTGCCGGAGGTATACCGCCAGGTTCCCGCAAAAGACAGTGCGAATCATTAATCTGTGAAAATAATATTTAAAAGAGGTGTTATTATGCGCAAATGGAATTATCAGTTCGATGTGCCGGACAGCAAGAAGCTCAGGATGATCGTCCACACAGACTGCAAGAATGAGGCGGACGACCAGTTCGCGCTTGCCCATCATCTGATGACCCCGAAATTCATCGTGAAGGGTGTCGTCGGAGCACATTTCAACTTAAACCCGCAGGAGTGGGGAGCAGGCCATACAGCCGAGGCGAGCTTAAATGAAGTGAAAAAGGTCATGCGCCTTATGGATGTGGAGGATATGTGCCCTGTATTCAAGGGCGCGGAGTATCCGATGGAAGATGAGAAGACGCCCCGCCCCTCGGAGGGCGCGGACTTCATCATTCAGGAAGCGCTGCGGGAGGATCCGCATCCGCTGTACATCGCCTGCCAGGGCTCCCTTACGGATGTCGCGAGCGCGATCCTGATAAACCCCGCCATCTGTGAGAAGATCACGATCATCTGGATCGGCGGCGGCGATTATCCGGAAGGCGGCACCGAGTTCAACCTGATGCAGGACATCGCGGCGGCAAATGTCGTCATGCGCTCAAAGGCCGCCCTGTGGCAGATTCCGAAGATGGTTTACAAGCAGATGGCCGTAACGCTCGCGGAGCTCCAGGCAAATGTCGCCCCCTGCGGCGAAATCGGAAGATATCTGTTTGACCAGATGGTCGCCTTCAACAACAAGACGGCGCACATTCCCCACTGGCCTCACGGAGAAATCTGGGGACTCGGAGACTCTCCCACCGTAGGCGTCCTCCTCGCAGAGTCCGAAAAGACCGATCTGTACGATGAACTCGAGGCTCCGGAAATTGACGCACAGATGCGCTATCACTTTACGGGAAACGGCAAAAAAATCCGCGTTTACAAGGATGTAAACGCGAGACTTACGCTTTCGGACTTTTTCGCCAAGATGAAAATCAATTACGGTCAGCAGTAAAAACAGAATAATATGATCCGGAAGAAGCTGTCTCACTGCAGGCCTGCGGCGGGGCAGCTTTCTCTTGGATAGTATTCCGGCGTTAAAAATTCAACGATCGGTTTTTCCGGCCTGAGCTCCCCGCTGGTGATCATATGCAGCAGATCACAGCATCGCAGGGCCTCCTCCTCGATGGGTATCGACATAGTTGAAAGAGAAGGGGAACAGAACTCCTGGAAGTTCAGGTTGTAGACATCCGAAGCGATAACCCGCATTTCCTCGGGAATCCGTATTTTCATCTCCTGCAGCGCACGGATGACGCCGAACGCCATACGTTCCGAGCCGCACTTTTAAACGCTTCAATATCCAGAAACGGCCCGCTCTGGCAGAAAGAAACGGTATGCCCCTCTCTGGCACTCACGTTAAATACCGGACCCGGAAAGCCGCTCTGAAGAATAAATATTCGGCGTCTCCTTTTAATACAATTGATACGGTACTCGGCGATACTCCAAGGCTCTGTGCGATTTCCTTTAATGTAACCATCGTCCCTCCCATTCGGATGAATTCTGCCGGGGAATACGCCTCTCCCTTATTCCGCAGTAAGCTCCTCAGCAAATATGCGTATCCCATCTGCCGCAGAAGGGATCCACGGGGCTTCCGCCCTTAAAGTCAGATTTTCCCGTCATCTTGTCCAGCAGCATGGCCAGCACTTCGTCATTTGCATAATACGCGTTGATAAAAGTCTTTACTCTCGGCACATCAATCAGATGATAGGGATTTGCAAAGGAAACAAATACCGTAGGAATCACATTGCTGTAAACCGGCGTATTGGAACCGAAGGGCTGCGACCACTCGATACGGACGACGGTCTGGTTGCTCTTCGTGGTAAGGTTGGCTGTGTACAGCATCAGATCATAATTATCCGTGATGCTTCTGTACTCCGGAATCGCTCCCTCGAATGCTTTATATGGCTGGTAAATATCTACCTCAAAGCCTCTTTCTTCCAGCAGCGTCTTGATCTTTGCCGTCACCGACGCCTCCGCTGCCAGCCCCTGCGCTTTCTCAGCTGTTTCGATTCCGAAAAGCAGAACCCTCTTGTAACGCTCCGGCGTTATCGGGAAAACACCTTTTTCTTCCTTTACAAGTGTTATGGCCTGATCCGCGTTCTGTCTGGCCCACTCCTTCGCTTCCGGTACGGCGGAATCCTGCCTTGTTTCCTCCTGTATCACTGCGGCCTGCTTATGCAGTCCCAGCGACGCCTTCAGTGCAAGGATTCTCGTCACGGCCTCGTCAAGACGCTCCCTTGTCAGGATACCCTTTTCTATTCCTTCCTTCATAAACCGGATGTCTTCTCCGAGATTTCTGGAGAGAAGCAGGATATCCGCGCCGTTTTCTATCGTGAGCGGCACTGCGAGCGAGCGGTCCATGGGAATAATAAAGCCCGCCATCGTGGTTGCGTCCGTCGCAATCAGTCCGTTAAAGCCAAGCTTTTCCCTCAGAAGCTTTTTCATAATGACGGGGGACAGGGATGCCGGCAGAAGCTCTGCATCCGATACGCCGGGTCTTAACGCTCTTTCATAGCCCATCTGGATGATGTGGCCGACCATAACAGACTTTACACCGCTGTCAATACAGCTCTTATAAGCAGCGCCGTAGGTCCTGTCCCACTCCTCGCAGCTCAGATCGTTGATCGTGACTGCAAGATGCTGGTCCCTCTCATCTCTTCCATCGCCCGGGAAATGCTTTGCACACGCTGCAATACCTTCTTCCTGAACTGCCTTTACATAGGCTGTCCCCATTTCCCGTACGACATCCGGATTGCTGCCATAGGTTCTCACATTTGTGATCGGGCTTCTCCAGTTGTAATCAATGTCGATGATCGGAGCCAGGTTCCAGTTGACGCCGTACTTTTTTCCCTCGCTTCCGCAGATCCTTCCGAAGTGATATGCGTTGTCGACATTTCCGGTCGCAGCAACGCCCATCGGCGAGGAAAACAGCGTTCCCTCAGTGGCGACGCCGTTGCCGCCCATCTCGAGGTTGGCAGCGACAAGGAGCGGTATTCTGCCCTTTGCGCCTACCATCTTCCTGTAGCCCTCAAGCTCTGCCTCGTCCATCTGTCTGAGCAGAATGGTCCCCGGGTTCAGGTAACTGAATATCCAGTCGACTTCCTCCTGCGTTCCTTCACGACAGCAGACGCAGAACAGCTGGCCTATTTTTTCATCCTCCGTAAGACCGGCAAGTGTCTGATTTACCCAGTCCTGCGCTTTTTCATCAAGGTAAAAGGGCTTTCCCTTTAAATCGATTGCCATATACACCACTCCTTTCTTACATAATCTCGGTCTCGATATAGGAATCCTCGCCTATGCAGAGAGTCTGATGCGCAATTCTTGTTCTTGCCTGGTCGGACCAGATTCCCGCATAGTTGCTGTGTGCCGCGTACTGGGGGAAATCAGAGGATGAGATGTCCAGCCTTATTCTGCTGCCGTGCTGGATTGTCCAGACGATATCCCAGAAATCAATGCACACCTGTGTCTCTTCTCCGGGCACATATTCTTTGCCCTCCGGCATGTCCGCGGCGACTGTCGTAATTCCGCTCCGGATGTTATAGGCCTTCCCGTCCGGGAATACCTCACAGATCTTTGCGGAAAAGGCAGTGTCGTCAACATCCGTCTTAATGGCAAGGTGCACTTTAAGTCCGCCGACAATTTCCAGCTTATCCTTCAGGGGCGCGCTCACAAAGCTCACGACATCCGGGCGGTAATCCGGCTCAGGCTGAAGAAGGGATCCGGCTTCAGTGAGCGTCGTAAGAACGCTCTCCGCTCCGTGACTGGGGCAGGGATTCTCAGGATCATAGTCAAAGGAAACACTGCCCCGGGCGCCTTCCGCATCCGCAGAAACCGTCCTGTCCGCGTGAAGATACAGCTTCGCGGTTTTGCTGCTATGCATGGGCCATTCCTTCTGCTCCTGCCAGCGGTCTTCTCTCATGACATAGGTGCGGATTCTCTTCTCCGGGAGCTTCTTTTCCTTCAGAAGCAGGTCAAACCACTCCAGAAGACGCTTCACATCGCCGTTTTCTAGGTGCTCCTGACGGCCCCACTCGATGCATTCCTGAGATACATGGTTCCAGCAGCCGATGTCCAGCCAGCTGTGCTTTTTCGTCTCTTCGTTCAGTGCGGCGTACGTATTCATTGCACTGCCGAAGTGATGATCATACCAGGATTCCACAATATAGACCGGCACCTTTGTATTTGCGGGAATATCGTAGAGCTGCTTCCACCAGCCGCCCTGCCAGTAGGCGTCGCTCCGGTTGACACAGTGGATATACTCCTGGTACCAGGGAAGCTCTCCTCCCCAGAGCGCCTTGTCAACTCCCGCATGCGGGCGAAAACGGCAGCTTTCCAGATAATCCGCGCCGACCGGGTGGCCTGCGTTCTGCATGCTCCAGCCGGTCAGGACATCGTGGCGGAAGAGTCTCTTCTCATATGCGGACTTAAAGCGGTCTGTACCGTAAACGGTAAGGAACATGCCCTTTACCTTTTCCGGCACGGCGTCCGCGACTGCCCATCCGGTCAATGCCAGATAGCTGGCTCCGAAATAGCCGATGCTCTCCGCCCAGTCCTGGTCATTTAACCAGTTCAGGGTGTCCAGCCCGTCTGCTCTTTCATTTTCGTTCGGGAGCCACTTGCCCTCGCTCTTGCCCACGCCGCGGCAGGTCTGCATGATGTAGCCGTAGCCTCTCGCTGCAAGCTCCTCGCCGTACACGCTGTACATCGGCTCCTGGAAGGGGTAGCAGCCTCTCTGGATCAGGACAGGGTAACTGTCAAGTCCCTCCGGCCGATAAATAAGCGTAGACAGTTTTACGCCGTCCGACATCGGCAGCATAATCTCCTCCCGGGTAAACCCGTATCGAGGGCCTTCATATCTGCAGCTGTCAAACTGCTCTCTCATATTGACCACTGCCTCGCGGATACGCTGTTCCATCTCGGCCTGTTTTGCTTCCATCCGTTCCTGGTCTGTCATATCAAACTCCTTTATATCATCTTTATATCATCTGCCGGCCGCACGTCAGCTGACTTCTGTCATCTGACTTATGCCACCTGACTTCTGCCATCAGGCAGAGATAAAGCCGAAGCTCTTCATGTCGAGCGTTCCGGTTCCCTCAAAGTGCAGATACAGTCCGTGCCTGCCGTTCTTCGGCGCAATCGGGATCAGCTGCAGGTCCCACTCGTTGGAGTTGACCTGTACCTCATATTCGCCGATGGTCCGGGTGCTGTTCTCCGAATGCGTGATTGTAATTGTGCCGGCGAACTGCCCCCTCAGCTCCACGGCCAGAAGATCGGCGTCGATGAAGGTAAAGTACCGGTAGCCCACAACCGTTTTGTCCTTGATGTTCGTGATAAACGACTGGTTCTGCTTCTCCGTAACCTGGACCTGTGTCTTCATAACGGGATCGTTGTAGTCAATATGATTAACAACGGTGGGATCCGTCAGTGTGCATGCGATGGCTGCGGGATAAATCCCTGCTGCGCGAAGAGGCTCTCCGTTCAGGCCGCAGCTGGTCGTTTCGACCTGGGCGATCCTGCCCTCATCGTCAATAATGATCTTCTCGGCACAGCCCTGTCTTGAAAACTCCGTGCCCTGGGTCTGTCTGTGGTAGAAGATGTAAAAGTCATCCTTTACCTGCACGATGCCGCCGTGGTTGTTCCCAAGCGGATAGGAAGGCGTCTTTCTGCCGTTATAGCCGATGTTGCCGTTGGAGACGATGGTTCCGCCGTAGACAAAACCCTCATCCGGTTTGTCGCTCACCGCGTAGCAGAGCTCATGGCTCTTGTGGCTGGAGTAGACAAAATAGTATTTTCCTCTGATTTTGCGGATCGAGGATGCCTCAAAGAAGCCGTGTTCCTCAAAGCCGGTGCCCGCCGTGTGATGTCCTCCCGGGATCAGTGCCTTCGGCTCGTATTTTGCCGTAACCATGTCCTGCTCCAGCTCAACGACCATCGAGTTCTCGCCGAAAACCATCTGCCTCAGCTGCTCGATCTTCTGTCGCATGGACGGCGCGAGCGCCGAGATATCCTCGACATTCAGGTCCGGAAGCTTCATTTCCTTCTCTGCCGCCGGCGCAAAGCCGTAGTAGAGATACACTCTTCCGTCGTCGTCCGTGAGCACCGCGGGGTCAAAGACCATTCCTTCCGTCACGGTTTTTCCGCCCAGGATATTCTCCGGGTAGTGCACATGTCCGTAGAATTCGAACGGGCCCGCAGGCGAGTCGCTCACCGCGACGCCGATCTCCGGATAGAAGCTGAAGCAATAGTAGAGATAGTATCTTCCGTCCGGGCCCTGAGTGACATCCGGCGCCCAGAGCTGCATCGTATCCTGCGCATTGGAGGGATCCTGCGTGCGCAGGTAGCTCACGCCCTCGCTTCTCCAGTCGCGGAGATTATCAACCGGTGCGGACCACACCTGGTAATGCTGCTCGCAGTAGGCCTTTCCGCCTGTCTTGTCGTGAGATCCGTAAATGTATACCCTGTCCCCGAAGACATGAGGCTCCCCGTCGGGGATATATTCATTCAGCGGCAGATAGGGATTGTAAATCTGTTCCATATGTCAGTCGATTCCTTTCAGTAATAAATTGTGCTTTTGCTCTGCAGAGCTGCCTCTGATCCGTACAGTTCTCTCATCCGAGCTTTACGCAGTTTCCTTCCGTGATGCCGCACTCATTAAAGGCATCCACGCGGACATAATACTCTTTTCCTTCCACAAGGGCCCCGATCCTCTGTTTTGTCTTCCCGAAGATCATGTAGCTGTGATAGAGCTTGTCCGGAGCGCTGCCGAAGAGAATATTGAAACCGGTCGTGTTATCATCCGCCCTGACGATCTCAACGTCCATATCCATTGTACCCGTGCGGACAGCAGTAAATTCCGGCGCCGCGGGCGCCTCTCCCTGCGCATTTCCAAAGACGCGAAGGCCGCTGATGCAGGGATTCTGATCGTACGGGACATGCATGTCGGTCAGCTTTAAATACCGCACCTGTATTCCGTCCTCACAGACAACAAGATCATGCGGCAGATCCGTCTGCACATCGGATTTGTCGGCGATCACAAACCAGCCGTCCTCATCCGCGGGATCACCCGCTGCCTTGCCGAGAAGCTTCCACTGTGTGGGCCACTGTTTCTCATCAATATATCTTGCCTGCTCATAGCCGACAATCTCACCCGGCACCGGGATGTCGATCCTGTCATCCGCAAAATTGACCTGGATCGCTCTCACATCAAAAGTCTTCTTCAGGTCCAGCATCACCCACTCGCTTCTTTCGTTTGTGGATGCGCGCCACCAGGTCTGCACGTTTTCATCGGCGATCAGGGATGCGTCATGGCCCTCCGCGCAGGAAGAGGCACACGCATCTTTTCCGTAGCTTAGCAGCATCCACTCCGGATTCTTCCAGGGATCGGATGCTCCTTTCCCGTTTGTCGGATCCTCAAAGATCAGCGGCCAGTCGCCGTAGCGCTGGTTGCAGAAAAGCTCGCCGTCCTTATCAAAGCCTGCCTGCCACAGGCCAACACGCCGTTCGAACTGCATGTTCTTGCTGATGCGCATGGAAGCGGTGTGCCACCAGCCGCCCGCGGGATCCTGCATGGTGGAGCCGTGCCCGGCGCCGGGAATAAAGCCGCCCGGCTTATAGGAGAACGGGTTGTTATCCGCAGGGACGAAATCACCAAGAGGCGAGTCGCTCACATACACGCCGTCGGAATAGGTATTAAACTCCGTTCCGGGGCAGGCATACTGAAGGTAATATTTGCCGTCATGCTTGTCCATCCATGCGCCTTCGATAAACGGCCTTCCGGAGAACATGCCCTTTACAAGCGCAAGAGTCCCGGGCGGCATCTGATCCGCCGTCATTCCCCTCTGCTTTAACATTCCGGCGACGCGCTGCTCGATTTCCTCCTCGGTCGCAAGGCCTCTCGAGTTGTCTTCTCCGCCGCGCTCATACCCTCTTTTTGCCGCGTCGCCCCAGATAAGGCCCTTCTTTTCCGTGATCGGCAGAAGGGTTTCGGGATCCAGCTCACACCCCCAGATGGGATCGGTGTTGGTGCAGCCCCAGTAGAAATAGACTCTCCCGTCGTCGTCGAGGAAAAGGTTCGGATCCCAGAAGGGGAAGTTGCCTTCCATCTTCTCCCACGGGCCGTTCTCAATGTCCTTCGTGCGCCAGCGGTCGCAGATTTCCGTCCGCTTCGACGCGCAGAAATAAACGTAATCGCCGATCACTCTCACATCCGGCGCGTAGTCGTAAAGAGGCATATCCTTCGGCAGCGGAATACTCTTCCACTGCGCAAGATCCTCCGAAACCCACGCGGACAGCTGCATGGAAGCAAAAATATAGTATTTGCCCTTAAAGAAAATCATGGACGGGTCCGCAGCTTCGCGGCCGACCTGGATCAGTCCTCCCATCCGGGGATCTTTGTTGAACTGATAGCGGTAGTCAATATTCAGAGGATTGCAGAATACTTTTTTACTCATAACCATTTCTCCATATTAATGTTTAAGAATTGTCTTGCTGCTCTGTTCTCCCTTTTCCCTCTTCTTTTGATTACTGTCCGTCCGCGAAAATGGCGCAGCGGATTACGTTGGCAGCGCAGAACTGGAGGTCCGCAAGTGATGCTCTAAAGCCCTGTGCGTCCGCCTTTCCGCTCTCTACGCCCTCAACGATCGCATCCTCGATCTCCTGAGAGCCGGGCATCTGGATATCATTTCCCGCATAGATGGCGCCAATCATGGAGCCTACCTCATATCTGCGCACATCCTGGTCGAACAGGCCGGCAAGTCCTGTCGTTGAGAACCAGTCGGTCATGACACACCCTGTGTATCCCCACTCCTGTCTGGCGACCGTCTCGAGAAGGTCGTAGCTGTTGGCGGTATGGATGCCGTTGATCAGGTTATAGGAGGTCATGATCGTCATCGGCTGACTTGCCCGGATGCAGATCTCGAATCCGCGCAGGTAGATCTCGCGCATCGCTCTCTCGCTGATATGCGCGTTGGTGCAGTAGCGGTTGTCCTCCTGGTTGTTGGCCGCAAAGTGCTTGATCGAGACGCCCTTGCCCCTGTGGGCCTGGATGCCCTCTGTGATCGCGGTCGCGGTAAGGCCGGAGAGCACCGGGTCCTCGGAATAATACTCGAAGTTTCTGCCGCAGAGAGGATTCCTGTGGATATTCATGGCAGGTGCAAGCCAGATATCAATGCCGAATTTCTCCATCTCCGCGCCGACCATGTCCGCCGCCTGTTTTACCAGGTCATAGTTCCAGCTCTGTGCCAGAGCCCAGCCGATCGGGATTGCGGTGCAGTACTGATAATGATCCTCGACGTCCTCGGGATTGTCATATTCCGGGAAAGGAGCGACGGTATCGCCGAACATCTGGCCGCCCGGAAGGAGCGTGCCGTCCTTTCTCGTCTTGAAGTGTGTCTGCAGGCGAAGGCCCGCAGGGCCGTCCGCCATGACAAGGCTGCGGATTCCCCTGGATTCCTTAAGGATCGCGGAGGTCTCGCCGGCCGCTCCGGGCGCCGCCTCGGAGGCGTTGCCGATGATCGATGCGCCTTCCGTAATGCGCTGCGCGCCGACGGCAAGGCTTGCCATCTCGCGGATGCTGAGCTGGGAGACCAGCTCCTCGACGGTGCAATTCCCGTCCATGACATCCTTCAGCGTCAGGGTCTGTGTCTTATCTGTATGGTATTCCTGTCTCTCCTTATAGGTAACGGTGCAGGTCTTAATATCCTCTGCGTTTAAGCTGATCACGGGAAGAGGCGGATATTCCTCATCCTTTGCCGCGCCTGCACCCGCGCGGGGGTCGAACTTTTCATATTCATTGTCCGGGGCAAAGACGTTCTTAACCTGCATCGTCTTTACCGTCTCATCCAGCCGCAGGATGGCAGCCGGCTCTGTATCCGCGCTGCTGCTGCCCACACGGATGATGTAGTCGCCCTTTTCCAGCACCCAGGCAGCGTCCTTCTCGCTGTAGGAGGCAAGGCGCTCCAGCGGGAATTCCACGGTTACGGTCTGCGATGCACCGGGAGCAAGGAGCTGCGTTTTGCAGTAGCCCTTCAGCTCCTGGTAAGGCTTGTCGAGTTCTCCTTCGGGAGCGGATACATAGACCTGCACAACCTCCCTGCCTTCATATTCGCTGCCGGTGTTCGTGACCTTCGCCGTCACATAAACCTTTCCGTCCTTCACGCAGGCCTCACCCGGCTTCGTATCAAAGGTGGTATAGGACAGGCCGTAGCCGAACGGATACAGGGGCTTTACACCTGCCGTATCAAACCAGCGGTAGCCCACATAGATTCCTTCCGCGTAATTGTCGTCGTCGACATCGCCGTTGTTGTGGGAGAAGGTTGCGCTTGACGGATAGTCGCTGTAGGAAGCCGCCCAGGTATCTGAGAGCTTTCCGGAAGGATTTGCTTTGCCGGTCAGCACATCCGCAATCGCGAGACCTCCGATATTGCCCAGCTGGCTCATCAGGACAACCGCGCCGATGCCTTCAATCTGCTTTACCTTTGAAAGATCCATGACTCCGCCGATGTTGAGAATCAGGATCACCCTGCGGTATGCCTTTGCAAGAACCTTAAGCGATTCCTCCTCACCCTTGTCCAGCAGATAGTCTCCCTCTTTGTTCCAGCGGTCTGCTCCCTCGCCGGAATTGCGTGAAATGACATAAATTGCCGTATCGGTTTGGGTATCGATATCCTCTGCCTCTACAGCCAGCATCTCCGGCTCCTTATACGGATGGCGGAAGCCCAGAAGAATCGCAGATTCGCCTGTCTCCTCCGAGAGCTTCGCAAGCATTTTCTGATAATCGGCCTTCGCATCTGCGATCTGCTGTGCGCGCCTGTCGAGCCAGGCCTTCGACGTGATTGTAAAGCCTGCGTCCTCCAGGCCCTCCTCTATCGTCACATAGGATCTCGTGTTGACGTCGCCGGAGCCGGTGCCGCCTTTAACCGTCTGCCTTGCTCCGCCTCCGAAGAGCGCGATCTTTCCGGGGGCAATCGGAAGCGTACCATCGTTTTCCATAAGAACCACACACTCTCCCGCCAGCTGTCTGGACAGATTCATGTGGTCGATCTCATCCTGCATGATACTTTCCTGTGTCGGTGCGTAAACCTTTGGCATTGTAACCTCCTGTACTGTATTGTCTGTATTTGCTGTACGAATTGTTATTTCAGCTTCCCTATAATCCGGGATACGGCTGCGGCATCCCCGTGCCGCAGCCGTATCTATAGAATACCATATATTTTACTTCCTTTAGAACCGGTTTTCTCCCGGCACCAGTGCCTGCGGCTCTTTATCCGCCAGCGTCAGGGTACCGCTCATGCCCTCCGGCAGTACCAGAATTCCGCTCACAGTTCCATTGCCTATGGCCGTATAATCAAATTTGACCGGCCCGTATTCCGTGATCATTTCTCCTTCCAGGTGTTTCAGGCCGTATCCGGCAAGATGAGGCCTGACTTCAATCGTGTCCGGGCAGGCGCTTTTTCGCCGCACACCGGCAAGAACATGAATCATCTCATACATCGGCAGCGCGCTCCAGGCGTGGCATTCGCTTCTT
>ODAI012705685.1_pt1 | contig 21703 bp, 20 predicted proteins | sample 1539321 | NCBI WGS metagenome assembly ODAI01 (sample SAMN02144231, study PRJEB22623) | gut metagenome | biome: sheep rumen | host: Ovis aries | place: New Zealand | reverse complement strand
GCCTCGCGTTTCCGCGGAAGGATAGACAATACCCAGATTCCCTCCCTGATCGTCCGAAAATAATTCTTACCCGCACATCCCTTCCATACCCCGACAGGGGAAGGTTTTCCCTGCCTGGTCATTTTGCAAGTGTACCCTATATCTCAATTGTTCAATGATTTATCCTGTCAGACAAATCGCCGCCGTTTGTTGGGGAATCTGCGCTGATGCTTGTATTTTTGCAGCCAAATTAAACTAAGACTATGACTGCAACAATAAACAAAAAGACTATCGGCAAAGCAAGAATTGGCGTTATCAACAGGAATTCTTATCTTTGTACAGAAAAATAACTGTCGCTTACCTGTTTCTCTATAGGGAATCCGCGAAATTTAATATAAACGAACAGGTAACAGGTAGCTGCAAGTGCTTACGGCACGGGCAGCTTTTCCTGTTCGTTGGCTCCTCGCGGAAGCCCCCTATAGGAACTGCCTGTGCTTTTTTCTACATGCACCCGTGCAGTACACAGGAGAAAGAGCCCGGGAAAGGGAAGAGGATCTGCTTCGGAAGAACCACAGTCTCAACGAACTGGTCCGTTACTACAAAAAGCAGCTTGGCGCACGGCTCGCACTGGACAGGCAGACCCAGATCCACCTCTATCGGCAGCAGTACACAGATATCGGCAAACTCCTGTACCTATGGCAGGTGGCGGAGACCCGGCAGCTGACCGACCATGAAAGGGTGTACCTGGCAGGAAAGATCCTTCACAGGGTGAGCGGGGGACACGACGGCTTGGGCACCCTCGTTCGCGACATCAACCGGCAGTTTGGCAATGTGCTGGTCCACCTGCAGGACGACTTTCCGGACTTGAAGCCGGAAGATTTCAAGCTGTTCTGCTACCTCGCGGTAGGATTCGACAACGACCTGATGGCCGAACTGCTGGGACTTTCGGGGAAAGACCCGCTCTATACGCGGAAGACACGGCTGAAAAAACGCCTGGAGGAATCCCGTTCCCCCTATAGGGACTTGTATCTGGATCTGATAAAGGAATAAAAAGCCGGAGTCAAGTTGCCGAATTGGGGAAGAAGTGTTATCTTTGTACGATTTGAAAACAATTCGTATGGAAACACTGAAAAGAAGCAAAATAAAGGCGCTGCTCGCCATGGAGCCGGGCCGGGAAGTTCTTGCAAAAGGCTGGGTCCGCACCAAGCGGGGCAACAAACAGGTCAAATTCATCGCCCTCAACGACGGCTCCACCATCAACAATATCCAGGTGGTGGCATCGGCAGAGCTTTTTGACGAAGAACTGTTCAAGCGCATCACCACCGGAGCGTCCCTGTCGGTCAAAGGAGAGCTCACCGCCTCTATGGGCGGCGGCCAGGCCGTGGAAATCCAGGCCAAGGAAATCGAGGTCCTGGGAGAATGCGACCCCGTGCGCTTCCCCCTCCAGAAGAAAGACACCTCGCTGGAGTATCTGCGCACCGTGGCCCACATGCGCCTGAGAACCAACACCTTCGGCGCCGTGCTCCGCATCCGCAACGCCATGGCTTTCGCCATCCATAAGTTCTTCAACGAGAAAGGCTTCGTCTATCTGCACACCCCGCTCATCACTGAAAGCGATGCAGAGGGCGCAGGAGACATGTTCCAGGTTACCACCATGGACCTCAAGAACATTCCTCTGGACAAGAAAGGCAATGTGGACTTCTCCAAAGACTTTTTCGGCAAAAAGACGTCCCTGACCGTGTCCGGGCAGCTGGAAGGTGAACTGGGCGCCACAGCCGTAGGCGAAATCTATACCTTCGGCCCCACCTTCCGCGCAGAGAACTCCAACACGCCGCGCCACCTGGCGGAATTCTGGATGATAGAGCCGGAAATGGCCTTCTACGACATCAACGACGACATGGCCCTGGCAGAGGAATTCGTGAAATACCTGGTCCAGTACGCCCTTGACAACTGCATGGACGACCTCCGTTTCCTGAACGACAAGTACGACGACGGCCTTATAGAGCGCATGCAGGGCGTCCTGGGCATCGCGTTCCAGAAAGTCACCTATACAGAGGCCGTGGACATCCTGGAGAAAGCCATCGCCAGCGGCGTCCAGTTCGAGTACCCGGTCCACTGGGGCACGGACTTCCAGAGCGAGCACGAGCGCTACCTGGTAGAGAAACACTTCGGAAAGCCCGTCATCCTGATAGACTTCCCCAAGGACATCAAGGCCTTCTACATGAAGCAGAACGAAGACGGCCGCACGGTGAGGGGCATGGATGTGCTCTTCCCCAAGATCGGAGAAATCATCGGCGGCAGCGAGCGTGAAGCCTCCCTGGAGAAGCTGGAAAAACGCATCGAGGAACTGGGCATGAGCCGCAAGAACCTGGAATGGTATATCGACACGCGCCGTTACGGCACCGTCCCCCACAGCGGATTCGGCCTGGGCTTTGAACGCCTGCTGCTGTTTGTCACCGGAATGGCCAACATCCGCGATGTCATTCCTTTCCCCAGAACGCCTAAAAATGCCGAATTCTAAACCTGAACTTATATGCTCGTCATTGGTATCGCCGGAGGTTCCGGCTCCGGTAAAACAACCGTGGTAAGGGCCATCACCCGGCAGTTGCACGGAAAAGTGGTGGTCATCCCGCAGGATTCCTATTACAAAGACTCCAGCCACGTACCGCCGGAGGAGCGGAAAAACATCAACTTCGACCATCCGGACGCCATCGACTGGAAACTGATGTGCCAGCAGATCCGGGAACTCAAGTCCGGTAAAACCATCGAGCAGCCGGTATATTCCTACATCACCTGCTCCCGCTCCGCAACGGAAACCATCACGGTGGAGCCTGCAGAAGTCATTATCGTAGAAGGCATCCTCATCTTCACCTGCAAAGAGCTCAGGGACCAGATGAACATCAAGATCTTCGTAGATGCCGACGACGACGACAGGGTACTCCGGATCATAGTCCGGGACATCGCAGAACGCGGACGCACCATCGAAACCGCCATCGAGCACTACTGCGACACGGTAAAGCCCATGCACCTGCAGTTCATAGAACCGTCCAAGCGCTACGCAGACATTATCGTGCCGCAGGGCGGGCACAACAAAGTGGCCATCGACGTACTCACCACCACCGTGGAGCAGGCCCTGAAACAAAAAAGAGGAAAGAAAAAGAAAAATGGATGAGACTGACTCCTGACCAGAAAGCCGGACTATACATCACCGCGATTATCCACGTCGCGGTGATTATCGTATTGCTGGTGGTCGGGATCGGTACGGAAATCCAACGGGAAAACAGTTTCGTGCTGGATTTCACCCAAGAAGAGGAGAGGGAGCGCATCCGGGAAGAACGCCAGCTGAAAGAAAACGTCTCCCAGCTGCTGGAGAACCTGATTTCCGCGTCGGCCGGCACTCCGGTACGGAATGTCGCGGTGGACCGGAGCACCTTGAAAGACGACAGGGGCACCGACGCCGACGAGTTGTACCGCGAGGCGGAACGCTTGGCACAGGAGTTGAAGGACGGACAGCACAGGGAGCAGGAAAACCCGGACGATTACGCCGCCCTGCCGGACAAAACGGAAAAGGAAGACAAGGGGGAAAAGCCCAAACCCTACAGCGGTCCCTCCGTACTGTCCTGGAGCCTGGACGGAAGAAAAGCCTCCCACATGCCCATTCCCGCCTACCGCTGCTACGGCGCCGGGGAAGTCACGGTGATCATCACCGTAGACAACCGCGGGACCGTAGTGAACGCCAAGGTGGACGACGCCTCCTCGTCGGCAGACAACTGTCTCAGGACCTTTGCCATACGGGCGGCCAGGCTGTCCAAGTTCTCTGCCTCCCAAACCGCACCTGCCCGGCAGGCAGGAACCATTACCTATGCATTCATCGCACAATAGAGAGATATGAAAAGATTCATCACCAGCCTGGCAGCCACCCTGTTCTGCCTTGCCCTCTTTGCACAGGGGACGGTAACCACCCGCAAATACCGGCTGAACGACTTCACGGACAAAGTCACCCAAGTCGTGCTTTCCGGCAATTCCATCCTGGACGGCGCCCTGCGCCAGGAAGTATCCAGGGAATGGACGGCGTCGGCCTATGAATTCTGCTCCCAGGCCGAATTCGAAGCCCGCAAAACGCAGGACCGCTACTATTTCCTGCTGCTGGCCGACACCCGCTCAAAGGAGAACTCGGATCCGGGCATCACCTTCCTCACGCTGGTAAAAGGAGACCCGGCCGCCAAGGACGGAATGGCCAAGATGCCGGAAATCATTTCCCTTCCCGTATGTTCGGCCCAGGGAAACAGCGGCCGTGAACTGGTGTACCTGGGGGCGCTTGTCAACGCCATACAGGAGTTTACGCTGGCCGCGATGGAATCTGAAAAGACGGCTTACCAGATGGAAGACTGGTTCAACGAGAACTATGCCCAATACGGCAAGCAGAAACGCATTTATATCGCCCTCACGGACATCGCTCCGCAAGTTTCTGAAAGGGACGGAGACAAGTACCTGGACGACGACATCCTCCTGTGCGACGACGAAGAAGAGGCCGACAAGATGTTCCAGCTGGGCTCGTACAACACGCTGGTGGGGTTTGTCGTGGCGCCCTCCGTTCCCACGGCGGATTCCTGGTGCTACAAGATGCTCATCGACGCAGAAAGCCATAAGCTCTTTTATCTCCGCCGCCACAAAGTGACCAACCGCTCCGGTGTGGGCTTCCTCACCGAAGACCTGAAAAGAATGGCGAAAGTAAGATGACCGGCGGCATAACCCCTTGCGGGCTTCAGTATGCGGTTCGCCAAAGCGGCCGCTCGGTGGCCTATTGCGCCCTGTCCATCGGATGCGGGACCACCCAGGAGGCTGGATTCCCTTCCGGCATAGCCCACTTCGTAGAACATACCCTGTTCCGTGGAACCCGGCGGAAAAAGGCCGCTGTGATCAACAGCTACCTGGACCGGCTGGGCGGGGAACTGAACGCCTACACCACCAAAGAAGAGATTGTCCTGCACGCCACCGTGCTCAAGGAAGACCTTTGGAAAGCGGTGAAACTGTTGTTCGAACTGGCCATGGAAGCCACCTTCCCGGACGACGAGATCCAGACCGAGCGGGGCGTAGTCCTGGACGAGATCATCTCCTATAAAGACAACCCCGCGGAAGACGTATATGACAAGTTCGAGGGCCTTCTCTTCCAGGGACATCCCCTGGAGCAGCCTATCCTGGGGACATCGGCCAGTGTGAAGAAAATCACCCCTGCGCAGCTGCGAAGCTTTGTCCAGACCTTCTTCACCCCGGACAGGATGGCCCTGACCCTGGTGGCCGACATCCCCGAAAACCAGTTGGAGAAAAAAGTCCACGCCCTTGTGAAAAACCTGTTCGGGGAAAGTGCCCCGGCACGGATGACGGCGCCCCGGGAACAGGGGATTGCCTACCCCGAAAACATTTTCCACAAAGTCATAGACAAGAGGAACCACGAGGTGAATGCCGTCATCGGCGGATATGCCCCTTCCCTGTACGAAATGCCGGACAGGATGGTGGCCGCCATGCTGGTGAACATCTTGGGCGGCCCCGCCTCCAATTCCCTGCTCAACGCAGAACTCCGGGAGAAAAAAGGCTGGGTGTACGGGATTGAATGCTCTTACACGCAGTATGCCGACACAGGCATCGTGGCCATCAGTTTCGGCTGCGACAAGCCCAATCTGGAGGCCTGCATGGCCTCTATCCACAAAATATTGGAGCGGCTCCGGGAGGCCCCGCTGAGCGAGGCACGGCTTAAAAGCTACCGCAAGCAGCTCCTGGGCCAGCTGGCGATTGGCTCGGAAGCCGGAGAAGCCCAGTGTCTGTCCATGGGAAAAAGCCTGTTGGCCTGGGGAAAAATCATGTCCCCGGAGCAAACCCGCGCCTGCCTGCAGTCCATTACCAGCGAAGACCTGCGGCAGATGGCCTGCCGGCTGTTTGCACCGGAGAAACTCTCCTCGCTGGTGTACCTGTAAAATAAAAAACCTTCGGAGCGGTTCCGAAGGTTTTTTTTCTAAAACGGAAGGTCGTCTTCCGGATTGTCTGCGGGCATGTCGGAAATGGAGGGAGCCGGAGGGGCCTGATAGGAAGGCTCGGGCGGAACCGGAGACGGAGCCGGATGGGCGGCCGCTTCTCCCCCTGCGGGGGCAATGCGCCAGATCTGAAGATCGTTGTACCACCTGCCGTTGTATTCACGGCTTTTCAGGTTGAAGGATACTTTGATGCGGTCCCCTACCTGATATTTGTCCAACTCCTGCACTTTATCCTGTCCCCATGCGGTGAAGCAGGCCTGAGAGGTAAAGTTGCCGTCCGGGAATTCCAGGATGAATTCCTGCTTGGCCCAAGGCCCGCGGGCCGATGTGCCACTTTGGACGCCCAACTTCTGACGAAGGGTTCCTTCCAGTTCGAGTGCCATGGCCGATTAGTTTTCAGCGGGAGCTACGAAAGGATGAACCTCCAGCAGGTCCACATCGAAGATGAGGGTGGAGTTGGGGCCGATGTTGGCACCGGCGCCACGCTCGCCGTAACCCATCTCAGCGGGGATTACCAGGGTGATCTTGCCACCCTCGCCCACGAGCTTCATGCCCTCGGTCCAGCCGGGGATGACGCGGTTGAGCGGGAAGGAGATGCCCTCGTTGCTGTCGAACGGAGTGCCGTCGATCAGGGTACCGCGGTAGTTGACTTTCACGGTGTCGCGGTCAGAAGTGGCACGGACGGCGCTGCCGGAATCCTGGATCAGGTAAACGATACCGGTAACGGTGGAATCGGCGTTGTTCTTGGCCATGAAGTCCTTGCGGAACTGGTCGCCCTTTTCCTTGTTGAGGCCGGCGGAGTAGGCCATGCGCTTCTGGACAAAGTTGTTGAGCACCACATTCATCTGCTCGGGGTCGATCTTGAACTGCTTGCCGTAAGTGGAGTCACCGGGGACACCTTTAGCCTTGAGGGCGTCTTCCATGCCCTTGCGGAGCTGAGCCATATTCAGGTCACCGAAGTTGTTCTGGGTAATGACCATGCCGAAGTTGACACCAAGAAGATAAGCGGCGGAGTCGATCTGACCCTTGGTGGGGAGCAGGTCACGGACAGCCTTGGAACCTTCTACCTTGGAAGTTCCGTTGCAGGCAAGCATCAGGGCCGCAGCCGATGCGATGGCAAAAATTCTAATCAGTTTCATAATTATACGAATTTAATGTTGTCTGTATCAGGGCCGGATACTACTTTCCCAGCCAAAATGCAAAGTTAGCTTTTTTTTCTTAAAAAATATTAAGAAATTGTTACAAATCGAAAAATTTGGAAGTGTCGACTTTTTTTTCTACATTTAAGCGAATCTATGAAAACTATTTTATGACGATCGACTCCAATACCCTTCACAACAAGCTGAAAACCTTTTTTGGCTATGACGCTTTCAAGGGAGACCAGGAGGCCATCATCCGGCACCTGGCGGGGGGAGGGAATGCTTTTGTACTCATGCCTACCGGCGGGGGGAAATCCCTGTGCTATCAGTTGCCGGCACTGGTCATGGATGGCACCGCCATCGTCATATCGCCGCTGATCGCACTCATGAAGAACCAGGTAGATGCCATCCGCGGCTTCGAATCCGGAGACGACGGCATCGCCCACTTCCTGAATTCTTCGCTCAGCCGCGCCCAGGTGGCCGAAGTGCGGGAAGACCTGCTGAACGGGGTCACCAAACTGCTCTACGTGGCACCGGAATCCTTAACCAAGGAAGACAACATCAACCTCCTGAAAGAGATCCGGATCTCTTTCTACGCCGTGGACGAAGCCCACTGCATCTCCGAATGGGGGCATGATTTCCGGCCGGAGTACCGCAAGATCCGCTCCATCATCGATCAAATCCAGCCGGCGCCGGTGATCGCCCTCACCGCTACGGCCACGCCCAAGGTCCAGAGCGACATCCTCAAAAACCTGCGCATCCAGGACGCCAAGGTGTTCCGCTCGTCCTTCAACCGTCCCAACTTGTATTATGAAGTCCGGGACAAAGTGGAGCCGGAGAAAGACATCATCCGCTTTATCCGCCAGCACCCCGGCAAGTCGGGCATCATCTATTGCCTCAGCCGGAAAAAGGTGGAGGAAATGGCACAGCTGCTGTGCATCAACGGCATCCGCGCCCTTCCCTATCACGCCGGCCTGGATGCCAAGACCCGGGCGGAGAACCAGGACAAGTTCCTCACGGAAGAGGTGGACGTCATCGTGGCCACCATCGCCTTCGGCATGGGCATCGACAAGCCGGATGTCCGTTTTGTCATCCACTACGACATTCCCAAGAGCATAGAGGGATATTACCAGGAAACCGGCCGGGCCGGACGGGACGGCAAGGAAGGCATCTGCCTCACATACTATAGTTATAAAGACATCCAGAAGCTGGAGAAATTCATGCAGGGGAAGCCGGTGGCGGAGCAGGAGATCGGCAAGCAGCTCCTGAACGAAACCGTCGCCTACGCCGAATCCAGCCAGTGCCGCAGGAAACTGCTGCTGAATTACTTCGGTGAAGATTATCTCCCGGACAACTGCGGGGCCTGCGACAACTGCCTCCACCCCAAGGTGCGGTTCGACGGGAAAGAAGACATGTGCCTGGTGATCGAGCTCATCGAAGCCCTTCCGGAGCGTTTCAAACTGGAACACCTGGCCAATATCCTGTCGGGAGAGACCAATGCCATGGTCAAATCCTACAAACACGACGCATTGGAACTGTTCGGGGCCGGAAAAGACCACGACACCCGTTTCTGGGCGGCGGTCATCCACCAGGGGCTCATCCTGCATTTCCTGAATAAAGACATCGAGAACTACGGGCTCATTTCCGTCACGGAACGCGGCCGCGCATTCTTCCAGGACCCGCACGAACTGATGCTGGTGGAAGACCGTACCTTCTCCGACGCCGCAGACGAAGATGACGACGATTCCGGCGTTCCCGGACAAGGCGGCGGAGGCGGAGATCCGGTACTGCTGTCCATGCTCAAAGACCTTCGGAAAGAGGTGGCCCGCCGGCACAAAGTGCAGCCCTGGGTGGTATTCTCTGACCCTGCCCTGGAAGACATGACCATCCTGTATCCCCTCACCATCAAGGAGATGTCGGAGAAGTGCCAGGGTGTGGGGGAAGGCAAGGCCAGAAAGTACGGGGCGCCTTTCGTGGAACTCATTGCCAAGTATGTAGAGGAAAACGAGATAGACCGCCCGGACGATTTCATCGTCAAGTCTGTCGCCTCCAAATCCGGCAACAAGGTGTATATCATCCAGTCCATCGACCGGAAACTCTCCCTGGAGGATATCGCGTCGGCAAAAGGGCTGGAAATGGACGACTTGCTCACGGAGATAGAAGCCATCGTATCCACCGGCACCAAAGTGAACCTCAATTACTATATTGAACAGGAACTGGACGATGAAGTGGTGGAAGAAATCTACGACTGGTTCCGGGAAGAGGCCGCGTCAGACTCCCTGGAAGATGCCATCCAAGCCCTGGGATCGGACTATAATGAGGAAGAAATCCGCCTGGTGCGCCTGAAATTTCTCTGCGAGGTGGCCAACTGACACCGGCAGCGCTATCCCGGCATTTCCTGTAGCACAGGATTTGTCCCATCTGTATTCTGCGGGAATCCCTCGCACGGATTCTCGCAGAATCTTTGTATCTTTGTAAACTTTATGACAAAATGACAGGAAGTACTATGTTTTCTTTCGGATACCGGGACCGCAAATGGCGCATGATCAAAGACAGTATCTTTGTGGTAATCGCCTTCATGCTCATTTGGCGCGCAGGCTTTTTCGGCGTGCTGCTGGGATGCATCGCGCTGGTTTGGTACGGCCGTGACCTCTATTATCAGATAAGGGCCGCCAAACTGGAAAAGGAAGCCGCCAGGGAGCAGGAGAAAGCCGAAGCCCGCCGCCAGGACCGTCCCCAGCAGCAGTCGGCCCAAAGCCCGGACGACGGGAAAATCACCATCACGGACCTCTCCGACGCCAAAGAAGTAAACTACGAGAAGGAATAGACGCGCATGATTCCCCGGGAGACAGTAGAGCAGATTCTGGACACCGCCCGCATCGAAGAGGTGGTGGGAGACTTTGTTACCCTCAAGCGCCGCGGAGCCAATTACGTGGCCTGCTGTCCCTTCCACAATGAGAAAACCCCCTCTTTCAATGTGAATCCCGCCCGGGGCATCTACAAATGTTTCGGCTGCGGCAAGGCCGGAAGCGCCGTGGGCTTTGTCATGGAGTACGAGCACATGACCTACCCGGAAGCCCTGCGCTATCTGGCCCGCAAGTACAACATTGAAGTAAAGGAAGAGGAAGAATCGGCCGAACAAATCGCCGCCCGGCAGCGCAGCGAAAGCCTTCTGGCCGTGTCGGAGTTCGCCGGCAAGTTTTTCAAGCAGCAGCTGCAGGAGCCGGAAGGAAGAGCTATCGGCATGCAGTATTTCCGCTCCCGGGGTCTGCTTCCGGAAACCATCGAAAAATACGGGCTGGGCTGGGCGCCCAAGTCCAAGAGTGCCTTTACCGACGCGGCGAAAAAGGCGGGATACAAAGACGAATTCCTGACCGAGACGGGCCTCTGTGCCCAGTGGGAGAGCGACAACAGCCTCCACGACCGCTTCTACGACCGGGTCATCTTTCCCATCCACTCCGTCAGCGGACGGGTCATCGCCTTTGGCGGACGGACCCTCCTCACGGAAAAGTCGGACAAAATAGCCAAATACGTCAACTCCAAGGAGAGCGAGATTTACGTGAAATCCCGCTCGCTGTACGGCATCTGGTTCGCCAAACAGGAAATCGCCCGGCAGGACAAATGCTTCCTGATGGAAGGTTACCTGGATGTGCTGTCCATGCACCAGGCCGGCATCCTGAACTGCGTGGCTTCCAGCGGCACTTCCCTCACGGAGGAACAGATCCGCATCATCAAGAAGTTCACGGACAACATCACCATCATGTACGACGGGGACAGCGCCGGCCTGCACGCCGCCATCCGCGCCATCGGCATGATCCTCAAAGAGGGGATGAACCCCCGTGTGGTGTTCCTGCCGGACGGGGACGACCCTGATTCGTACTCCCGCAAACACACGCTGGAAGAAATCCGCGGGTTCATCGACGCCCACGAGCAGGACGGTATCGGCTTCAAAACCGACTTGCTGCTGCAGGAAGCCGGGGAAGACCCGCTGAAAAAGGCCAACCTGATCAACGACATCGCAGACACTGTCGCCCTTATTCCGGATGCCATCAAGCGGCAGGTCTATGTGGACATGGTGTCCAAGCGTTTCGGCATCGAGAGCGACATCATCCAGGACCGCGTACGCAAAACGCGGGAAAAGGACGAGTCACACGCACACAGCGCCCCCGTGCGGGAGCCCTATCGGCGTGTACAGGAAACCACCGTGCAGGAAACGGTTCCCGACACCCCCCAGGACCGCCGCACCCGGAAAGAGAACGAGATCCTGGAGCCCTCTGAACGGGAACTGCTGGGCTTTATCCTGCAGTATGGGTGCACGCCTCTCCAGTTCGAGTCGGACTCGGAGTTTTACGCCCCGGAGGGCACCCAGACGGTGGCGGAATTCATCGACGCCGCCCTTGAGGGAGACGACATCCACTTTGCCAACCCGGCCTATAACCGCACGTACAACGCCTATTTCCGCCTCTACGACGAAGGGAAAACGCAGGACGACATCGTCCTGAGCCTCCTCAACGCCGAAGACCGGACGGTTGCCGGGGTGGCCGCCAACTTGTCCACGCGCAAGTACGAACTCACGGTACACAATTTCACCGAGGCCCTGACCACCACGGATTCCTGGCTGGTGAACTATGTTCCCCGCGCCATCCTGGCCTTCCACGACAAACGGCTCCAGGTGCAGCAGGAGGAGCTTAAAGCCCAGATGGACCAGGCCACCTCGGCAGAAGACCAGATGGAACTCCTGTCCCGCCTGGGCCGCATCAACGAAATCAAGAAAACCATCAATATCAAACTTGGGAGATTAAAGAAATGAGCCATAAAAGAACTCTCGTGACCTGTGCACTCCCCTATGCCAACGGTCCTGTCCATATCGGCCACCTGGCCGGTGCCTACATCCCCGGCGACATCTATGTCCGTTACCTCCGCATGCGGGGAGAGGATGTGCTGTTTATCTGCGGCAGCGACGAGCACGGCGTGCCCATCACCATCAAGGCGAAAGACCAGGGTGTCACGCCGCAGGATATCGTGGACAAGTACCACAAAATCATGAAGGACGCCTTTGCGGGCCTTGGGATCAACTTCGACATTTATTCCAGGACCTCTTCCCAGGTGCATGCAGAGAATGCTTCCGAGTTCTTCCGCAAGCTCTACGACCAGGACGATTTCATTGTCAAGGAGTCTGAGCAGCTCTATGACCAGGAGGCCAAAATGTTCCTGACAGACCGCCTCATCGAGGGAATCTGCCCCAAGTGCGGCAATCCGCATGCCTACGGCGACCAGTGCGAGAAGTGTGGTTCCACCCTTTCTCCTGAAGAGCTGCTGGAACCGAAGTCGCGCCTGAGCGGCACCGTGCCGGTGAAGAAGAAAACCAAGCACTGGTACCTTCCCCTGGACAAGTACGAGCCCTGGCTCCGCGACTGGATCCTGGAGCAGCACAAGGAGTGGAAAACCAATGTGTACGGCCAGTGCAAGAGCTGGCTGGACGGCGGCCTCCTCCCCCGCGCCGTCACCCGCGACCTGGACTGGGGCGTTCCCGTTCCGGTAGAAGGCGCGGAAGGCAAGGTGCTTTACGTCTGGTTCGACGCCCCCATCGGCTATATCTCCAACACCAAGGAACTTCTTCCGGAAAGCTGGGAGAAGTGGTGGAAAGACCCTGAGACCCGGCTGGTTCACTTTATCGGCAAGGACAATATCGTGTTCCACTGCATTGTGTTCCCGTCCATGTTAAAGGCCTATGGAGACTATATCCTGCCGGACAATGTGCCGTCCAATGAGTTCTTGAATCTGGAAGGCGACAAGATTTCCACCTCCCGCGGCTGGGCCGTATGGGTGGATGAATACGAAAGGGATTTCCCCGGAGAGGAAGACGTGCTGCGCTACGTCCTCACGGCCAATGCCCCGGAGACCAAGGACAACGACTTCACCTGGAAAGACTTCCAGAGCCGGAACAACTCCGAACTGGTTGCCGTGCTGGGCAACTTCGTGAACCGGGCCGTGGTGCTCACGCAGAAGTATTTCGGCGGTGCCGTTCCTCGGAACCTGAAGCCGGAGGCGATCGACGCCGAGACACTTGCCGCCGTGAAACCCTGCCGGGAGGCGCTGGAGAAATACATCGAGACGTATCACTTCCGCGAGGCTCTCAAGGAGGCCATGAACATGGCCCGTATCGGCAACAAATACATCTCCGACATGGAGCCCTGGAAGGTGGCGAAAGAGGACATGGACCGCTGCGCCAGCATCTTGTACACCTGCCTGCAGCTCTGCGCAGACCTGGCCATCGCCTTTGAACCGTTCACTCCCTTCAGCGCGGAAAAGTTACGTGGCATCCTCCGCGTGGGGATTGATGCGGGCACGGACCACCGCGCCGGCGAAGGCGCCCCCACCGTGAATTTCTTCAAGGAAGGCGAAGGCAAGGCCGTGCACACGCTCCCCTTCGTCGCAAATAAGAAGGCCGATGCTCCTCAGGGGGTATGTCCTTCTGACTTGGTGCTTCGGTGGGAGCAGTTGGGGGATGCCGAACTCATCCCTGCCGGCCATCAGCTTGGAGAAGCCGTGCTTCTGTTCCGCAAAATCGAGGACGCCGAAATCGAGGCGCAGACGGCAAAACTGGAGGCTATCAAGAAAGCCCGCGAGGCCGCCGAGGCCGCAAAGGCTGCGGCCGAAGCCGCCAAAAAGGTGGAACCGCAGAAGGCCGAAGTCACCTTCGACCAGTTTGGGGCCATGGACATCCGTACCGCTACGGTGCTGGCGGCGGAACGCGTTCCCAAGACGGACAAACTCCTGAAACTGACCATCGATACCGGTATCGACCAGCGTACAATCGTTTCCGGCATTGCGGAGTATTACAGCCCGGAGGACATGCTCGGGAAACAGATCTGCATCCTGGCCAACCTGGCCCCGCGCGTAATCCGCGGCATCGAATCCAAGGGTATGATCCTGATGGCAAAGCAGGGGGACGGGAAGATGCGTTTCATCACCCCGCAGGAAGTCGTCACCAACGGCGCACAAATCGGATAAGAAAAAATCCCGCGGCGGTTGCTGCGGGATTTTTCTTTAGCGCTCCAGACTGTGGATGGCCAGGCCGCTTCGGAGCTTGGGCTCGAACCAGGTGGTCTTGGGCGGCATGATGTTGCCGGTATCTGCAATGCGGATGAGCTGGTCCATGGAGACGGGATAGAGGGCGAACGCCACTTTCATCTCGCCGGAATCCACGCGGCGGGAGAGTTCTCCCAGTCCGCGGATGCCACCCACGAAGTCGATCCGTTTGTCTGTGCGGAGGTCTTTGATGCCCAGGATCTTATCCAAAACCAGATTGGACAGGATGGTAACGTCCAAAACACCGATAGGGTCTGCGTCGTCGTACCGGCCGGGCTTTGCCGTAAGGGTATACCACTTGTCTCCAAGATACATGGAGAAGTTGTGCAGGCCAGTGGGCGCATAGGGCTTGGCAGGGCGGCCGCAGCGGGGCTTTGTGGCTACGGCGACGTCAAAGTCCGCTTCCAGGGCTTTGAGGAATTCTTCTTCGGAAAGGCCGCCCAGATCCTTCACCACGCGGTTGTAGTCGATGATGGCCAGCTGGCTCTGCGGGAAGCAGACGGCCATGAAGAAGTTGTATTCTTCGTCTCCGGTGTGATGGGGGTTCTGCGCCTTCTTCTCTGCACCCACGCGGGCGGCGGCGGCTGTCCGGTGATGACCGTCGGCCACATAGAAGGCATCCACCTGGGTGGTGAAAATCTCGGTGATGCGGGCGTTCACGGCATCGTCGTCGATGACCCAGAAGGTGTGGACGAACTTGTTCTCGTCGGTGAATTTGTACTCGGGCTTGCCGGAGGCGGCCTTTGCGATGATCGCATTGAGCTCCGCGTTGTCCTTGAAGGCGAAAAACACGGGCTCTATGTTGGCATTCTGGATGCGCACATGGACCATGCGGTCGTCTTCCTTGTCCTTGCGGGTGAGTTCATGCTTCTTGATCACGCCGTTCGCGTAATCGTCTGTGTGGGCGCACAGGACAATGCCGTACTGGGTGCGTTTACCCATGGTCTGGGCATACACATAGTACTTCTCCTTGTCTTCACGCACAAGCCAGCCGCGCTCTTTCCAGAGCTTGAAGTTTTCCACAGCCTTGTCGTAGGTGCGCTGCTCGTGCTCTCCGGCGATGGGCGTAAAGTCAATCTCCGGCTTCGTGATGTGAAGGAGGCTCTTTTCGCCGGCTATCTCACGCGCTTCCTCGGAATTAAGGACATCGTACGGGGGAGCGGCAACCTCTGTCACGAGGTCTTTGGGTGGCCTGATGGCCGCAAAAGGTTTTACTCGGACCATGTCTTTACTACTTGTTTACTTGGAATTTGCGGTTTCCGGTAGCGAAGAAATCCACGATCTGGCGGGCGGCGGCCAGACCGGCGTTCACATTGGCTTCCGCCGTCTGGGCACCCATCTTCTTGGGCGTAGCGAATACCCTGTAGCCGAACTTCTTGGTAAGTATGTCGTAGTTGTCCGGCATTACGTCGGTGACGTACTTGAGGTCTTCACGCTCTTCCAGGGCTTTCAGCAGGCCGTCTTCGTCGATCACTTCCTTGCGGGCGGTATTGATGAGGGTTGCACCCTTGGGCATCTTGGTGATAAGGTCGTAGCCGATGGATTTGATGGTGGCGGGAAGGGCGGGGATATGGATGGAAAGGTAGTCGGAGTTGGCGTAAAGCTCTTCCACGGAATGAACGGGCTCTGCCCCGCCTGCAACGATTTGCTCGTCCGTGAGGAACGGATCCAGGGCGCAGACTTCCATGCCCAGGGCTTTGGCTTTCTGGCCCACCAGGCGTCCCACGTTGCCGTAGGCCTGGACACCCAGGCGCTTGCCGGAAAGCTCGCTGCCGGTAGCGGGGGTGAAATGCGTACGCGCCATGAAAATCATCATGCCCAGGGCAAGTTCGGCCACGGCGTTGGAGTTCTGGCCGGGGGTATTCATCACTACGATACCGCGGGCGGTGGCGGCGGCAAGGTCTACATTGTCGAAGCCGGCGCCGGCACGCACCACAATCTTGAGCTTGGGGGCGGCGGCCATCACCTCTTCCGTGACTTTGTCGGAGCGGACAATCAGGGCTTCTGCATCTGCTACGGCCGATACAAGGGCCTCCTGACTGGCATAATTCTCTAATTTCTCAACTTTGTGACCAGCCTCTGTAAGGATGGAGACAATGCCTTCCACCGCCTTGGCGGCGAAAGGTTTCTGGGTGGCTAATAAGACTTTCATTTGTTAAGGGTCTCAAATTCTTTCATACATTCTACCAGGGCCTGGACATCCTCGATGGGGCAGGCGTTATAAAGGGAGGCGCGGAAACCGCCTACGCTGCGGTGGCCTTTGATACCCACCATGCCACGCTCCTTGGCAAAGGCCATGAAGCTGTCCTGAAGGTCTTCCTTGCCGGGCGCCATCACGAAGCACACGTTCATCAGGGAGCGGTCTTCCTTGGCCGCGGTGCCTACGAACATGCTGTTGCGGTCTATCTCGTCGTACAGGAGGGCGGCTTTCTTCTTGTTGATCTCGTGGATGGCCTCCACGCCGCCGATGCCCTTGAGCCACTTGAGGGTCTCGTTCATCACGAAGATGGCGAACACGGGCGGGGTATTGAACATGGAGAGCTTGTCGATATGGGTCTGGTAGTTGAGCATGGTGGGCAGGTGACGGGTCACGCGGCCCAGGGAGCTCTTGCGGATGATGGCGAAGATAACGCCTGCAGGGCCGACGTTCTTCTGGGCGCCGCCGTAGATGAGGTCATACTTGGACACATCCACCGGACGGGACATGATGTCCGAGGACATATCGGCAATCAGCGGGCAGGGGCAGTCTATATCTTCATGGATTTCCGTACCGTAGATGGTGTTGTTGGTGGTGATGTGCAGATAGTCCAGGTCTGCGGGGATCTCGAAGCCTTTGGGAATATAGGTGTAATTCTTGTCTTTGGAGCAGGCGATGGCATAGGCCTCGCCGATTCCCTGGGCCTCTACGAGGGCTTTGTGGGCCCATACGCCGGTGTCCAGGTATGCAGCCTTCTTCTCCAGATAGTTCATGGCCACATACAGGAACTGCAGGGAGGCGCCGCCGCCCAGGAACACCACCTCATGGGTATCCGGGATGTGCAGCAATTCTTTCCAGAGGGCACGGCACTCGTCCATGACGGCGTCCCACTCCTTGGTCCGGTGGGAGATGGACAGAACGGAAATACCGGTTCCTGCGAAGTCGGTGAGGGCCTCTTTGGCCTTTTCAATGGCTACCTGCGGCAGGACGCAGGGCCCGGCGTTGAAAACATGAACTTTCTTAGACATGACGTTATTGATTATGTGTTATAATTTTTTATCAAATTACGCGATAAAGATATAAATTATAATTAACAAAACCTAAATTTCTTCCAATTTAGCAGCATTTTCCATCTTTTCCCGAAAATCGGCCACGGCACTGAGCCGCACCCGCACTTCCAGGGAGCATTCCATTCCGAAGTTTTGCGCCCGCTGGGGAAGGTCCATGTCTTTGAGCACCTTCATCACCGTGTTCATGGCATCGTAGCCAAAGGACAGCCGGAACCAGACGCCGGCAATCTTCTCCACCACCGGTGCATGGGACAGGGCGTCTGCCGTGGACGTTTTGTATGCGCGGATCAGCCCAGGAATGCCCAGCTTGATACCGCCAAAATAGCGTACCACCACCACCAGGACGTCACTGAGCCCGGCCGAATCGATCTGCCCCAGGATGGGCCTTCCGGCGCTGCCGGAGGGTTCCCCGTCGTCCGAGGAGCGGAACACGTCCCCTTTGTAACCCAGCCTGTAGGCATAGCAGTGGTGACGGGCGTCGTGATATTCCTTTTTCAGGGATGCGACGATGTCTTTCACCTGCTGCTGGGTCTCTACCGGATAGGCCAGGGCGATGAAACGGGATCCGTTATCCTTGAAAAGCCCCTCCGAGGGAGCGGCAATGCTGGAATATGCGTCGTTACAATCCATCTCTACGAATGTAGTGTTTTTTGGAGAAATTTGCAATTGTACCGGAAAAAAGCAGTATCTTTGGGTTCGCAAAACGGACATCCTATGATTTTCAAACTAAAAGTCACCCTCACGGGGATCAAAGGCTTCTACAGAATCTATCTCGTACACGGTGCCACCACCCTGTACACCCTCCATAAACAACTCCGCGCAGACATGGAGTTCCCGCAGGACCAGCTGATCATGTTCAAGGCCCTGGCGGCGGACGGCTCCGTCCTGGGCCGGTACGGCCTGTTCGACCTGGGCTCCGGAACGGTAGACACCGTCTCCCTGGAAAAAGCCTTTAAAGGCGGCACCACCTCCTTCGTCTATTTCTACGATGTCACCAACCGCAAAAGCGTGAACATCGCCGTAGAGGAAGCCCCCATCGGCACCAAAGTCAGCCCGGACTCTCCCCTGCTCACGGAAACCAAGGGTCCCAACCCCATCGAGTTCGAGAACGGTTACGTGGCCTTCGAAGACCTTCCGGACAAGCAGCGCTTCCTGCCCGGCGAAGAACCGGACGATCTGGACGACGAAGAATTTGACGACGAGGAAGAAGAGGAAGCGGAAGAAGACGAGGACGGAAAGGAAATCTTTGACGAAAACGAATAGACGATGGGGCGGAGCCTGGAGATTATACTCGGCCCCACCGGTGTAGGCAAAACGGCCTATGCCATTTCCCGCGCCCTGGAATGCGGCAGCCCCGTCATCTCCTGCGACTCCCGGCAGATCTATCGCGAAATGCGTATCGGCACGGCCGTACCCTCCGATGAGGAGCTCTCCGCCGTGAAGCACTACTTTATCCGGGAAATCCCTGTCACCCAAAACTATACGGCCGGCATTTACGAAGTGCAGGCCCTGGAGCTCATAGACCGGCTCTTTGCCGAGGGGCACGAGACCCTGGTGATGTGCGGGGGCTCCATGTTGTACATAGACGCCCTGTGCTACGGCCTGGACGACTTCCCGGAAGTGCCCATGCAGCTCCGGGAGCACCTCGTCGAATGCCTGCGGGACGAGGGCGTGGACACCCTGGCCGCCCAGCTCCGGGAACTGGATCCCGTCACCTATGAAGAGATAGACCTTACCAACGGCCGACGGATCATCCGGGCCCTGGAAGTATGCCTGTACACCGGAAAACCGTTCTCGTCCTTCAAAACCCGCCGTTTCAAAGAAAGGAATTTCGAGATCCGGAAAATCGGCCTGGAACGTCCCCGGGAAGAGTTATACGGGCGCCTGGACGCCCGGGTGCTGCAGATGATGGAGGACGGCCTGGAAGAGGAAGCCAGAAGCCTGCTCCCCTACCGGGACCTCACGGCCCTGCAGACGGTGGGCTACCGGGAGCTGTTCGAGTACTTCGACGGAAAAACAAACCTGGACGAGGCCGTACGCCGCATCCAGGTAAATACCAGGCATTATGCCAAGCGCCAGCTCACGTGGTGGCGCCGGGACCCTTCCATCGCGTGGGTCTCTTTATAACACCTTAGAACTTGGGAATCTCGAAGACAGAGGCATCTACGGCCTCTTCCGAGAACTCGGTCACTTCCGAGACGATGGACATGCCGCCGAAGTCGGTGACGGTTTTCATGGGAATGCCTTTCCACACCCATACTTCCACTTTGGCCGTCTGGCCCATCTGGGAAATCTCGGAGGTATATCTGGTGCATTCCTTGCCGCCCACTTTCTCCTTGCCCACTTCCTTCACCTTATATTTGTCGATAGTGGCCTTGTCCAGGGAAAGGTAATTGATGCTTTCCTGGGCGGGCATTTCCTGCACGGTCTTCTGCGTATAGTCCACCATGAAGGTTTTTCCGTCCTTCTGGAAGGTTCCCATCTCCATCTTTCCCATCGGGGTCTCCATCTCGGTCTTGCTCATCTGGAGGGCACCGTAATTGTCGAAATAGGACACGGCTTCCGTCTTCTGTCCCATAATCTCAGAGGAAGATACCATCTTGCCGGATTTGATTCCGAACTTGGCGGCAGAACCCTGCGCGAAGGCTGTTCCCGCTATGGCGAGTGCAGCCAGAATGCTCATCAATTTTTTCATAGCTATATCATTTTTTGCAAAGATATCCTTTTCCTTGGACAGGAAAGCTTAAAAAACACTCATTTACTTGCAAAAACGGCTCCCCAGAGCACTACGCCGATACTTACGGACACATTCAGGGAGTGCTTGGTGCCCCGCTGGGGGATCTCCAGGGCAAAATCGCAGGCATCCACCACCTCCTGCTGCACGCCGTCCACCTCGTTGCCGAAAACGAAGGCGTAGCGGACAGGGAAGGGTGTTTCCGCTGTGCATCGGCCTTCTTCTTGCACAGCGGAAACACCCTTCCCTGTTCCTGCCTGAAACTCGTCCAGTTTCACGGAGTGGACCGTCTGCTCCACGGCCACGACAGTATATCCGCAGCCCTGCAGGCGCCTGACCAGGGCGGGCACATCCTGCACATGTTCGAAGGGAACGGTTTCCTCTGCCCCGAGGGCCACTTTCCTGAGCTCCGGGGAGGGCGGAACCGGGCAGATGCCGCCCAGGTAGATCTTGTCCACCCCGAAGGCGTCCCCCGTCCGGAAAGCGCTGCCCACATTGTGGGCGCTGCGGATGTTGTCCAGCACCAGCACAATGCCGCTTTCCGGCTTGTTCCGGTATGCTTCGGCCGACATGCGCCCCAGTTCTATATTGAGCAGTTTTCTGTCTTTCATACCGGCAAAGATAGTGGTTTAGCCGGAAAAAAAGCTTATATTTGTGGACATAATTTTTAATTTCTTTTATGAAACAGGATCTTCAGGTTTTTGACCTTATCAAGAAAGAGCAGGAGCGTCAGTCTTCCGGGCTGGAGCTCATCGCCTCCGAGAACTATGTGTCCAACCAGGTGCTGGAAGCCATGGGCTCCATCTGCACCAACAAGTACGCGGAAGGATATCCCGGCAAGCGCTACTATGGCGGCTGCGAGGTAGTGGACCAGATCGAGCAGCTGGCCATCGACCGCCTCTGCGCCCTGTACGACGCAGAATACGCCAACGTCCAGCCCCACTCCGGCGCCCAGGCCAACATGGCCGTCACCATGGCCATCCTCCGCCCCGGAGACACTTTCATGGGATTGGACCTCTCCATGGGCGGTCACCTTACCCACGGTTCTCCCGTCAACGCATCCGGCATCTTGTATCATCCCGTCCCCTACGGCCTGGATCCGGAAACCGGCCGCGTAGATTACGATGAGATGGAGCGCAAGGCGCTGGAGTGCAAGCCCAAGCTCATCATCGGCGGTGCATCGGCCTATTCCCGCGAATGGGACTACGAGCGCATGCGCAAAATCGCGGACGAGGTTGGCGCCATCCTCTGGATAGACATGGCACACACCGCCGGCCTGATTGCCGCCGGTCTCCTGAAGAACCCCGTCAAATACGCCCATATCGTCACCTCCACCACCCACAAGACCCTCCGCGGTCCGCGCGGCGGCATTATCCTCATGGGCAAGGACTTCGACAATCCCTGGGGCCTTACCACCCCGAAGGGAGAGATCAAGAAGATGAGCGCCATCCTCAATTCCAGCG